>ULUD01026424.1_pt1 | contig 13707 bp, 13 predicted proteins | sample 1958191 | NCBI WGS metagenome assembly ULUD01 (sample SAMEA4835751, study PRJEB28245) | human gut metagenome | biome: gut microbiome; material: fecal sample | place: Denmark | collected 2008 | reverse complement strand
TTTATATATGTTTTTTTTATAAAAATAATTCCCTATTTCTAATTAAGAAATAGGGAATTTGCGTTTATTTACTTGAACCAGTGAATAAACTGAGGTTTCAGAACCTCAGGCAGAGACTCGTATTTGTTCAAGAGTCGACGATTGTAGTCGTCAACAAAGAAGGAAATATCGGACTCCGACACCTGCTCAAGATTAGAAAAATTTTCGATGGCAAACTGACAGGCCTCATAGAAATCGTCAGCTCGCTGACACTCAGCCTCGAGACTAATAGTATTGGTCAAACTATCAGAGTTATTGCAAAGATAGTTATAACCAGCATGATTAATAGTAACGACGCGAGGAGAGCTGGCAATCAGAATGGGAATCAGTGCCACATCTTCGTAACATCTCAAGGTACGATGAAACGTAACCTTCGAGAAAATACTGGTCTTAAAAGCAAAGAGCCAGTAAACTGCATACTTCTTACCGGGAATGGACCACATTTTCAAAGAGTCGATTCCAGAATTAAGAATATCAATGCCCGACGTGAAATTGTACCGCTGAGAATCTTTGTGAGGAGAGTCATTAATCAGATTAGCCTGACACCGAATGATATCAGGATGGTTGTGCTTAATGATACCCGCATCGAGATTCTCCAGATGATTAGGTTCAATGGTGTCGTCAGAGTCTACAAAGATAGAGTACTCACCAGTAGCAAGGGAGATGCCACGCTTCCGAGCGATAGAAACACCAGCATTGCTAAAATGGTGGACATGAATGTGAGGATAGGTCGATGCGTATTCGTCCAAAATCTGAGAAGTTCCGTCAGTAGAACCATCGTCAATAACAATCAGCTCATAATCCGAGAAGGACTGAGAGAGAATGCTATCAACACACTTGTTGATGTACGACTTACTGTTGAAACAAGGCAGGATGATCGAGAATTTCATTTGAACTAACCTCCTCTTTCAAAAACGCACAAGACCTCCGTGAAGTCTTGCTTTTTCTAAAAGTTACAGTTAACCTTACCTATTATAAGGCGGGATTTAAGAAAAGTCAAGCATTATTCTTGAATATATGAGAATAATGTGATATAAATAAGAAAAATTTATGATGGAGAAAAAAGTTGTGGATATAAAAAATATGACATTAGAAGAAAAAGCGTCACTTTGTGTGGGAGAAGATTACTGGAATAGTAAAAAAATAAAAAAATATAATATTCCGAAAATAACGATGTCAGACGGACCAAATGGATTAAGGGTACAGAAAGATAAGCAAGATAATTTAGGAATAAATGAGAGCGAGAAGGCGACATGCTTTCCAACACTAGCAACTTTAGGAAACAGCTGGAATAGAAAAATGGCATATCTTTTAGGCAAAACTTTAGCAGAAGAAGCCAAAAAAGAGAAAGTCAATATAGTGTTAGGACCAGCAATAAATATAAAAAGAAGTCCTCTGTGTGGCAGAAATTTCGAATATATATCAGAAGATCCATATTTAACGGGAATACTTGGTAGTGAATATGTAAAAGGGATGCAAAGCCAAAACATTGGAGCATGTGTAAAACATTTTGCAGTAAATAATCAAGAAAACAGAAGAAGAACTATTGATGCAATTATAGATGAAAGAACGTTAAGAGAAATCTATTTAAAAGCATTTCAAATGATTATCAAAAAATCAAAACCATGGGCAGTTATGAGTGCATACAATAAAGTTAATGGAGAATATTGTACAGACAACAAACACTTGCTAAAAGAAATACTAAGAAAAGAATGGAAATATAATGGAATAGTAATTTCGGATTGGGGAGCAGAAAATAATAGAGTAGAAGGAATTAAGGCAACTAATGATTTGGAGATGCCCGGTGGTAGAGGAAACGGCAAAGAAGAAATAATCAAAGCAGTGAAAGAAAATATAATAAGCGAAAAAGAATTAGACAAAATAGTTGAAAGAATTATTCAAACAGCTCAAAGAACATATGATAAAACTCAAGAATATTCTTATAATCAAAAAAAGCATCATGAGATTGCTTTAAAAATAGCAGAAGAATCAGTAGTATTATTAAAAAACAAAGATAACATATTACCAATCAAAAAAACAAAAATAGCAGTAATCGGAGATATGGTAAAAGAGCCTAGATATCAAGGTGCAGGAAGTTCTACCATAAATCCATATAATGTAGAAAATGCACTGGAATGTTTAAGAAAAAATAATATAGAATTTGAGTATGCACAAGGATATGAGAGAGTTGAATCTGGTAATGATGGACAACTATTGAAAGAAGCGGTTAATGTAGCAAAAAGACATGACAAAGTATTAATATTTGCAGGACTTACAGAAAATTATGAATCAGAAGGAGTAGACAGAGAAACGTTACAAATACCAACAAATCAGATAAACTTGATAGAAGAGATAAGCAAAGTAAACCAAAATATAATAATTATATTATCAAATGGCGCACCAATCGAAATGCAATGGCAAGACAAAGCAAAAGCAATAATAACAGGATATTTAGGTGGAGAAGCAGGGGCAAGGGCAATGATAAATTGCGTAATAGGAAAAGTAAATCCTAGTGGAAAATTGGCAGAAACGTATCCAATTAAATTAGAAGACACCCCATGCTATAACAACTATCCAGGAACAGAGCTAACAGTAGAATATAAAGAAACAATATATGTAGGATATAGATATTACAATACAGCAAAGAAAAAGGTCCTTTTCCCATTTGGATATGGACTAAGTTATACTCAATTTAAATATTCGAACCTAAAAATAGAACAGGAAAATCATAAGGTAAAAATTTCATTCAAAATAAAAAATATAGGAACAGTAAAAGGAAAAGAGATTGCACAAATATATGTATCACAATCAAATCCTAAAATCTATAAACCTTTAAGAGAACTAAAAGAATTTAAAAAGGTGGAATTAAAACCTGGAGAAGAAAAGATTGTAAAAATAGAATTGGCAAAAGATAGTTTTGAATATTATAATACTGAATTAAAAAAATGGGCAATAGAAGAAGACAAATATGAAATACAAGTGGGAAAATCTAGTGAGGATATAGTTTTAAAGGATAGAATAACAATAAAATCACAAGATGCAGTTGTAAAAACAAAATATTCAGATAAATACTATAATGCAGAAATACAAGAAATCACAGACAAAGAGTTTGAGAAAGTATTAGGAAGAAAAATACCGGAAAGACACTTAAAAATAGATGAAATCACAGAGGAAAATACGCTAGAACAAATAAAAGAAACCAATATAGGAAAAGTGATATATAACTCAGAAATTGAAAAAATGAATCGATTATTAAAAGAACAAAATGTAAATAAAGCGACTAAAGTTATGATGGATTTACAAAAACCATTGAAAAAGTTTTATGAAAAGCACAATAGTAAAATAACAAAAGAAATGGTAGACGAACTCCTAGATATAGTAAAAAACAATAAAGAATATGCAAATTGCAAATTTTTAGAGATATATTTAAAATAAGACATCTGACTAAACAGATGTCTTATTTTTAAACTCTAAAAAGATTAAACCACTTAGCAAATGTGGATTTTGCAATACTAGCAAAATTCAACTTTCCGACTTCTTTGTCAGCAATAATATTAACAGTAGATACAATACTTCCATTAATACTATAAGAAACTTCGCCAAGCTTTTGACCTTTTAAAATCGGAGCATTAACATTTTTATCCAAAGTAACTTCCTGAGATATTTCTCCTTTATTAGACTTAGAAACAAGAACTTTAGCATCGCTTTCTAAGACTGCATTTACGCTATTTGAAGAACCTTTATTAACTTTTAATTCTCTAACAACATCGCCTTGTTTTCCGAACTCAGTAACAGAATAATTATTAAAACCATAGTCTAAAAGCTTTTGGGCACTTGCAAATCTTGTTTTAGGATTAGGAGACTTTAAAACTACACTAATTAGAGATAAGCCATTTCTAGTTGCAGAAGCCGATAAATTATATAAGGCAAGAGACGTTGAACCAGTTTTTAAACCTGTGCAGCCATTATAATTACGAACAAGTTTATTTGTATTAACTAGGCTAGACTTTCCATCTCTAAGAGAATCCATCCAAATTGTCGTATATTTTGTAATAGAAGGATGATTTTCTAAAAGCTCTCTGGACATAATTGCAATATCATAAGCAGAAGTTAAATGACCATCTTCATCAATCCCATGACAGTTTTTAAAAGTGGTATCATTCATACCAAGTGCTTGAGCTTTTTCGTTCATCTTAGAAACAAAGGCTTCTTGACTTCCCTCTAGATAATTTGCCATAGCAACAACACAATCATTTGCAGACACAATACAAATAGCTTTTAACATCTCATCAACAGTTAAAGTCTCACGAACATCAAGCCAAATTTGTGAGCCTCCCATTGCGGCGGCATCTTCTGTGCAAGGAACAGTATCTGTTAAACTAATCCTGCCACTGTCGAGTGCTTCCATGATTAAAAGAAGACTCATTATTTTTGTAACACTTGCAGGACGTAGTTTTTCATGCATATTATGATCATAGAGAATCAATCCGGAAGATTGTTCAATAAGACAAGCGGATTCACAATCCAAATTTAAAGGATTATCAGTAACTGTTGCAGAATCCGAAGTTAAGCCAACGCTTGTTTCTTTTGACTCGACAGGCTTTGACTGATTGCACCAGACATATTGCGTATTTTCAACAGCAAGCTGAACATATATAAAACAATTACTAAGTAATAAAATAATGCAAAGAGAAATAACTATTAAACTTTTTTTATGAAAAGAATGCATAAAAAATCCTCCTAATGAAATATTAATAAATAATATTCATATAAGAGAAAAATATGCAAATTAAACCAATTTTACAATTCTAACGGTAACAGTTTTATCATCTGTGCTAAAATACATTTTGATATCATTTGCAGTATTATTTTTGAACTTTAAATCAACAGAACCATAAGAAACAGCAGCATCCTTTCCTTCAGGAACATAAGAGACCTTTTTGCCATGAGCATGTCTTTCTTTTACTTCTAAATCAGGAACTGCTAAAACTGCGTTGTACAAGGTGCTACTAACTTGACAGTTACCACCTCCAAGAGCTTGAACCGTTTTCCCATTTACAAAGACGCTAGCTTCTTTATATCCATCTTCTGCAGTGGAAGGACCGATAGTTCCACAGAATGAAAAAGTTTCTCCTTTTGCAACAGTACAACCATTTAGCTTGGAGCAAGTAATCCTAATATTAGTAAGTCTACCTTCTGGACTTGATCCTAAATCAGTAGAAAAAGAAGAAAGGTCTTCTTCTTTTGGAGAAGAAACCGCGTTTTCAAACTTATTAGCAATTTCGTTAGTCTTATCATTATTTCCTAAGACATTAGAATCAAGAGCAAGCTTAGCTTCATTATTCATAGAATTGTTATCAGTTTCTCCATTATTTCTAAAAATAAAAAATAAAACCACTCCAATAATAATAATTAAAACAATTATAAAAATAGAAGAATAACTTTTCTTATTAGTACTCATAATTTATACCTCTAAAAATAGTGTTAGCAGAAATAAGAAAAATATACAAAAATAAAAAGCTATAATGCTTTTTATTTTAAAGGAAATTTATAAATTTTTGATAAAAATAGCTAATTTTTCAAGAGCTTCACAACCTGATATAATCTGGTCTTCGCTATATTCGTCCAAGGCTTTTTGTACAGAAGCGGGTAAAGAGTAATCCTTGCCAAACAAAATATAGTCAGCAGAAAGATTAGTTATTTGGCAAAGCTTTCCTATTTTTCCAATTGAAAGACAGCCCTTTCCATGTTCAACCATTCCTAAATATTGACCAGATACTCCAAGCATATTAGCAAGTTTTTCTTTCGTGAAGCCCATAGTTTCACGAATACGTTTGATTCTTAATCCGATATCTTCTTTTAACATAAACAAATCAATCCTTTCTTTATAAAGTAATTATTAACACATATAATAAACTACAAAATTCGACAAGAAATGATAAAATGAAACTCAAAAATATGGAAATTGATGAAAAAATATGATAAAATATGAAAAATAGAAATGAAGGAGTGCAGAAAAATGAGCAAAGTACCAATGAAACTATTATTAATAGAAGATGACAAAAATGAATGTAATAAGTTTGTAGAATTTGCGAATAAGAGTGATGAAATTGAATTCGTAGCAATCACAAATTCTGCAGAAGAAGGGTTAAAACTATACAAAAGACATTCCCCTGAAGGAATAATTTTAGATTTAGAATTAAATGAGGGGCAAGGAAGCGGTTTTGACTTTTTAAAAGGACTTCAAAACATGAGATTAGAAGCAAAACCTAAAATTTGTAGTAACAACAAATGTATTTTCGGATTCGGTATATGACTATCTACATGAAAGCAAGGTGGATTTTATATTTTACAAAAAGCAAGAAAACTACTCGATAGAGAAAGTGATAAACACATTATTGTTATTGAGAGAATATAAAAATAAAGAAAGAGAAATACCAGTAAACAATGAGAATGATGACGAAGAAGAATTAAAAATGATTTCTGACAAAGTTGATAAAGAGTTAGATATAATAGGAGTAAGTCCACATCTGCAAGGAAGAAAATATTTACATGATGCGATATTATACTTATTAACTAGCGAAAGCAAAGATAGCAAAATCTCAATTACTCAATACTTAACAGCAAAATACAAGAAACCAGATAGTACAATAAGTAGAGCAATGCAAAATGCAATAATTTATGCATGGAGAATATCGTCAATAGAAGATTTATCAGAACATTATACTGCAAAGATAAATCATGAAACAGGAATACCAACACCTACTGGATTTATATATTATTATGTAGAAAAAATAAGAAAGACATTATAAAAAATCACAAAATCCAACAAAAAACCACAAAATTAAACAAAACTACACTACCAAATATCACTTATACAAGGGCGTATAAGTGGTATTTTTTATTTGTAAAAAATAAAAAAGATTGGTGGTGAGTGCACATGAGTTGGGAAGAAATATGGAAACTAATTGAACGTATATTAGGTGCGTAAAGAATAAAAATTCAATAGAGTAAAGTACAACCAATGTATTGATTGTACTTTATTTTTGCTATATAATATAAAAAAATAAAAAGAAAGTTGATAAGAATATGAAAGAAGATTACGTTGTTTTTATATTAAAGTCATTTGTCATAAATATTTATACATACATGGCTTTTTACAAAATAATCAATGAAAAACATAAAAATTGGATAACTATTATATTGTCAAGTATTGGAATATCTGGAATATACACAATAACTAGAATTTATTCTGATAACATTTTGCCGATTATTATAATGTATCTATTGCAAACAATAATATTGAAATGCTCGATAAAGAATAAAAAATATACTGTTATGATAGCAAACTTGATCGCAAATGCCATAGTATACATGGCGCTAGTTATAGCTGTGATAGTAAACATAGGTGTTATAGCAATATTTAAAGAACTAAATGTAATAATAAATTTAATTACTACATTAATAATTGAATTTTTAATATTATACTTGTTTTTCAAAATTAGAAGATTCAAAAACGGATTTCCCTTTTTGCAAAACAAAGCAAACGGAGAGTACTTAGACATTATAATGATGAACATTAGTGCAGTAATAATGTTTGCGTATTGTCTGTTTGGAAACGGAACAGGAAACGGAGCAATAGTAAAACAAATATTATTTCCATTCATAGTATTAGTAGTCATCATGATAATAATGATTCAAAAAACACTAACAGTATACTACAAACAAAAACAACTAGAGAAAAATATACAAGAATATGAAAAAGAAATAAAAGACAAAGACAATAAAATAGAAGAGCTTTCAAAAGAAAAATTTGAAATAAGCAAATTAAATCATGAATTTTATAACAGACAAAAAGCAATGCAACTAAAAGTAGACAATCTATTGTCTAACATGAACACAGAAATGGCTAACGAAATATCGGTCATAGATCAAATAAATAATTTATCAAAAGAATATTCTAATAAACTAGAAGAAATCAAACACATAGAAAAATTGCCAACAACAGAAATTGAAGAAATAGATGATATGTTTAAATATATGCAAAGTGAGTGTATAAAAAATAACATAGACTTTAAGCTACAAATAAATGGAAGCATCAGACATCTTGTAAATAAAATAATACCACAAGAGAAATTAGTAACATTGATAGGTGATCACATAAGAGATGCAATAATAGCTGTGAACCATAGTCAAAACAAATTTAGAAGTATTGTTACTGTGCTAGAAGAAAAAGATAAAATATATGAACTAAGAATATCAGATACAGGAATAGAATTTGAACCAAAGACATTATTAAAGTTAGGATTGGAAACAGCGACAACACATAAAGAAGAAGGCGGAACAGGAATTGGATTTATCACAACATTTGAAACACTAAAAGAAACTAAGGGTACTTTGATAATAGAAGAGAAACATCCAATGAAAGAAAACGACTTTACTAAAACTTTAATATTTAGATTTGACGGCAAAGCAGAGTATAAAATACTAACATATAGACCAGAAAAAATAAAAGACAAAACTGGAAGAATAATAATAGAAAACATAAAAAAATAACACCAAAAACAGTAAAAAGAACAATTTTTAGTTGACAAAAAGCGGAAAATTAACTATAATAGAATATAGTAAAATTATTAGGAGAAAAAAATGGCTAAGATTTGGAAAAAATTATTAATGGCAATATTAATAATAGCTTGCTTGTTTAACATTGTAAACAAAATAGTAAAAAAATATTCTCTGAAACAAGAGGTAGAAAGTTCTATAGAATACATGCAACAAGCAAATGAAATTAGTAATATTGAACAAAATAAATAAAAATATAATTAACTCTTGAAAATATAATAAGATTATGTTATTATAGTGGATGGTAGTTTTATAAAAAAAGGGAGAGGTGAATTAACAGTGAAAGAAGGAATACATCCAAATTATGCAGAAACAACAATCACATGTGCATGTGGAAATGTTATAAAAGCAGGATCAACAAAAAAAGATATGAAAGTTGATGTTTGCTCAAAATGTCATCCATTCTGGACAGGCAACTTAAAAAGAGAAACAACAGGTGGTAGAGCAGACAAATTCAAAAAGAAATATGGAATTCAATAATTTAAATATATTAGAAAGAGTAAACATATGTGTTTATTCTTTTTAATTTTGCAACAAAAAACGAAATTTGTCGAACGATTATGATTAAATTTTACTAAAAAGTATTGCATATTTTTATGAATATAGTATAATGTATTGTAGTGGAGATTTCATAGAACACAACCTTTAAAAGTTGGAATGTAATCCAAAAGATTACGAAAAAACACAGGCATCATCAGTGCCTGTGTTTTTCTTATCGAAATAAATCGATAAGTTCTTTGAGTACTTTACCAATCTTTAAGAAATACTTAGATACAATAAGTAAATTATGTAAAGACTTAAACGGTCTTTTTGTACTCTTCTTCCTGCGTTTAGGAGATTCCATATAATCACCTCCTTTTTTTTGGAATAACATAATTATACAACATAAAAAGAATAAAGCTTGTCACAATTTGGAATCCGGTTAAAAAAATTTTCTTATATTTTTTGTTGAAAATTCAGACAAAGTGTAATATAATGGTGGAAAATGAACGAAAATGGAAGGAAAGCACATTATGCAAAAAGAACAAGAACAAAATTACACAGAAAAAGTTAATAAAATAAATGCAGGAAAAAATTTAAAATATTCAATATTAACAATGGGATGCCAGCTAAATGAAAACGATTCTGAGAAAATCGCGGGAATGGCAGAACAGATGGGATATACCAAAACAAATGATATTTCTCAAGCAAATCTAATAATATTTAATACTTGTTGTGTTAGAGAAAATGCAGAAGACAAGTTATTTGGAAAACTAGGAGAAGTAAAAAAGTATAAAGAAGCCAATGGTACAATAATTGCCATTGGTGGTTGTATGATGCAAGAAAAACACATTGTAGAAAAGTTAAAAAAGAGCTATCCATTTTTTGATATAGTGTTTGGGACACATACATTACACACCTTTCCAAAAGATGTATATGAAGTTATACAAAATAAAGGAAGAATAGAAGATATACTAGATATAGATGGAGAAGTAATAGAAGGATTACCAATAAAAAGAGAAGATAATATAAAAGCGTCTGTCTTAATTATGAATGGTTGCAATAATTTTTGTACATATTGCATAGTTCCATATGTAAGAGGAAGAGAAAGAAGCAGAAAAGCAGAGGATATTATAGCAGAAGTAAAATGCTTGGCGAAAGAGGGATATAAAGAGATTACCTTGCTTGGACAAAATGTTAACTCTTATATGAGAGTCGAAAGAGAAAGAGGCGAAGATGTAGGAGAGATAAATTCTTTTGCCAAACTCTTAAAAGAGATAAATAAGATAGAAGGAATAGAGAGAATAAGATTTGTTTCACCTCATCCAAAGGATTTTACAGACGATGTAATAGATGCAATAAAAAATTGTGATAAAGTATGCAAAATAATACATTTACCACTTCAATCAGGAAGTACTAATGTTCTAAAAAAGATGAACAGAAAATATACAAAAGAACAATACTTAGAATTAGCACAAAAAATCAAAAAAGAAATACCAGAAATAGTATTCTCAACAGATATAATAGTTGGATTCCCAGGAGAGACAGAAGAAGATTTTGAGGATACTCTTGATGTAGTGGATAAAATTTGTTTTGAGCAAGTTTATATGTTTATATATTCGAGAAGAGTTGGAACTACAGCAGATAAAATGGAAGATCAAATTCCGGAAGAGATTAAACATAAAAGATTTGATAGACTAAAAAAATTAGTAGAGAGTCAAGTTCAAAAAAATAATGAAAAATATGTTGGAACAATGCAAAAGGTTCTAGTAGAAGGGAAAAGTAAAACAAACGAAAATATGCTTACAGGGAGAACTTCTACTAATAAAGTTGTTAATTTTGAAGGAACAGAAGACTTGATAGGAAAAATAATAGACTTAAAAATCGTATCAGAACATATGTGGTATTTAAAAGGAGAAAAATAATATGGCAGAATATTCACCAATGATGCAACATTATCTTGAAACAAAAGAAAAATACAAAGATTGTATCTTATTTTATAGACTAGGTGATTTTTATGAAATGTTTTTTGATGATGCAATAAATGTTTCAAGAGAACTAGAATTAACCTTAACAGGCAAAGATTGTGGGCAAGAGCAAAGAGCTCCGATGTGTGGGATTCCTTATCATGCCGCTGAAAACTATATATCAAGACTTGTTAGTAATGGACATAAAGTTGCGATATGTGAGCAACTAGAAGATCCAAAACAAGCAAAAGGAATAGTAAAAAGAGATGTAATAAGAATAGTAACACCTGGAACAGTAACAGAAACAAATCTTTTAGAAGAAAAAAGAAATAATTATATAATGAGTATATTTCAAAAAGGTGTGTTCTTTGGAATTGCTGTATGTGATATATCAACAGGAGATTTTTATGCATCAGAAATAAAGGAAGAAAATAATTTTGAAAGATTACTTGATGAAATATCAAGATATGCGCCATCTGAAATCATAGCAAATGAAATGCTTTATAATTGCAGTGAAGAAATAAGTAAAATAAAAGAAAGATTTGATGTATATATTTCGACAGAGGAAGAAGAAAAATTTAGTGAAGAAATAGATAACCTTTATAACCAATATGAAATACTTTGTGACAATGGAGAAAAACTAAAAGACTTAGAGCAAAGATTGTTTGCAGTATCTGCAATAAACGGACTTATACAATATATAGAAGATACACAGAAAACAAAGTTAGAACACATAAACAAAATTATAATATACACAATAACAAAATATATGGCATTAGACATCAATGCAAGAAGAAACCTAGAATTAACAGAAAAACTAAGAGATAAATCAAAAAAAGGAACTCTTTTATGGGTGCTAGATAAAACAGCAACATCTATGGGAGGAAGACTTTTAAGAAGATGGATTTCAGATCCTTTAATAGATGTATTTGAAGTAAATAATAGATTAGATGCAGTAAAAGAATTAAAAGAAGACGTAATGATGAGAGGCGAACTTGTATCTAGCTTAAAAGGCGTATACGATATAGAAAGATTAGCTGGAAAAGTATCGTATGGAAGTGCAAATGCAAGAGATTTAAACTCATTAAAAGCGTCTGCTAAGAAATTACCAGAAATTAAAAAGTTAATTGAAAATTCAAAATCAAATATGCTACGAAATCTGTACCAAGATTTAGATGAACTAGAGGACATATATACATTAATCGAAAATGCAATAATAGAAGACCCACCAATTAGCGTAACAGAAGGTGGAATAATAAAATTTGGATATGACTCAGAAATAGATGAACTAAAAACAGCAATGACTGATGGAAGAACCTGGCTTGCAAAACTAGAAGCAACAGAAAAAGAACAAACAGGAATAAAAGGCCTAAAGATAGGCTATAATAAGGTTTTTGGATACTACATAGAAGTTACAAAGTCGAATTTGTCATTAGTTCCAGATAGATATATACGAAAACAAACACTAACTGGTGGAGAGAGATATATTACAGAAGAGCTAAAAGAGTTAGAAAGCAAAATCTTGGGAGCAGAAGAAAAGGTAGTATCATTAGAATATAAATTATTTACACAAATAAGAGAACAAATAAAATCGCAAATACAAAGAATACAAAAATCTGCAATGGTAATATCAAAATTAGATGTTTTAGCATCTTTTGCAACTGTTGCAGAAGACTTAAACTACTGTATGCCACAAGTTGATAATAGCGGAATTATAGACATAAAAGATGGAAGACATCCTGTAATAGAAAAGATGCTTCCAGCAGGAAGTTTTGTGGCTAATGACACTTATATGGACAAGGATGAAAACAGATTATCAATAATAACAGGACCTAATATGGCTGGTAAATCAACATATATGAGACAAGTAGCCTTAATAACGCTAATGGCTCAAATTGGAAGCTTTGTACCAGCAACATCTGCTCATATAGGAATAGTCGATAAAATCTTTACAAGAGTTGGAGCGTCTGATGACTTAAGCATGGGACAAAGTACCTTTATGGTGGAAATGATGGAAGTTGCAAATATCTTGAAAGAAGCGACAGGAAATAGCTTAGTTATACTTGATGAAATAGGAAGAGGTACATCAACATATGACGGACTTTCAATAGCTTGGGCAGTAGCAGAATATATAGAAGATAAAGAAAAGTGTGGTGCAAAAACATTGTTTGCAACTCATTATCACGAGCTAACAGGACTAGAAGATAAACTAGAAGGTGTTAAAAATTACTCAATCGCTGTAAAAGAAAAGGGAGAAGATGTAATCTTCTTAAGAAAAATAGTCACAGGTGGAACTGATGAAAGCTATGGAGTCCACGTTGCAAGACTTGCTGGTGTTCCAAAAGTTGTAACACAAAGAGCAAATGAAATACTAAAATCAATAGAAAGAAAAAATGTGCTAACAAACAAAAAAGCGGAAAAAGAGTCAAATAAACAAGTTTCAGGACAGCTTGATATGTACAATTTTAAATTAGCAGAAATTGCACACGAATTAGATAAAATAAATATAAACGAATTAACGCCGATAGACGCATTAAATACGCTTGTAAAAATAAAAGAAGACCTAAAATAGTAAAAAAACAACAAAATAATAAAAAAT
>ULUD01002437.1_pt1 | contig 13898 bp, 13 predicted proteins | sample 1958191 | NCBI WGS metagenome assembly ULUD01 (sample SAMEA4835751, study PRJEB28245) | human gut metagenome | biome: gut microbiome; material: fecal sample | place: Denmark | collected 2008 | reverse complement strand
AAAAACCAAGTGATGATGAAAGCATGTTATCATTAGCCCTGAAAATGTGAGATTTTTTTGTTGTCTACAACTAAAACATATGTTATAATCCTGTCTTTGACAGTTGAAAGAAGGCAAAAACCTCGCAGACCGCGTAATTGCGCCGTTTGCGAGGTTTCTTTTGTTGGAAAGTATGTGGTAATATTTACTTCTTTTTGGTCTGATTTAAAATTTTTCTCATGTTTTTTTGAGATGTTATCTGATAGTCTGTTCTGAAACCAAAAGCATCATGAAGAGCATCAGTGATATCAGTTCGTGTGTAGGTTGGGATATATCCTTCGCCAGGTGCAATCAGTATATCCATAGAGCGGATAGTATCAATCAACTCTTCGCAGGTGTACTTCTCATTAAGTTTTTGTTCCAGAATTCTGTAAATAACAAGAGCAGTAAAACAGGTAGTGAAATGAGCTGTGATTCTGTCTTTTCTTGATAGGTATACAGGTCTTGCCTTAGTAAGGGAAGGAAACTGGCAGAACACAGGCAGGTTGTAATGCAGGAATTTTTGAATGAGTTTATGATAGAATGGGAAGGGGAAAAGGGATGGAAGTAAAGTTTTATGATACAGTTAATGATGAACTGCTGAAATTTGCAGTAATTATCTCACAGAGTAACGGCAAGTGGGTATTTTGCAAGCATAAAGAAAGAGATACCTATGAAGTGCCGGGAGGACATAGAGAAGCCGGGGAGAACATTCTTGAAACGGCGAAAAGAGAATTGCAGGAAGAAACAGGGGCAGTCAGATTTGAGATAAAGCCGATCTGTGTTTATTCAGTAACAGGTAAGAACAGAGTGAATGATACCGGCGAGGAAACATTTGGACTGCTTTGTTTTGCGGAGATAACAGAGTTTACTAAGGAATTACATAGCGAAATGGAGAAGGTGGTTCTTATGGATGAATTGCCGGAGAACTGGACATATCCATCGATACAGCCGAAATTGATAGAAAGGTATTTGCAGATAAAAAATAATTCTGTAATCGGAACAATAGTAACTGTTACAGTTGATAGACCACTAGGAAGTTATCATCCGGAACATAAAGAGATGTATTACCCGGTAAATTATGGTTTTATTGAAGGAATTATGGCACCAGACGGAGAAGAGCAGGATGCCTATATATTAGGTGTAAACGAGCCGGTAGACAAGTTTACGGGTAAAATTATTGCCATTGTTCACAGAAAAAATGATATAGAAGAAAAATGGGTAGTTGTGCCTGAGGAAGTGACTTTTTCAAAGGAGGAAATCAGGCAGCAGATTCATTTTCAGGAGCAATATTTCGATAGTGAAATTGTGATGTGATGTTAAGCAAGAACCGGAAAGAGAGCATGCAGATGATAGGAAAACGTACACTAAAGGCAAGGAAGATTATAATAAATATAATCCTGAATTGGCATTTAGGAGCTGGCATTTTGGAGGATTCGATATGAAATGTTTATATTGTGGCGATGAGTTGGTAGAAGGCAGCGTTGAACTCTATGAAATGGCAACGCTGATTCCGAAATTACATCCGGCAACCATAAAGTTTAAGCCGGATGACTCAAATAAAAATGTGAAAAAGTCGAATACTTATGTAAAGGATTCTCACGGCTATTATTGTGAAAGATGCAAGAGGATCTTTGCTGATTTTGCGGCAGAGTAGAGGAAAATATTTATTGGAAATTCCATCAAAGCGAAGAAATCCGATATCAGCTGATATATTCAGCCGTTTGAAATACATGGAGCGTAGAGACGGTGGATTTAAGATAATATAAGAAATTTATTTCAAGAAGTGCTGGGTAGTTAGGATATCATGTAACTTTGCTGAGTTTGAGTAAGGGAGGCGAGTTGATTGCTAATTAGTGAAAAGATTTTCCTCATCATGAAAAAAAGAGGTCTAAGCCAGAAAGAATTTTCAGAACAGACGGGAATTTCTCAGAGCACGATCAGCGACTGGAAAAGAAAAAATACAAATCCTTCAGCGGATAAAATACTAAAGATATGTGAAGTGTTACGAGTCACACCGTACGAATTGCTGGCAGAGAGCACAGGTGGCGCAAACAAAGAGATGGATTATGTTTTTGCATTGAACGAAGAGGAAGAGCATGTTCTGGAAAGCTTCCGAAACCTGGGAGGCAGGCAAAAGGAACGATTACTCGGTTATATGACCGCATTGCAGGAAAATAAATGACATAAAGTGTATGTCAGGATATCTTGACATGCATTTTATTTTACAACAATATCCGTATATACGAAACGTATAAAAGGAACGATTGTGCGTGGAAAATTGAAATATTATTGCACGAAGCTTAGGCAACGGAGAATAGATTTTCTTTAATAGGGAGCAGGAGGAATAACTATGGCGGCAATATTAGTGGATTACGAAAACGTTGGTAATGTTAATGGTCTTCGAGGTGTGGATGTGTTAAATAAAGGAGATACATTAATTATATTTTACAGTGGAAACTGTGGAAAGATCAGGACAGATTATATGCAGCAGATTAAGGAGAGTCAATGTCAATTTCGAGCAGTAAAGTTAAAAACAGCGGGGAAAAACGGGCTTGATTTCTACATAGCAACGGAGTGTGGCATAATCAGCGAAAGAGGAGAAAAGCAAATCGCGATCATTAGTAATGATAAAGGTTTTCAAGCAGTAATAGATTTTTTCAGCAGAGACAAAGAAGCTGGAAATCCGCAGATTGTGAAAGCCGCTAATATAGAAAATGCACTCACATTATTTTCAGATCCGAAAGACTGCTCGCGGCGAAAATTCCTGCTTAAACGAATGACGCCTCTGGATTTGGCGGAGGAAAGTGCTAATTTAGAAGAACAGGAGCGAGTTAAGAGAAATTTGCAGGCGGTTTTGACGGGATCGTTGTATGAAAACAGAATGGAAGAGATTTGGGAGTATGTGAAGGAGAAGGGAAAATGGGGACGGCGAGAGTTGTATACAGGAGCGCTACATCGGTTTGGCAGAAAAGATGGGGTGGAGATTTATCGGATGGTGAAGAAGGGGAGGAATGGGGAAGAGGGGAATTTGTGATTTGCGTTTAGGATGTCGAATTGTGACGAAGGAAAGCATCTGTTTTTATGGTAATATGTGATATTATTATACAAATGCATGAAGTGAGACTTGTAGAAAATTAACAGGAGGCTGATTATGAATAAAGTGTATTGTTCGTTGAAAAGTTGCAATATTATAATTTGAAAAGAAAATAATTTAACAAAATTATTAGAAAATGTGTTAAAGGTAAGCAAATGAAATTTTATACATATATTAGCTGCGGGAAAACTGTATACAGAAAATGTTGAATTAAATGAGGTGACTCTGTTCTATATTCTGATTATATAGTTTTTGAGAGCAAAAATAAAAATAGTATTTTGAATAGACAAAATTCAAATTACAAAGGAGATGACGGTGATGCCATATATTGATGAGCAAATAATGAACATAGATCATACTATTTGCAGTAATATTGATTTGTTGGAGTTTTCAGGTGTGACAAGAGCTATTGTTTCTCAAAATCTTTTAGCGCAATCACGAAATCTTGTAGAGCATATTGCGGTAAAAGGGTACAGTAATGGTGTCGATATTATGGCTGACTGGCAAACCATTCCTAAAGCGTTAGAGTATATAAAACACGATAACAAATATCTGTTTTTGCGAAAATTTCATAGTTTTTTACAGGAATCTAAATCACATTATACGCCTGATGCAGACGGAGCAGAGCGTCTTGCCTTAAAATATTATGAATATTATATGATGCTTCGTGAATTTGTTAAAAAACAGCATGGATTGGATATCTTGCATAATATAGAAAAATTTCCAATAAACATGGACAAGGCGGTAATTGGATATTATCGTGCAGTAAAAAATTGTTTTATAAAAACATACAATGTAATAGATTATAAAAGAAACCAAAGACTTTATGTGATGAGGTCAAAACCTGTAATAGTTGATCAATGTATAATTTATGAAAACACCTTAATACCGGCTAATGATATAGGAAGTAAATTCGATCGTTTTATTGCTTTTTCAAAGTTTATGATTCCAGATCATTATGCTGTGAGAGCTGATATACGAGGAGAACAAATTGCTGTAGAGAATCAACAAATGCCGGTCAATATTTTAAATGCCTATCAGGTATCTATTAGACCATGTGAACTAAATAATTTTGCAAAAATATTTGGGTGTTCTATTGAAATGAATCAAGGGCTTGCTGAATATCAAGGAATAATGAATTATTTAACTAGAACAGGTGGAAGCATTACGGATATTATTACATCTCCTAATATACAATATGCGGCGATTAAATCTCGGATATTACAGAATGCCAGAACTGTGAAATTTTATGATGCTTTAGATAAGGCAAGGAATGTGATATTGAATAATAAGCAAGGGACGAATGTTGTCAGATATTTATCATACATTATGCGAAATAAAGTAATTAAGAGTCAGATATGTGGTGAAGAGAATAGACTTTTATCTAACTTGCATCTCCAATATGGCTCAATTCCATTTGAAACGATGCCGTTTTGTACATCATTAATTGGACATAATCCTGAAATGAAGGATATTTTTGGATGTATTCAAGAGTCTGAAAATGCTTCACAATTATTAGCAAGATATGTACAGACTAATACGACTTTAAATGGACATTTATATACGAAGGTAGAAGAAGTGGCACACTTTGGTGATGTTGATTGCTTGATAGATGATCATAATTGTAGACTATACAGAACACATCACTCTCGTGATTTGTGTCGATTTGGGGAAAATTATTTGTATATTAATGAGCATTATGAAGATACAAAACGGATATTAAAAGAATTAATAAGTTTATCAAAAGAAGGTATCTCAGGATATTATAACTTTGCTACATACTGGATGAACGAGAATCCAGAAACGGTTAATTGCGAAGAGAAAAAGAAAATTCTGCAGGATATGTTTGGAGATTCGAAAGTAGCACTCATATATGGTGCGGCAGGAACGGGAAAAACATATTTACTAAATCATATAGCACAATTGTTTGATGAAAGAACAAAACTATTCCTTGCAAATACAAATCCTGCTGTAGACAATCTTCGACGAAAAATGAAAGCGCAGAATTGTGATTTTTCTACTATAGCAATGTTTCTGAAAAAGGGTAATGTAGATGTTGAATATGACATGTTGATTATGGATGAGTGTAGTATGGTAAGTAATTCTGATATGCGCAAAGTTCTTGAAAAGGCAAATTACAAAGTTTTGGTTTTGGTAGGCGATACTTATCAAATAGAGGCAATATCTTTTGGAAATTGGTTTTTGCTTGCAAAATATTTTTTGCCTAAAAAAACATGGAATGAATTAATGATGCCATTTCGAGCAAAGAATAGCGAATTGCTTGAATTGTGGACAAAAGTAAGAACGTTGAAGGATGATGTTACAGAGCATCTTGTAAACTACGGTTATTCTTCTGTATTGAACGAGAGTATTTTTCAGCAAAATTCTAGCGATGAAATTATTTTATGTTTAAATTATAATGGACTTTATGGGATTAATAATATAAATCGTTTTTTACAGAACAATAATCCATCAAAGGGAGTTCAATGGGGACTGTGGACATATAAAGTCGGGGATCCGATTCTTTTTAATGACAGTCAGAGATTTTCGCCAGTATTATTCAATAATCTCAAGGGAAAAATTGATGACATTGAACTTGACAATAATGGTGATAGAATCTGGTTTTCAGTTGAAATTGATAAAGCACTTAGTGAGTTCGATATAGAGGATACTGCACTGGAATTGTTAAATCCGAATGAGTTAGGTAATTCTGTAATAAAATTTTATGTAGATAAGAGTAAAGATTCAGATGAAGATAATGATACAAAAATAGACACTATAGTTCCATTTCAAATAGCATATGCTGTTTCTATTCATAAGGCACAAGGTCTGGAATATGAATCAGTGAAAATTGTCATTACTGAAGATATTGATGAAATGATTACACATAATATTTTTTATACAGCAATTACTAGAGCGAGGAATGATTTAAAAATATATTGGAGTCCAGAGTCACAGCAGAGAGTTATTAGTCGTTTTGAGAAGATGGATGCAAGGAATGATGCAAATATTTTTTCGGCGCATTCCGGGTTGAAGCTATTAAATAAAAATATTTAACTGCTATAGGAAAAATGAATTGCCGAATTCTATTGGAAAGGTTAAGAGTAAGGTTAATCAGTTTATTTTAGAAATGAAAGATATGCTTAAAAAATATTTTGACATCATCAAATAATGCATTTATAATTTGAAGTATAGAGAATCCCTAGGAGGAATAACACATGACAATAGCAGAGCAGATCAAAGTGTTATGCGTAAGATGTAAAGTGAGTGAGGCAGAACTTGCTAGACGTCTTGGAAAATCACCTCAGAGTTTTAATTCTAAAATGAAACGGGAAAGTTTTACTGTGGATGATTTGAATAAAATAGCAGAGGTGCTTGGTGTACAATTTAACAGAGAATTTATATTGGCAAATGGAGAGAAAGTTTAATGGAAAGCATAGTGAAAGAGTTTAGGTTAGGAGAATTATTTTGTGGTCCGGGTGGGCTTGCATTAGGTGCAACAATGGCACGAATAGAAGATCCAGAGTATAAGATTATACATAAATGGGCGAATGATTATGATCAGGACACATGCAATACATACACTCGAAATATTTGTCCTAAGGATGCGAAGAGTGTTATATGTGGAGATGTAAGAAGACTTGATATTAATAAACTGGGAGATATTGATGCACTTGCATTTGGGTTTCCGTGTAATGATTTTTCTGTTGTAGGGGAACAGAAAGGATTTGATGGTGTATTTGGCCCACTGTATACTTATGGTGTAAAGGTTTTGAAAAAATATCATCCGTTGTGGTTTTTGGCAGAAAATGTTGGTGGTTTGAAAAGTGCAAATGAGGGAAAAGCATTCAAGAAAATACAGAAGGATTTGAAAACTGCTGGATATAGAATTTATCCTAATTTATATAAATTTGAGGAGTATGGTGTTCCACAGGCTCGTCACAGGGTGATTATAGTTGGAATTCGAGAAGATCTTCCATATGAATTTAAAATTCCAAGTCCGGCACCCTATAAAGATATAGATGTTACCTGCAAGAATGCGATTGAAAAGCCGCCTATTGCGCGGGATGCACCTAATAACGAATTAACAAAACAATCGGCAAAGGTTATAGAACGGTTATCTTATATTAAACCGGGACAGAATGCATTTACAGCAGATTTACCGGAAGAATTGCAGTTAAAAGTAAAGGGGGCTAAAATAAGCCAGATTTATAAACGTCTTGATCCAGATAAACCAGCATATACGGTAACAGGATCCGGTGGTGGAGGTACACATATGTACCATTATTCAGAACCAAGGGCATTAACAAATCGTGAACGAGCAAGACTTCAGACTTTTCCAGACAATTATATTTTTGAGGGGTCGAAGGAGTCTGTGAGAAAGCAGATTGGAATGGCGGTTCCAGCTAAAGGAGCTAAGATTATTTTTGAGGCAATTTTGAACACTTTTGCTGGAATTGAATACGAAAGCGTGGAACCAAGTATAAAGGAGTAGGGAATGTATACGGAGAATTTTGAAGAACAAATTTTGTTTGAACCGGCTAGAAAAGATGGGAAGGAATGTAATCATCTGAAAATTATTACTGCATTTACAGATGTAGAACGTATTTCCAGTCATTTAATTAAACTGTTTGACGGAAGGAATAAGAAATATACAGCCAATATTAAGGTTGATATTATTTTGGGAATGACAAAAGGGGCAGGTCTTACGCAGAGAAAACACAAAAAGATTTGTTCGTTGATTAAACGTTTAAACAGTGTTTCTGGTATGCCGAAGGTTTCCTGCCATTATATTGTCGAGGGAAGGCAAGTTCATTCTAAGGTCTATGTATGGTGTAAGGGAAATAAAGCTATAGAAGCATATAATGGATCTGCAAATTATACCATGAATGCTTTCTTTATGCGTCGTGAGTGTATGGATGCCTGCAATGCAAAAGATGCAAATCATTATTATAATAGTTTGTTGCCGGATACCATTGATTGTTTAGATGAACAGATAGCAGAAAAAATAGCATTTTCGAGCAAGAAAAGTATAGAAGAGGACATTGCAGATACAAATCTAGAAAATTTATATTGGGAGCATTATCAGAATTTAGAGCCGTTAGATAAAATTGAAGTCTCTTTGTTAAAAGCGGATGGAAGTGATACGGGGTATGGCTCGGGTGTTAATTGGGGAATTCGTAAAAACGGTTATAAACGAAACCGTAATCAGGCATATATACCATATAATACACGTGATCAGAGGACAGGATTTTTTCCAGAGAAAAAACAAGATGGAACGTATCCGGTCTTTAAGGTGGTTACAAAGGATTATGATGCATTTTATATGCGGCAGGCACAGGCGAACGGCAAGGCGTTGGAAACGCCGGAGAGTAATGCCATTATTGGTGAATGGATACGTCACAAAATAGGTGTACCGGATGGAACTTATATTACAAAGCAGATGCTGGAATCAGCCGGCGGAACAACTGTCATATTTAAGAAATATGAGGATGGCATTTATACGCTGGGATATTAAGGGAGTGGTTAGATGTTAAATTATTGGTGGGTTACCCGCCCAAAACGGAAACTTAATTCAATTCCGGAGGTGTTGGCTGCATTTGCAGATTTGTCACTAAATGAAGAATGGGATGGTCAAAGAAATTCCCATTTAGCATATGAGGATGCATTAGAGCAGGCAGGATTAAAAAGAAAAGGAGAACGACGTGACCAGACTGGTGGAGGGGCAAGAACGTATAAGGCGTGGCTTGTAAGTCTTGGCTTGATATTTACACAGGAATCTACCGGACGGATTAAGCTGACACTGGCTGGGGAGGCGATTATGAGTGGGGATTCGCCGGTTGAAGTCTTAAAAGGGCAGATACTGAAATACCAATTTCCGTCTACATTTTCTATTGGACGTGGAGTGCAAGTGGCACCTAGATTTAAGATTCGTCCATTTCGTTTTTTGCTAAAACTTTTAATGGATGAAAAAATTGGTTATTTGACAGAAGAGGAAATCGCCAAAATTGTTGTGACGGAAGCAGAGAACGAAAGCTTAAAATGTTTTAAATATATTGTGGACAGAATTGAGCAATTCCGCAGCTATGGTGACAGTTGTCTTGAAGAAGATTTTTTTGAAAAATACAAGTCATCAAAGGGCAGTGTTAATCCGGAACATCCATATAGTCATCTTACAGATCTGGCGAATACCCTGATAAACTGGCTGGAATATACGCAGTTAGTAAAACGTGATGGCGGAAAGGTTGCTATATTGGATGATAAAGTTTCGGAGGTTCAGAAAATTTTGGCGGATACTCCCAATTTTATTGATCGACCGGAACAGCATGAATATTTTCAAAGAAAATACGGATTGGATCCAAAACATAAAAAGGATAATAGGAATCTTGCATTAACAAAAACAGTGACTGCGGCAATGATTGCAAAGCAGAAGATTATGCAGGCGTATATCGCGGAATCCTTGGAACGACCGATTACAAAAATTACCCCAAACGTTGTAGATTATATTGTGAGGGTAACCGGAATTGATGGAAAAACGGTAGAAAATGTTTTGGTAGAAACTTATCCAAATGGATCAGTTGGTGCGTTTATGACAAAATATTTTGAAATGGCATTTAAAGGGCGTGATGAGGCAACTGAATTTGAAAAAGCTACAGTAGAATTGTTTCATGATGTGTTTGGATATAAGGCTAAGCATGTAGGTCCAATTGGTCTTACACCTGACGTGTTGTTAGTGTCAGATGGTGATGGTTATCAAGCAATTCTTGATAATAAGGCATATCATAAGTATACAATCAGCAATGATCATTATAACCGGATGGTGCATAATTATATTGAGAATCTGTCCAATTATAGCGATTCGACGCATCGACTGGCGTTTTTTTCATATATAGCAGGCGGTTTTGGAAAAAATATTGACAAACAAATACAAGCGGTAGCAGATGCGACCGGAGTAAGTGGTTCAGCAATCAGTGTCACCAATATGATTAAAATGGTTGAACAACATAATAAGGAGCCATACAGTCATAAAAGATTATGCGAAATCTTTAGTGTGAATCGGCAGGTATTGATGCAGGATTTGATTTAAAAGTGCAGAGGTGGTATGATGGACAACCTTACAAAAGAGCAACGACGGAAAAATATGAAACATATTCGCTCAAAAGATACCAAGATAGAGGTTATATTGAGGAAAGCGTTGTGGAAAAAAGGATACCGTTATCGTAAAAATTGTAAAGATATTCCAGGAAAACCAGATATAGCACTAACCAAGTACCAAATTGCAATATTCTGTGATGGAGAGTTTTTTCATGGGAAAGATTGGGAAGTTTTAAAACCGCGATTGGAAAAAAGTAATAATGGAAAATATTGGGTTAGTAAAATATCACGCAATCGGGAACGAGATGATGAGGTTAACAAAAAGCTGCTGTTTGAAGGATGGACAGTGATTCGGTTTTGGGGGAATGATATTAAAAAGCATACTGATGAGTGTGTGAGGGTGATAGAGGAAACAATATTTGATTTGAAGATTGCAACGCAGTAATGTTGGATATAATTATATCAGAAGGAGGAGTTATATATGATTTTTAAGCCAGATGAAAAAAACATTCGTAGTTTGTTAAAGTCAGGGTGCCAGTTCGTTATACCGCGATTTCAAAGAGAATATTCATGGGAAAGAAAAAATTATGAAGAGTTTTTCTTTGATATGATGAATAATTTGGAGGTATTAAATGGTAAAATATGTGATGATCAATATTTTTTAGGTACAATGCTTTTTGTTGGTAATTTTGCTGAAAAACCAGATAAACCTATAGAGGTGATTGATGGTCAACAAAGATTAACTACTATAACAATATTATTTTCTGTCTTATCGGATCGTTTTCGAGAGATTAAGGAAGATACACTGAGTCGACAATTGTTTAATTATATTATGACAACAGATGATGACGGAACGCCAGTCCGTGTTTTACAAAGCAGTAGTAGTTATCCTTATTTTTTATATTTTATTCAAGATAGAGAAAAAGCAATACCAAAACAGCCAGATAGTGAAGAAGAAAATTGTATAAAAGAAACTTACGACTATTTTTGGAATCAAACATCCGAAAAAATGATGAAGAGAATATTAAAAAAGAGAATGGGAGATGATATAGTTAATTCTTTATCATATATTGATATGTTAAAGGCATTAAGAGATCAAGTTTTGGATTGTACATTTATATCCATTGCAGCGGCTGATAAAGATCAAGCAAATAAAATATTTGCAATTTTAAATGCAAAGGGAAAGAGACTTGCGTATATTGATTTAATAAAAAATAAAATATTTGATGTATTAAAAGATGGTGCAATAGGTGTTTGGGCAGAGGAATGCTGGAATGATATTAAAAACACTTTAAATAGTGGAAATGAAACGGTGGGTTTAGCTACTTTCTTTAGACATTTTTGGCTTTCAAAATATAGTAGATGTAACGCTAATGCATTATATGATAGTTTTGTTAAAAAAGTAAATAAAACTGAAGATTCTTATCGTGCTTTTTTAGAGGATTTACGTTTTAACTCGGAAAATTATATGAAAATTGTAAATCCCAAAAGAGAGGATTATAATAATCGAAAAGAATATTTTTGGTTAGTGCAGGCGCTAAAAGATATAAATGTAACATTCAACGTTGTTCAAACAAGAATAGCGCTATTAGCGTTGTATGATGCAAAACGTCGTAATGCAATAACGTCTGAGCAATTTAAAAAGGCTGTTTCAACAATGGAAAATTTTCATTTTGCTTTTACGGCGGTATGTTCGTTGAGAACAAATAATTTGGAATCTATTTATTCTCGTTTTGCTATTGAATTAAGAAAATGTACGAACAAACAAGAAGCCAGTATGGTAATTAAAGAAAAGCTAATTAATCCGCTTGATAAAAGTTTTCCGGAATTTGATTTATTTTCCAAGAGATTCAAAGAGTTGATTTATTCTAAAAAAGATGCAACAACCAATTTGAAAACAAAGTATGCAATTCAAAAATTAGGATGTTATTTTGACAAAAGTGAAATTTTTAAAGAGGATGGTAGCATTGAGCATATAATTCCTGAAATTGCTGGGGAATATGCTTTAAATATTGGAAATTTAATCCTTTTGGAGACACGGATCAATAATGAGGCAGGAAATGCTTGTTATACAGATAAAATTTCTTTTTATAAGCACTCTCATTATTTGTGGGTAAATAAATTTGTTGAAAAGAATAACGAATGGAATAGTAAAATGGTTGAAGAACGAGCAAAGGGATTAGCATTACTTTATTATCATGAGATATTAAAGAAAGACTTGCCGCTAAATATTGATAATGACATTAATAGTGTTTTGTAAAAATTGCACATATCCATAAAATGAAACTGCGTATGCTTTTTCATTTTATGGATAGGCATAAATCGCTGTTTTTTGCGAAGTATATAGAAATAGAGAAAATGAGAAAAATGTTAATATTAGAAAAGTAGAAAATTTATATAAGATACTAAGACTTCCCACACCGATACGGTGTGTTGAACCTTGAAAATTCAATATTTCAGCCAATAAAAAAGACATAAACCTAATCCGTTTGGTATAATGGAATTGACTAGAAACCATCTTTGCAAAGGAGATTTATGCCATGTCCAGTATACCACAAAACCATTTCAATGAAAACGACTTAAGTGATTGTGTTCAGAGATTTTTTCAAAACATCATGTCGGAAAACTTCTTGCCAGATGTAATGGAATGAAAGAAAAAGGTGTTTCGCCTGTTTCTCTGCTTCGTTACAAACTCAGCAACATTTTTGTCGGAAGAAGTATGTATATGCAGCAACGGACTGGCTCTTTTAAGGAAGATTTTTCAAAGAACACTTTCTACCGTTTCCTTAATTCTGCCAAAACAAACTGGCTCCGTTTTACTTCTCTTCTTGCAGCTGATATCATCAATCATGATATTCGTGATCTGACAGATCATGAAAGAAAAAATGTCTTTATCATTGATGACAGTCTTTTCGATCGCACCAGCTGTAAGAAAACAGAACTGGGATCAAAAGTTTTTGACCACACCGACATGCATTTCAAAAAGGGCTTCCGGATGCTTACTTTAAGCTGGAGTGATGGAAATACACTAATACCTGTAAACAGCTGTCTGTTGGCATCTGCAAAGGATACAAATATCATCGGCCCGGTAAAGGACTTTGATCACAGAACTCTTGCAGGAAAAAGACGTAAGCTTGCTCAGACAAAAGCACCAGAAGCAATGATGACTTTACTGGATACTGCCCTCAGTGCAGGACTGAACGCAGACTATGTCCTGTTTGATTCCTAGTTTTCCAACCCGGCACAGATCACCGCCATTCATTCAAAAGGTATGGATGTGATTGCTATGATCAAGAAAAGCAGCCGGATCAAATATTCATACTGTGGTGAGCAGTTGAATATCAAAGAGATCTATTCCCGGAATAAAAAACGTCGCGGCAGATCAAAGTATCTGCTTTCTGTTGACGTTATGGTAGGAAAGGAAAATCCAATTTCGGCGAAAATCGTATGCGTAAGAAACAAAGCGAACCGCAAAGACTGGCTTGCTTTTATCTGTACAGATAGGACTCTTTCTGAAGAAGAGATCATCCGCATTTATGGAAAACGCTGGCAGATCGAAGTTTTCTTCAAAGCCTGCAAATCTATGCTGAACCTGATTGGGGAATGCCATAGTTTATCCTATGATGCACTAACAGCCCATGTAGCGATCGTGTTTACCCGATATATGTTACTTGCAACGGAACAACGA
>ULUD01000069.1_pt1 | contig 14059 bp, 10 predicted proteins | sample 1958191 | NCBI WGS metagenome assembly ULUD01 (sample SAMEA4835751, study PRJEB28245) | human gut metagenome | biome: gut microbiome; material: fecal sample | place: Denmark | collected 2008 | reverse complement strand
GCCAGCGCCGTCCAGGCCGCTTCCACGCTCCGTCCGGATCTGGTCATCATGGATATCATGCTGCCCGTGATGGATGGTCTTGAGGCCACCAAGCGCATCGTGGCTGAACGTCCTGTGCCTGTGCTGATTCTGACGGCGCGAGACGACGAGGCCGACAAGGTCATCGGTCTTGGTGCCGGAGCCGACGATTACATGACCAAGCCGTTCTCCATGCGCGAGCTCATCGCCCGGTGCAAGGCGCTACTTCGTCGTGTGGACAGGGCGAAGGTCATCGCCAAGAACTCCGAAAACGAGAAACTGCTTGATTTCGGCTCTCTGGTCATCGATCCGGCCCAGCGTATCGTCACCGTCAATGGGGAGCAGGTGCATTTGACCCCAACGGAATTTGATTTGCTGGCCACTTTGGCCCGCAAGCCGAAGTCCGTGCTCACTCGCGAGAAGCTGCTCGAGGAAGTGTGGGATTGGGTGGATGCGTCCGGCACCCGTACTGTGGATTCGCATGTCAAGGCGCTACGTCACAAGCTGGGTTCGAAGACCATTCGAACCGTGCATGGCGTAGGCTACGCGTTCGAACCGCCGGAAGAATAGTATGATGCGCTAAGATTTGGTGGTATGCGTACCACTGATTCAAAACCAGGGCGTTCGGTCAATCCGTTGGATACCGAACGCCCTATTGGTTTGTTCTCTTCGCTCAAAATGGAATTGAGCGTGCTGATCACCATTTCCACCATCATCGCATTCATCATGGCTTGGTTCCTGCTCAAAGTCGGATTGAGCCTGTGGATAGCCATGCCGATCACACTTGCCGTGGCTTTGGGCATCACCTATTTCTTCTCTAGAGGACTCACCTCTCCCCTGCGCGAGATGCGGGATGCCGCGGAGGCTATGGCGGACGGCGACTACACCGTCCGGGTGCATGTCGATGCCAACAGCCGCGACGAAGTCGGACAGCTGGCTTTGTCTTTCAATGAGATGGCGGAGGAACTGCAGCATGCCGACCAGATGAGACGGGACATGGTAGCCAATGTGAGCCACGAGCTGCGTACGCCTGTATCCGCGTTGCAGGCCATGGTCGAGAACATGGCCGACGGCGTTGTGGAACCGACCCCATCGAATCTGGAAAGCATTCTCAACCAAACGCACCGTTTGTCGGATCTGATCGCGTTTCTGCTTGATTTGTCCCGCATGGAAGCCGGTGCGGCGAGCCTGCAGATCGATAAATTCAATTTCGCGGATTTCATCGACGAAACCGTGGAACCGTTGGAAATCGCCGATGCCGGGCATGCCCACAATATCGAAATCCACGTGCCCGACAACATCGAAATGGAAGGCGATCAGGATCGTCTGCGCCAGTTGTTCACCAATATCATCGCCAATGCGCTCAAACACTCCGCAGACAATACCGCGGTGCTCATCGAAGCGCATGAAAACAAGGATTTCGGCACGATTGTGACGAATGTCGTCAACTTCGGCTCGCAGATTCCCCAAGAAGCGCGGTCCGATATCTTCCGTCGATTCGTCAAAGGCAAGACGGGACCAGGTACCGAATCGGGAGGAACCGGTCTTGGACTGTCAATCGCCCGATGGGCGGCGCAGTTGCATGGCGGCACGGTACGAGTGGTGGATGATCCGCGCGGCGCCGATTTCGAAATCACTTTGCCGAAATATCACATTTCCGATGACGAGTGACGATTTACGCCGTCAAAGGTCTGCCGGCCGGAGTGTGTGCCAACGCCAGCACGGTAATGACCAAAGCTCCCTGTGAAGTTAGAGCGTCAACACAACGACGCATGGTGGCTCCAGAGGTGACGATGTCATCCACCAGAATCACCGCCTTGTTTTGAAGGGTGACGCCCGGACGAACCATGACATGCCCCTTAAGGCGTTGCGCCCTCTGTTCCGTGCCCTTGGTCTCGACGGATTTGCCTTTGATTCCTTTGTTCGTCAACGCATCGCATACCTGTACGCGGAAACCTGTCCGGCACCGTAGAAACGCCGACAACCGTTTTGCCAGCGGCATCATGTGCCGTCGTCCGCGCTGACGCATGGAAGCAATCGACGACGACGCGGGAACGACCAGTATGGTATCGCAGATCTCACGAACGCCATCCATGGCGTCAATCACACCGGCGCGTTCCGCAAGCCTGCACAACGCATCCGAGAACGGACGGTCGCATTCCTCGTCTCCGTGGTCTTTCCATGCCAGAATCGACTGTCTGGCGGCACCCCGATACCATCCGCACGCGAACCATCGACCCATCTCAGCCGTTTCCAATGGTTGGGACAGTTCGCAGTCGAATGACGCAAGACAGGCATCGCACAACACGTCATCAGGCTTGTCGCATCCCGCACAGCCTCGTGGGAACAACAGATTCGCCATATGCGCGAATGAACCCGCCATCAGATTCACGCCGGCTCCGTCATCGGGACAATCTGGCAATGATCTCGCCGCATAATTTCACGGTATCCGCGGGACCGTTCACTTTGACAGCCCTTGTGCCGGCCTTCGCCGCGGGATAATCATTGCCGTCGGGTTCCATCCGGTCTCCGATGAACACGATCTGGCCGACCTCGATATCGAGAATATCCGCGAGTTCACGGACGGCGAACGACTTATCGACGCCACGCTGCGAGATATCAACACTGCTGGAGCCTCCAGGTCTTACTTCAAGATTCGGTAGTTCGGCAGCAACCGCACAGGCCAATCGGTTCTTCTTCTCGTTGGTGGGGTCCCAAGCCTCCTTGGCCTCGACGGGGGCAAGCTGCCCCAATGCGGAAAAGGTGATCTGACTGCCTCTGTCCTCGATGCGCTCGCCCCAGACATGAGTGGCCCAAATGCCTTGCTCACGAGCATTCCGTTCCAGCGATTCCTTCGCCTTGGCACGGTCCTCGTCGCTTAGATCGTGGGAGAACACTTTCCCCCACCGTTGCCCGTCCCACCGGTAGTAGCGGGTTCCGCTGGTCGGCATGAGGTGAAGTTTCGACTTGTCGGCATGGTCGGACAGCCTGTCCACCACCTGACTTTGCAGCAACGAGTATTTGCCGCCGGTGATCACCGCGACGTCAATCAATGATGTCAATGCAGAGAAGCATTCGGCCATGTCCGCTTTCATAGGTTTCTTGGACCGCGCCAACGTGTTGTCGAGGTCAAACCCAATCAGCCGCGCGCCTTCGCACAGCATGTTGACATCAACGATGTTCCAATAAGGTACGGAAATATCCGCCATGATCATTTCTCCCCTTGTCGAGCAGCCCATACCATGGTATCGCATGTTTCGAATAAGCCCTGATAAGGTAGAAACCATGCAACAGATGCCTTGGGAGACCCCGATATACCGCAACCGCCATGGACGTGGCACGCGTACGCCCATGTTTGGTACCAGACTGCCCCGGTACCGTACCAGAAGCGGTATGTTCGACGATATGCTGGTGGCGCAAATCCGCAGACTCAACGGGGCATGGCCTGAGCTCATAGCTCCGGTCCAATTCGCTGTGGAGGATGTTCCGCCATCCGATCCCGCGCCTTGGGAGGACGTTCCGCATCTTGGATCGCAGTCATTTCCCGCCGGGCACGGCATTCCACCCCGTATCGTGCTGTACCGCATGCCGCTGCAATCGCATGCCCGTAACCGTATGGACCTGCAATTCGCAATCAGGGACGAGGTGGTCTCACGTCTGGCGGAAATCTACGGACGCCGTCCGGAAGAAATAGATCCTGATTGGGGCATGTGACTTTCAACGGACAACAGTCATATCCTGATTCGCCCAGACCTGCTCTCTGGCCTCCTTCAAATCGACGGCGCCGATGATGGCAAGTCCGGCGAGTTTCGCACCGGACACATCTTTCTGTCCGACACGAAGATTCCAGACCACGGCTTGGGCGGGATCCTTCAAACGGATGGCGGCGACATCGCCATCATTAATATCGGCGATGCGCACCGACGTCGAGGCCGAGGGACGGATGGCGATTTCACGCCTGTCCACTTGTTTGCCGTCCGTGTCGTAAGCCGTCACGATCGCGGTCCGATCCCCATCCGCGGTGTTGACGAAGCCTACCGTCGCGGTGGATTGGTCAGGAACCGCGATGGCGGAGATCTTCGCCGGAGCGGACGCATTGACTAGGGCGAAATCGGATTGTCCATCGGGGCCATCGTCTGAAATCTTCGCCGTGGCAGACACCGGTTCGGAAGCGGCTATGGCGATGCCGGTAGCGGATTTTGGAACGTCTCCAAGATCGATGGCGGACGCGCGGTTCGCCTTCAGCTCCTGCTGATTGGTCTGCTGTGCCCCCTTGGAGTCGATCCAGGATACGGTGACATCCGTTTTGCGGGACGTATACAGGTACAGTGTCGCATGATCTCCGCCATTCAAGCCGTAGAGGGCCAGAGATTTCGCGAAAGCGTTATTCGGAAGCGCATAATCCGATCCCCTTGGGGTCAATCCGTCCATGGAGACGGTGCGGACAATTGCGGCCACAGGAGTGTCAGTTCCAGTCACCGTGGCATACAGCGCGTCTTGGCCGGAAGCAGCTGCGGAAAGATTCAGTACCGTTTCTTTGCCTGAGGCCACGGTCAGCGTCGATCCGGTGGAGAGCGCCAGCGCGCCGGATTTGTCGGAGCCCCAGATTCTGATGGTCACCGATGTGTCCTTGGCGGAGGGATTGGCCACAACAAGCTGTTGCGTCAAGCCGGTCTTCGTACCGGAAAGCAGGAACGCCTGTTTCAGCGCCGGCACGACGCAGGAGGCTGCTGATACGCCCTTCAAATCACCGTCCGTGGCCCATGACATCACTGAGGAAACCGCGCCGGTACCGTTCGAAGCCGTCAGCAGACGCGTGTCTTGCAATCGGGAGCCGTCATCGACATTGCCGGAAGCCACAAAGATGTCATCGGACGAGTCGTCTTTTTTGTCCAGCATCGACACGGATGCCGTCATGTCGGCTCCCATCGAGGCGACGGATGAATGGAACACCGAACCGAAGGCGGCGTATCTCGCGGAAGACGCGATATTGCCGTTGGATGCCTGGTATTCGCTATCTCCATAGGCATCGGTATCGGCAATGGTCATGCGAGACGGGCAGTACGTCTGCCGCTGCCGGGGGCTGACGGTACGACCCACCGAGGAGCGTTCCACCGTGGGCGTGTCCACATGCAGCCATGATGGCCGGTATATGAGCGTCACGGCCATCAGGACCACGATGAGCAACACCGAGATTACGGCAAGCGCAATACGCAAAGGCGTATTGGGACGAGAATGTCTGCTCATGCTTCCTCCAGACCCTGACGACGAATGCGCGGAAGCGCCACCAGGCAATACGCTACAAGAACGACGCCCATGCACCACAGCCATGAACGACGCCACACACTTGAGCCGGCCTTATCAAGCCCGCTTCGATCGATATGCTGCTTGGATAGATCCTGAACCGTCAAACGATAATACGTGCCATTATCCAGACTGACGACATTCTGTGTCCCGTCGGAGGCTCCAATGTTCGAATTGAGCTGGTTCGAGGCCTCTCGCTGCGCTTTGTCGCCGTTCTGCTTGATAACGTAAATGCCGCCGAAACCCAACTTGCCAAGCTCGTTGATGGCATCGGAATCGGCATTGGCCAGCAACTGGGCGCAATCCTGCGCAATGGTTCTGCTGGACCCGTCGGAACGTCCCGAAACCACTTCGACGCGTTGCGCGGGAGAGCTGTCAATCAAGTCGCCACGACCGGTACGCATCACACTGTAGCTGACCGATTCGGCGCTATCGGCACGCAAGGCAAGCACGCGACGTGCATCATCCTGCCCAAGGAAATCGGTCGCCACCATCGGCAGTCCAGCATCGCTGGTCTTTACCTGGCTGTGATCGCATTCGACATAGTTGAATCCCGCACAGGCCACGACGGAGACGGCCAGCAGGCAAACCAATACGGCACGACCCACATGCGAGGCAATCGACACTGCCTTCGAGCCGCGTCCTTCGATTTCGACGGCGCCGGTCTTCTCATGCTGTCTCAGCATGACGAAACGTCGAACCGCGCCGCCCGACATCATGCAGATGCAGGCGAGCAAGCCCATCATCGCATATGTGGTTCCCGGAAGCATGGAACCGGAGACCGGACCATCCACATCGACGGCCACCGCAATCGCCGCGGACAGCAAGGCCGTCGCCAATCCCGCGAACACGGCGATCCACATCATACGGGACACGCGCAGCACGAAAGGCAACACCAATGACACCGCGGCCAGCAATACGATCAACGCCAGCATGGAAACCGCCACATACCGCCATGCGCCACCGTCGGCGCCGATGCCGAACCCCCGCAGCAACAGATCGGACAGATTCGCGACGACCGGTTTGCCATCATGCGCGGAGGAGGGCAGCATGACGCTGCCGAACAGCTGACGCCATGTACCGTCGGAAGCGAAACGAACGGCATTGACCAACGTCGGCGCGCATACGAACGCCGCCGGAAGCGGAATCAGAAGCAACGCGGGCTTATGGGAGCGGACGAACAGCAGGAATCCCAGGAAGGTGAGCATCAGCGGCAGCAACAACTGCGGCTGCGCGGCGACGACCGGAATGAAACACAGCGCCGCAACCGCCGCCGCCTGGACCGACGCGTGGGGATTGACCAGATCCTCCGTCCGATACATGCCGACCGCACGGAACGAGAAGGCGAAAGCGGCCGGAAGAAACACCATGACCGTCAGCATCGTGACATCCGCGTCATCATAAAGTCCCATGGACAACGCCAACGCGAACCACGCCAACGCGACCACGCAGCGCACCGCATCCGAGCGGGTGAAGATGCCGGCCAGCGCCCAGAAGGAAAACACCATGAGCGGGGCTGCAAGGAAGAACATCAGTCCGACAGCTCCGGCAACATGTCCACCAGTGAGCACCGACGCCAGCGCAAGCACCAACAGCCATGGCGCGTTAGGCGCACTGATGCCCGTGCCTGAGGCATACGACCATGACGTGGTCGCGGTATGAAGCAACTGGGTGAAGCTCGCGCCCGTGGGCAACAGCTGTGCGGAATACATCGACGCACCCGAACATACGGAACGAAGCACGTCCCAATACAGCACGACTATCCATATGCCGGCAATCAGCGCCGCGCCGAAGGCCAATCCCCATCTACGCAGCAACCGTTTACGCAGATGGTCCTTCTCAAGAGGACTGAGCAGCACGACATCCCTCTGGTCGCGCAACGCACGGCGACGGTCGAGCCATTCCCTGACCTGCCGATGATTCGCAGACAGCGTGGATAGCGATTTAAGCGTGACCTTGCTTTGCCTGCGCAACCGCGCATGGGCGCGCCAAGCACCCCGCAGACGCAGCAGCGCACGCCACGGCATCGCCAGCTCGCAGCATGCATGATACGGCTGTTTGCGCGCCAAGCAAAGCACGGCCAATCCCAACGACTGGATGATGGACCACAGCCAAAGCAACGGCCACCATGAACGGTGCATGTCAGTGTACGCGTATTTGGCATTCGCCTCGCGTACGGCAAGATACGGATCGATGCGACCGTCCTCGTCTTCCACAGGGCGCCCGTTCTTGGAACGGATTCCTTCGAATCGGGCTCTTCTGTGGGCGATGCGAGCCTGGGGAACCACTACGACACGCCCACCGCCAAGACATATGCGGCGGCACAGGTCCGTGGATTCCGCGAAGGTGCCGAACCAGGGGTCAGCCCCTTCGAACGCACGCAACGTAGCCAACGGCACCAACGCGCCCGATAGGGAGACCGACAGTACATCCTGACGCCCGTCATATTGCTCCTGGTCAGGCTCGCCGTCGACCACCAAGGAAACGACATCATGGTGCCCGGCATACAAACCCACATTGTGCAGGTTCTTCGCCTGCCAATCCAACTGCTTGGCACCGAGCAGCGCGGCTGTCGGCGTTTTTCTCCACGCATCCAGCAACGTCTCGAAGCACCGGTCATCCGCCGGCCGCGAATCGTCATGCAAGGTCCACAACGCGCGGATGCCGGCATCAATGCCGATCTGATCCATCGCACGCGTTACAGCGTCCATGAAGGACGCCGCCTGCTTCACTCCCACCAGAATGACCCTCACCGTTTTGGCTTCCGGCACTTCCGTAAGCACATCCTGTGATGAGTGAATGACATCGAAGGTCATCTGCATGGGCTGCTCGATCTGCCCCGTGCAATCGGCGATAACGATCATTCCTGGAAGCATGCGCTGCGCAAGCACCGCTCCAACGGTAGAAGCGAGGAATCGAAGGTCATGCTGCGCGGTGATCACCGCAGCCACGGACATATCGACGTCCTGCCGATGCGTATACGGTCTGCTGTTCAGCACATCGGTCACGATTGTCTGGATATCGCTGCTGGCGTTAGAATTCATAATTTAAGTGTACGCACGGGACGCACCATGCCTTCAAGCCCGTTCCTTGTGCTCTTTTTTGTAGCGACGACGCTCACGCTCGCTCATACCGCCCCAGATACCGAAACGCTCATCATGGTCGATGGCCCATTCCAGGCACTGTTCACGGACTTCACACTGGGCGCAAACCCTCTTCGCATCCCTGGTGGAACCGCCTTTTTCCGGGAAGAATGCTTCGGGATCGGTCTGCGAGCACAGCGCTTTGTGCTGCCAAGACACGTCATCATCCCGCTTGAACAAACCCCACAGTTCAGCAAGCGGATTCTCAGAAGACTCATCAGTCACGCCCCACATGAGTCCTCCCATAATTGTGTGCGCACCTTTTATGCGCATACTTTCACACCGCTTCAAATTACACACACGCAATGTAATTTTGTCAAGTTTCCCCGTGTCAATGCCTATATTCCAGAAAATCCATGCTAAAGTTCAGCCCAATCTGGGGTCTACAGTCGCAGAATCGGTGAAAATCGGCCATTAACCCTATAATTGCCCATTTGGATAGTGGTAGGTTCTAAAAGCATTGCGTCAAACGCGCATCTCAATCAGGAAGGCAACACCGTGGCAACGTCATCAACCGGCAATAAGCTTCCTAACATCAATGGTCTTCAGGATGCGAAACCACGTCACAGCCTGGGATATCGCGTGCAGCATCACGTCAGGACCGCAGTCGCCGCGGCAATCGCCGCGACTCTGGTGTTCGTCGGCACTGCAGCTGCCGCTACTTGGATGGACGTCAATGGCATCATCAAGAACAATTCGGTCGACGTGATCGGCCAGGGTTCCCTGAATACGGACGCATCCATCATCGATCCGAACTCCGGCAAGCCGATCGAGTTCGTGCTGATCGGACAGGATTCCCGTGACGGCGCGGAGAACCAAGCCATCGGAGGCAGTTTCGATGACGTCATCGGCAACCATCAGGCCGACACCGCCATGATTGTGCAGATCTCCGCCGACCGCAAGGAAATCAACCTGGTCTCCATTCCACGAGATTCCCTGGTGGACGTGCCTCAGTGCGAAACGTCGAAGGGCACGATTCCCGCACAGTATAACGTCATGTTCAATTCCATCTTCGCAGGTGCCTACAAAACCGGCGGAGATCTCTCCTCGGCGGCCAGCTGCACGCTGAACGCCGTGAACAGTCTCACCGGGTTGAATATTCAGAACTTCATCGTCGTGGACTTCGCCGGCCTGGTCAAGATGATTGATTCAGTCGGCGGCGTGGACCTGTGCATTCCGCAGAACGTCAACGACCCGTACACCGGACTCAATCTCGACAAGGGCATGCACCATCTTGACGGCGTTGCGGCGACGCAGTACGCCCGGATCCGTCACGGCATAGGAGACGGATCCGACACCTCGCGTACCACACGTCAGCAGTATCTCATCAAGCAGCTGATGAGCGAGGCGCTCAGCAAGAATCTGTTCACTGACACCGCGCAGCTGTACCAGCTGGCGAAATCCGCGCTGAAATCGCTCAACATATCCCAAGGCATGGCTGATACCGCGGCTTTGGCGGGACTTGCCATGAGCCTGAAGAATTTCACCATGACCAACCTGCAGACCCAGACCGTCCCCGTGGTCCCAGCACCGTCCGACCCCAACCGTTCCGTCTGGACCGACGAAGCCGACAATCTCTGGGAGAAGATGCGAGCGGGCAAGCCGATTTTCGATACCGCCGATTCAAACTCGGGCGACTCCTCCGACACCAGTTCAGATAATTCAGCCAGCTCCGACGATTCCGGCACGACCGACAGCAACCAGTCGGACACCACTGCCGAGACTCCCGATCCCGTCACGGGACTGATCACCAAATCCGACGGCACGTTGGTCGATCCAAGCACTGGCGGCACCGTCGACCCGGATGACGGCTCCATTCATGACGCGACCACGGGCCAGTATATCGGCCTTGCGGATCGATACCTTAATGCGACCGTATGTGCCGTTCCGGCAAAGAACTGACGTAGACCACGCAATCACGTCCCCTTTCAACGTATGACGCAGGGACGAATCTTTTTGGAGGAACCATGAGTGAAGGCAAAGGAGCAAAAGAGCCTACGAGCGTGCCACCAAGTTTCATTCCGTCATCAGGACGCAAAAAAACCATGCCGTCCACGGATTCCTCCCGCTCGCAAAGCGCACCGAGCCAGCCAGCGAGTTTCGCACCGGCGAAACGTTCTGACCATGCATCATCTGTAAAACCGGCCAAACGCACGGCGCGTCCTTCTTCCTCGGTTCCGCAAAGCTTCCAGCCTGCGGCACGGGCAACGAGCGAGACAAGAAGAAACCCTTCATCATCTCCGGTGTCCTTCGCTCCAGAACATACCCGCACGGCCAATCCAACGCAGCAGTTCCGGGGGTCATCCTCCGTCTCCACGACGCTCCAATCTGTTCCATCCTCTCCAGCGACGGCTTCCGTGCCAAAAAGAAGACCTCGCGTCGGACGTATCGTCCTTTCCATTTTCCTTGTACTGATTCTCGCACTGGGAATAGGGGTATTCTCCGCTTGGAACTGGGTCGATGACCAGCTCAACAAACAGACCTGGCTGACATCCAAAGCGGACACCGCCGGCGAAAGCTGGCTTATTCTTGGCTCCGACGAACGTGAGGGCACCATCGGAGACGCCGGCGACGTCGAAGGTTTCAGAACCGACACCATTCTTGTACTCACCAAGCCGAAGACAGGATCGTCCTCGCTGATTTCCATTCCTCGCGATTCCCTGGTGGAAATCGATGGGAGCTATATGAAGATCAACGCCGTGGCGCAGCTGTACAGCCGCAAACAGTTGGTCAACGAGGTGGAGGACATCACCGGCCAGAAAATCAACCATGTGGCAATGGTCCGCTTCGGCGGACTCGTCAAAGTGGTCGATGCCTTGGGAGGCGTGGACCTATGCTACGACCAGAATGTGAATGACCCTTATTCGGGTATGAACTGGACCGCCGGATGCCACACCGTGGACGGCAACACCGCTTTGGCGTTCTCCCGTATGCGATATGCCGATGTGCAAGGCGATTTCGGCCGTGCCGCACGTCAGCGCCAGGTGATCAACGCCATCGTCAAGAAGGGCGCTTCCAAACAGACGCTCACGAATTTCAACAAGACCAAAAAGGTCGCCGCAGCGGCGTTGAGCTCCGTAACCGTGGATGAGAAAGCATCGACTTCCTCTCTGCTTCGGATGGCGTTGGCTTTCAAAAGCGCCTCAGGCAAGGATGGCATTTCGGGAAGCGTGTATTGGACCGATCCGGACTATTACGTCGATGGGGTCGGATCGTGCGTTCTGCTGAATGACGCGAAGAACATCCAGCTTTTCTCCGAACTCTCACACGGCACGCATTCCGCAGGAACCGTGGGCACGCTGGCCGAACAGCAAAACTGACGACACGCCGGAGGATGTGGATAACCCACATCCTCCGACCACAACCCTCATATTGGCTTGCGGCATGCCGCCGCTCTTGCCCATGCTGGCCGTATGAACAAAAAGGCCCCTCACCGTATAAGCGAACAACATCTCACTGTATTGAGTTGGAGCGCGCCTTTGCTGGCGCAGCTCATCATGCTGATTGTCATGTGTATGCAACGTCATTGGCTCTATGCGGCGATGCTCGCTCCGAGTCTGCTCGGCAGCGCATTGATGCTCATCACCATGATCATGCGCGTCAGGCATGAAGAAACGAACAGCAACACCATTACTGGAAGCGATTCGCCGGTTCCAACGCATCATAACGGAAACGAAATCGACCATGCTCAGCTTTTCGCCGACATGCCGTCCATAAGTTTTGAGCATCTGCATGGCCTGGACAACGACCCGCTCATATGGCGCACCATCGTGCGTAATTGGCTTGTCCGTTCCCCAACGAACGGCATCGGCATGTCAGAACATGGCATATTCCATATAGATCTGGCATCATCCGGACCACATGCCATGGTCGCGGGGACCACAGGCTCGGGGAAATCCGAACTGCTGATCAGTTGGTGCATGGCATTGGCGATTCGGCATAGTCCTCAAACCCTCCATTTCGTCTTTCTGGATTTCAAAGGAGGATCGACCTTCAACGCTTTGGAGCGTCTGCCGCATACCGTGGGCAACGTCTGCGATCTTGACCTCGCCCATGCCGTCCGTGCGCTGAACGCCATAGAACAAGAATTGGCACGCAGGGAGGCCTTGGTAAGTGCCGAACGCGTTTCCAGATTCGACCAGCTTTCCCATCCCCCTGCACGGCTCGTGGTGGTCATTGACGAATTCCATGCATTGCGCGACCGTCTACCCGACTATATGCAGCGACTCAATCGATTGGCGTCGCTCGGACGCTCTTTGGGTATGCATCTCATCGTATGCACGCAAAATCCCATGGGTCAGGTCCATGCCGATATGAAGGCCAACATATCGCTGAGCATCTGCCTACGCGTCACCGACCAAATGCAATCGAATGAACTGATCGGCACCAAGGATGCAGCTTTGATTCCACCGGCCTTCCCCGGTGCCGCTTACTGTCATGACGGTCAACGCACTGTTCCTTTCCGCTGCAGCGCGGTCCATGACATTGATTCCTTGGTGCATGCCATCAACACCGCATCGGCATTCAGCGGCACCACCAATCCCTCCCCTTTGTTCTCCGCGCCGCTCGCACCACATGCAGGCAAAGACGATTTGACGGCGCCACAGCGAGAGGCATGGCACCATGTGCCTTTTGCTTTGAGCGACGACGGTGTACTCATCTCCACCGCATTCCTTGACGTAGGACACGGCAACATCGCCGTGATTGGCGCATGCGGAAGCGGCAAAACCAATCTGCTGCTCTGCTGCGCCAGCCGTCTCTATGAATCCGGTCGCTGCACCATCCGGTTCACACGCAAGACGAACAGCGAATGGACCACCGACGACGGCAGAATATCGCCGCAGCACGAACGCACCATATGGTTCGTGGATGACGCCGACGAATTGCTCTCCCCTTTCGCAGCCATGCCCGAAGCCGATAAGCTCAAGACCGCACTCGCCGATCCGTCCGTCACGGTAATCGCAGCTGTGGAAAAGCCGCAAAGCACCCTACTTGAACGTTGCCTCACACGTGTTGCGTTTCCTTGCGGAGAGAGAGCCACCGATGTGATGATGGGGATTCCCAGCGCGGTTCTCGACGGTTTCGGCGTCGATGACTATGCCATTGCCGGGCGTGGGGTCTTCATCCAACAAGCACGGGCATGTCCCGTGCAATGCGCGGAATTCCAAGGATTCTAAAAAAACCTGGCTTCTTTTGCGAAAAAGTCTTGAAAAATCATCCGATTCGTGGTTATCTAAATAACGGATAGAACGCCACTTATGGCAAGAGGAAGGCGATTACATGAGCAGTGCTTTCGATTGGCGAGCCAAGGCCGCGTGCCGGGATAAGGATCCGGAACTGTTTTTCCCGGTCGGCAACACCGGTGCCGCCTATCAGCAAATCGAAGAAGCCAAGGCCGTTTGCCGTACCTGCAAGGTGATTGACGCGTGTCTGAAATGCGCGCTCGACACCAATCAGGACTACGGCGTTTGGGGCGGTCTGAGCGAAGACGAGCGGCGCGCGCTCAAGCGGCGCGCGATGCGTGCACGTCGCTCGCAGGCCATGCAGATGCAGGTCTGATTCTTTTCAGGGCATATGGAAGGGCCGGTCGGATT
>ULUD01056484.1_pt1 | contig 14124 bp, 14 predicted proteins | sample 1958191 | NCBI WGS metagenome assembly ULUD01 (sample SAMEA4835751, study PRJEB28245) | human gut metagenome | biome: gut microbiome; material: fecal sample | place: Denmark | collected 2008 | reverse complement strand
ATTTTTCGATCAAAAAGCAATCAAATGTTCGATATATTTTCACAAAAAACTAAGCGCCCCAAACGCTTCTCTTCTTTTCTTAATTTTTCCCTGTAATAAAATGCCTGCCTTATTCTTCTTTCTCCCGGCAATGCCGTCCCTAACTGATCTGCACGCGAAGACGCGGCAGGTTTAAGGTCCAGAAGGCATCACTTGAGAAACATACGCCAGACATCTGGATTTTCCCTTTGGGAATCTCCGTCAGTCTATGATGACGATACGCGCTTTTTGTTGTAGCCTAATGGATGATCTCCACAGCGGTGTTGCTGCTGCAGCCACTTCTGCGTACTACAGAAGGGATTAACTTTCAGGACCTCCCGGCAAAGCGGTTTATGCATCAGGGGAACAGCTGTGTACTCAGCTCAGGATGCGGCCCAGGGACTCAGTTTGATCCCATATATCTATATTTATAAGGTCAGATCGATGTTTGTTTATAGTTGCATTTTATATTTATGGCTGTCTTAAAGGGCGGCCATTTTTTTATTGATTCCGAAACAGGATGGAACTTTTTTCTGGTTCTTTTTGATGTCTGCAAGGATTGTATTCACACAGGCATCGTGGTTTTTAAGGAAACGTTTATAGTTTCTGGTACACCGTTTCCGGTCTGCGTGTTCAAGTGTATCATCCGAACACATCAGCAGGAATGCACTGTAGAGGTCACGCTGCACCCACCGGCCGTCTATGGTGTTGTAACGTTTTGAGAGCTTCTTCTTCTCATAGGTGTCATCCACATGGTTGTACTGGCTGGCTTTGAACTTCCAGGTATTGACTCTGTAAAGCCCGCCTTTGTGGTACGACAGCTTCCGTTCCAGTATGGATAAGAACTGAGCGGGGGCATGCATTCCGATGGAACTGCCAAATCGTTTCTTCTTCCTGTATTTATGTACTTCCTTTTCCGTTCCATCCTTCTGTTTTACAAGGGACGTTTGTTCCTGTCGCTCGGTATTTTTTGCACGCTTCTGCAGTGCCGCAAAATCCATCGTTTCCACAAAGACTTTGTTTCCCATTGCAGCGATCTTATTCGCTTCAGCTTCCTGCCATTGTTTCAAGCGGGCAGCCTTCTGCCTCCGGAGGGATTTCAGCCGGTTCTGGACAGCCTGGTAAGTTTTTGATTTCTTCCAGGTCTTTTTGCCTTTCTTTACGGAGCCATCCTCCTTGTAATTGTTCGGGTTCATGGCACGGCGGCTCCGGTCAAGCTTCCGCTGGAGCAGGCATTCTTCAGCAGGAGAGGAAGCAGGATCCCCAAGTTCTTCGAGGATGCAGCCATCTTTTGATACCGCAGCGATTGTGGATGTGCCGATATCAATACCGACGCGCCCTTTCCCGATCTCATGTTTCTGCGGAGGAATCCCTTCCTGTACCAGCTGTACGTAATACCGCCATCCGGATGGAAACATCTTCCTTACGATCCGGCAGTATTTCGTCCTGTCAGCAAGACATGTGGTTTCATACATGTAGTGGGTGGATTCTTTGTTGCGCGGGAGGATGATGTCGAGGACAATTCCTCCTTTGGGTTTCTTTGGCGTGCAGTTGATGTATACCTTTCCATCCGCATAAATGATGCCGGTGGAGTTCTTCTTGTTTTCAAAACTCATGACATCATCCCACTTCTTGAAATGGATCTGTTTTCCGTTGCCGTAAAGGTATTTCTCTACGCTTCGCCAGATACTGTCACTGAGTTTCTGGTAAACATCAGAATGCACGTATTTCAGATGTTTACGCATTTGACAGGCTGACTTTTGAAGTCCGTACTTTGTAAGCCCGTAGGAACTTACGATGACAGACAGTTCTTTTGACAGGCGTTCGCGCTCCGGGGAATCTTTGTCCCCTTTGACTTTTACGTACTCCGCAAGCAGGGACTTGTAGTTTTTATCCTGTTTCAGATGCCCGAGCTGTCGGATTGCGAACCTGCGTATTTCATTACCGAGCTTTGCCACCGCATTAAAATAGTTCTGCAGGTAGTTCCTGTCGGAGTCTTTCTTCACTTTTAACTTTAATTCGAGACAGTAACTCGGCATAGTTTACTTTCCTTTCTGTGATTCTATGTACTGTTTTACAACATCAAGGGAAACACTTCCTACAGTTGCTACAAAACAGCTGCGTGTCCAGATGGACGGGATCTTTTTCCGGATGGACGGGAATTCCCGCCCGAGTACATGTGCTGATCCATACTTAAGGTCTGTAATACACTGCATGATCCCATATCTGGGGTTGCAGTCGATAAGCAGGTGTACATGATCCGGCATGACTTCCATCTCTATGATGCTGAAGCCGTGTTCTTTGGCTGTTTCTGTAAACACTTCTTTCAGCCGTTCGTCAATACCATTAACTAAGATCTTTCTTCTGTATTTCGGACAGAAGATCACATGATAACGGCATAAATATTTCAAATGGGATAATGAATGATATTCATCACTTTTATTGTTTTCTCTTTTATTTTCCATAATAGAATTATACTACTAAATCTATTGTTTATAAACAATGAAAATGGAAATTTATAAATATTTAAGAAATGAATGTATGGATATAAAAAGAAGTGTAGGTGTAGGTGGCGCTTTCCTAATTGTGATACATTGAAAATGTACCACATGGCACGCGAAGACGCGGCAGCTTCCAGCTTAGTTTTTTTGTAATCGCATGATGCAGGGCATTACTGTACTTGTAGATTGTTTCCCCCTTATCCGTGGTTCCCATTTTGTCGATCCAGTATGGGTAATAGTCCGGCTGGTCTTTGGGAGCTTTGTTAGAGTCTGCATATGCATCCTTAGCAGCCTTTACGACTTTCGGGTCGTTGGTGGACGCTACTGGGGAAGCTTTTTTATTTTCATTATCCTTTTTTCCACCGTAATACAGTGTCCCTTTCTTGCTGACCTCATTCAGGTCATAGGTAACTACCGATACCCCGATGACGCCGGGCTCGTAAACGGTCGGGTTATTGCCACCCCCGCCAATATAAGATGGGCTGGATGTATTGCCCCTGGTTCCGTAATCATTCGATGCCTCATTTCCCTTTGCTGCATAAATGATTGTGGCCTCGGCACACCCAAGGATGGCTGAAACCGCAATCAGCACCACTGCTGTCAGCGCTGCCCCGCGCTTTCCCATCCACGCAGCAAGCTTTTTGAAAAACCTGCTTTTGTATCTGCTGTCTGAAATACCATTGTTCTTTTCTTCCATGATTTTCCTCCTAAATAAAGAATGTCTATTATAAAACCGCTCCTGCGGTAGCATTTTTTATAATCACATGTTACAATATCTAGTATGCAATGCTGTTTTTGCAGCCTTATTTTTATGCGAGGAGCGAAAAACGGGAAAAGGTGAAAACGTAAAAAGGGAAAAGTGTATAGTAAAAAAGTTTTCCGTTTTCCTTGACGTTTTCCAAAATGGCTCAATATATAAGGTGAAAGGGACAAAAGATTTCCTTTCAGCTGCTTATTCATATAAATTTTAACAAGACCAAAGGAGGGTTTTATTATGAAAAAGACTATGTTAAAGAAACTGATGTGTGCGGTACTTACCGCTGTATGTGTTGCCACTGCTGTTGTACCTGCAATGGCTGATGATGTCATTACCGCAGAAGCTGCTACAAAGAAAGTCACTTCTGCATACAAGTACCACTTGGAAGGCTACGACAAAAATGGATATCCTGTGAGTGGGTTTTCAAAGACCTCTTTTTATAAGGATTTAAACTCCCTGCCGGCTGTTAAAACAGGGAAAACAACCATTAACGTACCGGCTGTAACATCCTCGGTAAAGTCGGTATCAAAAGAAAAAGGTAATCCTGAATATGAATCCTATGTGAAATTCAAAGCCCAAAAGACAGGGAAATACGTATTTACGATTGACAACCTGCAGGGTACAGATGATAAATCTTTAAAATGCCTCAATATTTATATTTGTCGAATTGCAAAAAACGGGAAAAAATATTTTTTGGAAGATGATCTTTACCCAGACACCGTTGGTAATTACGGAGATCTTTACGAAAACAATTACCTTGCAAAGCTCCGCACAATCCTCGACAACTATAAAGAAGAACATCCGGAATACGCCGATGTCATTGAGGAAACGTACGAATATCAAAAGGACTTTGTAAACAAATATCCTGTTGCCAAAGATAAATTTACAACCAAGCTTAAAAAAGGTCAGACCTATGTATTCGTCATTGACAATAGGGGTATGCAAAAAGCTGTCCCGCCTTACTTTACTACACACGGCAGCGATGAACAGAGTTGTCTGTGGGGTGGAAACTACCTGAAGGCCTATTCATTCGACATGAACATTGAATACAGGAAATAAACTATTTACACAGTTGCACCCTCCGGGGTGCATGGATTGAAATATATTGAATGCAGGAAATAAGCTATTTGCGCAGGTACACCCTCCGGGGTGCATGGATTGAAATATATTGTAACACATGGATTGAAATATATTGTAACAGATTGAATTTGCATAGTTGCGCCCTCCGGGGTGCATGGATTGAAATTTATATTGCACATGTGAAGCGTAATCGCCCCGCCCCAACACCACAAAAGGTCAACTGGGGCGGGGCTTCCTTTACACTGCGACATGAATTTTTGGCAGTGCTATCCCTTTCTTTTTTCCCCTCCTCTTTTCCCATCGTTTTGGTCAGCAGCGGACTTTGCGCGGAGGCATGAAAAGGAATAGGGGGAAAGCTGATCTGACTTTTTCAACATCCACTTTTTCTTTTCCAATGTCCACACACAAAAAAAGGATCACCGCTATGGATGATCCTTAAATTCTGCTGCTTATTTGATTGACTGTGCAAGTGCTACTGTTTGAGCATCTACACCGCTTGCAATAATCTGCTCTGCCGTTTCGCCATTCCTCAAACGGTTAACCACAGCCACAAGCAGGTTCTGGCCTTCTGCGCGGCCTTCTACAAGACCTTTTTCAATTCCTTTGCGTTCCAATCTTTCTGCTACATCGCACATACAACCAACCTCCTTTTTATTGTCAGATTGTAAAATTTCCTCGTATCTTCGATCTCCAGCCATTACTGCCAAGAGTTTTAACATGGCATCGACATGCGTGATGACGGTTTGATCGTCCGGTACATAGTCCGGATTTTTTCTTCTCTCAGAAAAGAATCGAGCAACAATCCCAAAATCACTTTTAAATCTAGCAATCTGCTCATCCGTAAGCCATGCGATCTCGAATACATGGATGTTGTAATCACTCACATATTCATCAAGTCCCGCTGGAATATCCAAAAGTTCCTTGATGCTTTTCGGTGCTGTCCAATGTTCATTGCCAAAATACAGCACTATGGTAATCACTGGGACGATTTTATTCTTCCGGTCCAGCAACTGGCTCCTGTATGCAGTTCCGTCATAACTGAACACTCGAAATGGCATAAACTTTTCGACTTTAGTCTGATTTTCCATGCCACATAAGGCGATCCGGACATTTCCATCCATCCAATATTTTGCGACATCACGCTCCAATTCATGAAGTTTTTGATCACTTGCTTTGTATTGAGAATGAACAGAACTGTTTCTCAGCGAATCCGGATGTACTACATCTTTCCCTTCAAATACAAAAGCATTTATGATATCTGCAAAAACATCATTGTAATCCTCAAGTATTTTTTCGGTTAAATCTTTTTCACCCATATTTTTTCCTCTCTTTCCCTGTTTATGCAAATTTTTTGTTTCTAATCAGGGAAAGCTTAGGCATCCCTGATTATTTCAAATCAGGGACCATCCCTTATCTGATTTTATTATAACACCCGCAATCGAAAAAATACAGTGGGAAAATGGTCAGATAGCCATGTGCTGCGTGCTCGCATGTTTCTTTTCTCCCATAAATCCTCACTCTCCTTTCGATACGTGTTTGTTATTTCAACTTTAATATGAAACAAGAAAAGTTCCCCACCCCGGCTTCCTGCCACCAGAACACGGGTAGCTGGCGGGGCGCAAATCTCGCCATTCTTGAATTGGATTCCGGGAAAGAGATCGCGGTGAAACCATCTGAGATTAAGATTTTGGAAGAATAGCATTTGAAGGGAATATGACAAGGAATTTTGTTTCTTGTCTTCCCATTCAATTTTTGGTACAATAAGTATGTAATCGAACAGAAGTACGGATGCGATTTTCCGATTGTTAACTGCCCTCTAGTATTACGAAAGAGAGGGTGATGCCCTATGAGTACATCAGAAGTATTAACTTTGCTGCTTGTAGTCTTCGCGGCACTGTCTTACATAGACAACCATAACAATAAAAAGAAATAGCATCCCACCGTCCAAAGTAGATGCTATTTCTTTGAAGAAATAATATTAAACCGAGGGCAAATCGGAAATCTCTTCCGATCAGCTTCTAACTAGATTATAACGGAAGGCGCTTGAGAAATCAAGTGCCTTTCTTTTGATAATCCCATCCAGATTTCTTACGCAGAATACAACTTTCCGATCTCTTCCCACCACTCTTGTGGTATCTCCGGGACATCCGCTTCATCTTCTGCAAAGGCAAGCGCCTGCAGGATATCCGATAGTCCAACGAAAAACTTTCCCTTCTCGTCCCCGGCAACCGCAAAGGTATGCTCATCCTTCTGCAAAGAGAACCCGTTCGGGAATGCCTTTCCCAATGCTTCTTCTTTTTTACTCATACGTCCCCCTATATCTCCGGCATTAACTTATACGCCAACTCTTGCAATCCCGGTTTCACAACTTTATTTTCTGATGCCGTCAGATTTGGATACAGGTATTCGTTAATATCCAGTTTCTTGATGATCTTCGTCTTGTCTTTCTGGAATACCTTTCCGTCTGGTCCAACCTGCCGGTCATTCCACGTTTCCGTAAAACTATTTGAAAAAATTAACCAAAAATTAAAAAAATTTCCAAAATCCATTGACGATTTTCCAAAAGGCGCAATATACATACCGTAAGAACAAACATGTACTCTATCCGAAGGGTACGAAAGAAACGGAGGAAAATTGGTGAAAAATTTATTGAAAAAGAAAAGTCGTATCAAAGTGCTTCTGGAAAGATCAGAACTGATTCAGTTTATTCTTTGTCTGCTTGCGATGGTTTTGCTGTGTATTCTGAACTACCTGGCTGCCAAATGGGAATGTTCCCTTGCTATTCCGGATACAAACAGTGGACTTTTTTACAGTCTTTTACTGATTACATTTATGGCAGGCAACATAGTTGGCTTATTTCTGTTGTTGTGTATTCTCCTTGTATTGAAGTACGCAGTAGTTTCGACCCTTACAGAATGGATACGCCAATTCAGGGCATTTAACAACTACTGCTATATTCCACTTACGGAAGACGAAGTGCGCGGCTTCAGCTTTGCTTCTGCCAGAGAGTATTTCGGCCACATCAGTCAAATGTTGTACTACGGGGGAAAAGACGATGAAGAAAAATCTGCGAAATATGTTCAGCTAAAAAATGCAGATCTGAATAAAATGCTTGCCATCTGTTTGAAAGTATTCCCGGATAACGGAACCATTTTTTCTCTGAGATACAGAGATTGCAAAAATATTTGCGATGATTCTGAAGCTTTTATGCAGTTTCTCGATTTTTACCATGTAAGCTACGAAAGCGATGAAAAGTATGCACCATCTGCAAACATTAACAAAAATGGAATCGTTAGTCTTTCTGTTCTCAACAAAGATGGACGTGGAATCATCTGGGATGGGGAATCCTTTTTACTGCAGCATTTTTCAAAAGACGTGGTATACCGTTTTGGAATCGAGACGGTATCATTACATGCTTTTGCCGAACTTCTTTCCCTTGATCCAAGCCAATCCTTCATTTCATACCACACATTGAAATGTTATGGAGAAAAAGTCGCGCATCTTTTAAAAGAAAAGGAAATCCCGACTACTTTTACACTTTCCAGAGACGATATCGACCTAATGTTGAGAGAATATTCAGGTTTCTTTACAGAGACAACTATTAATGGAGAAAAAGGTATTCTTCTTTCGGATCAGAAAAATTACGATGACATGATGGGTCTCCTTGGCCAACTCTGTCAATATATGCCAAATTTATTCCTGACAGCTTTTTCTGATAAGCAGGCGGTCCGTCTGTTATCTAACGAGTAAGGTTTGTTGTATCCCCCCCTTCGGGATACATAGATTTAAAAAGAGACAATACCAAATGTGTATCTGCGATAAACTATGTCCCGCTGTCAGGCGGGGCATAGAAATTGAATTTTGCCAGCAAAATTATGAAATTGAGAAGGTTACAGAAGTGTACCCTTCTTTTTTTCTTATACTTTCCCTCCTCGCCCTTTAGAGTTTATGATCCTACGAACAGATTCCGCATGTCCGTATCCTGTCCCTTTGAAATTAGTGATGGAATAAACGGATTCCAGTAAAGCTCATAACCATACCGTATTTATTACATGTCTCGATCACATTGTCATCACGTACCGATCCGCCCGGCTCTGCCACATACTTTACGCCGCTTTTGTGTGCGCGCTCAATATTGTCGCCAAATGGGAAGAATGCATCCGATCCCAGTGCCACATCGGTATTTTTATCCAGCCATGCACGCTTCTCTTCTGCGGTAAATACCGCCGGTTCTACCTTAAAAATCTTCTCCCATGCACCATCTGCAAGGACATCCATATAATCCTCACCCATGTACAGATCAATGGCATTGTCACGATCCGCACGCTTGATACCGTCAACAAACTGCAGTCCTAAAACCTGTGGAGACTGGCGCAGCCACCAGTTATCTGCCTTCGAACCAGCCAGACGGGTACAATGGATACGGGACTGCTGTCCCGCTCCGATACCGATTGCCTGTCCGCCCTTGACATAACATACAGAGTTAGACTGTGTATACTTTAAAGTGATCATGGAAATTGCCAGATCAATCTTTGCCTGCTCCGGCAGTTCTTTGTTTTCTGTCACGATGTTGTCAAAGAAATCATCTCCGATATGAAGTTCATTTCTTCCCTGCTCGAATGTGATACCAAATACATCCTTATGCTCGATCGGAGCCGGCTCGTATGCCGGATCAATCTCGATTACACAGTAATTGCCCTTCTTTTTCTGCTTTAAAATTTCCAAAGCTTCCTCCGTATATCCCGGAGCAATCACACCATCGGAAACCTCGCGCTTGATGACCTTTGCTGTTGCTGCATCACAGATGTCTGACAGGGAAATAAAATCTCCGAATGAGGACATACGGTCTGCACCTCTGGCACGGATATAAGCATTTGCAAGCGGTGTAAACTCAATATCCATATCATCAACCCAATAAATTTTCTTTTCCACGTCAGACAGTGGAAGTCCTACCGCTGCACCAGCCGGGGAAACATGTTTGAAAGAAGTTGCTGCCGGAAGTCCGGTTGCCTTCTTTAATTCCTTTACCAGCTGCCATCCATTAAAAGCATCCAGAAAATTGATATATCCGGCTCTTCCGCAGAGCACCTTAATCGGCAGATCTTTGCCATCTGCCATATAGATTCTGGCCGGTTTCTGATTTGGGTTACATCCGTATTTTAATTCATATTCCTGCATGATTTTCTCCTTTTTCAACAATCCGCTCTTATTTATTTTTATTTATTCTTGTTTACAATTCTTGACTCATAGTTTCCGGTCTCAATGTCAATAAAACGTACAAACAGGGAAACTTTATTATCCTCATTTAAATTCTCCCATACCATTTTCGTAAACGTATCGATATCTCCATCAATATCAACCCAGGTTGGTTCACCCTCGAAACTTGGCAGTGGATTTCCGTCTCCCATATAAGTATGGATAAAATGTCCCTCTCCGGCAACCGGGTTGCTGTATGCAAACGTGTAACGGTTGCATGCATCCGGATTTCCGTTGTTGCTCTTTAAGATAGACATCGCATAATTGAACTCACCCTTATCAATGTGCATGATACCGGAAATACGTGGAGTATAATTTGGTGCGTCCGGCTCAAATTCTCTGGTGCGCAGCGCCTGCTCAAATGTCTGCTGCTTATCCATCAGCTCATAAATCGTATCGGTCTGATCTCCGTTTGTCACAATCGTCTTGTTGCCAAGTACTCGAACCGGTGCGTAAATGATCAGGCTCGGATCTTCCAGCTTTGACGGATCAAATGCCTGTGTACGGATACCTTCGCCATCCTCTACAAATACACGATTACGGCTGTTTGCGCTTCTTCCCATAATAAAATAAGCAGTTATCGCCTTCTTTCCATCCTTAGAACGTCCGATCACAATACCACGTCCCGGATATGTTGTTGCGCCTAATTCTTTACTGAGTGCTACCTTCTGCATTTGTTTCTCCTTTCGCAAATACGCCTAAAATAAATAAAAACCGACACATCCGGGAACCCACATTTCAATCAAATACATATTTCATGTATTTCCCTGCAATGTGCGGTGCCCAGACGGTCGGCCCCTGCGGTGCTTCTCTGAAGCATCGCCTTATCTGCGGTACATCTGTGATGTATCGCCCTATCTGCGGTGCAATCTTTGGATCTGTCACCTTTATATCTCTTGTTATACTCCACGTGGTTCTTCCACTTATCCGTCAGTCATATAACTAAATTTATTTAAGCATGGAAAGTTCCTCTTGTCAAGGGATCTTCTGTTATTTCATCGTTACTATTCACTCACATGTTACTGTTCACAGGTTACCCTGCGAACAGTAACCTCACATTCAGCTGCATGCCCGTGCATATTCCTGTAATTTTTCTTTTGCAGTCTGCGACAAATGTGTCGGAACCTCTATCTGCACCTGGGCATATTCATCTCCGTGAACTGCCGGATTATTCATGGCTGCTACGCCCTTTCCTTTCAATCGGATTTTTGCCCCAGACTGTGTACCCGGTTTAATCTTACAGACAACATCTCCATACAACGTATGGATCTTTATCTCTCCTCCGAGCACAGCTGTTGTATACGGAATTTTCACCGTCGTATAAACATCCTGGCCTTTTCGCTCGTAACCAGATTTTTCTCCGACTTTGACTTTGATCAGCAGATCTCCATCCTTTCCATTGTACCCTTTCTGTCCTTTCCCTTTCAGACGCACAGACTGCCCGTTTGCAATGCCTGCCGGAATATGCACTTCAAAGTTCTGGCTCTTTCCGTCACTGGAAGAAAGCGTAAACCTTTTATCACAGCCAAATACCGCTTCTTCAAAGCTGATCGGTACTTCCGTCTCGATATTTTGCCCTCTTTCCTCATGTACTCCGCCAAAACCACTGCCAAATTCTCCAGTACTTCCAAATCCGCTTCTTCCGCCAAAACCTCCGGTTCCGTGGAATCCACCTTTTTTTCCAAACAATTTGTCAAGAATATCATCCATATCGGAAGAACCATCAAAATGGAACTCCTGATATCCGCTGCCCGGTTCTCCGGAAGAATACGACTGATAAAATCCTCCATTTCCAAATGGATTCCCGTACTGTGCCTGTTTCATCTTCTCCGGATCAAAACCTGCCTCCAGCGAAATCGGACCGTACTCATCATACAATTTCCGCTTCTTCGGATCTCCCAACACTTCGTAAGCTTCCGTTACTTCCTGAAAAATCTTTTCCGCATTTGGATTTCCTTTATTCATATCCGGATGATATTTTTTGGCAAGTTTTCGATATGCCTTTTTAATCGTTGCTTCATCTGCATTTTTATCTATTCCCAAAACTTCGTAAAAATCTCTTTTTGCTGCCATAATTATCACCTCACCAATCACAAAAACAGGAACTGCTTTCTAAAATGCACTTCCTGTCATTCCATCTCAGTCAGAGCATTTTCCACTAAGACGTACTTATATCTTTGCTTCAGTTTTGTTATAGCATTGTTTTTAGCACTCGTCAAGCATGTCTGCTAACAATTTTCTTAATTTTTTCTAAATTGGTGATTCACGGCATGGTCTGAGGCTTTTGATTTTTGCAAGAGGAACGGAACACGCAGCAAAACAACGACTTATATACCATAGATTTTTAAATCAACACGTCCATCGACAACTGCAATTCCATCCGCCTGCAATAGCCTTGCCTGCGCACCTTCTCCACCAAACGCAAATTCTCCAGCTAATTCTCCCTTTGCGTTCACCACACGATAACAGGGAATCTTCTCCGGATCCGGATTTTTATGCAATGCATTTCCCACGGCGCGTGCCATCTTTTTATTTCCGGCCATCTCCGCAACCTGTCCATATGTTGCCACTTTTCCACGCGGAATCTTTTTAACCGCTTCATAAATCCGTCTGGTCGGACTGTCCGTAACCAGATCATAGCTTTCCGCAATCATACGCTGGATTTCCTGCTCCGGAACGGTACCATCCAGAATAATGGTATTCCAATGATCTTTATTCTGATGCCATCCCGGAATGACAGATGCATAGGTACTTCTCCAGAAATCACGCCACTGCGGATCCGCTTTCACATTTAAATTAATGTATCCTTCCCTCTCATAGGTCCATAAAAACGCCTTTTTGCTTCCTTCTACCCTCACAAGCTGCCAGTTATTATCATGAAACGGTGCCTCCTGATAGGTTTTCGGAAAAGACAATGCATATGCCAGCGCCTCTTCCCTTGTTTTCATACACTCCTCCTTACGGTTTTTCCGTCATATATCATATATTTTCTGTATATCTGCATGTCGGAAATCCCATACATCCCCAAAACTCTCCGAACCTTCCGTTCCTTTTTTTCAGTGGCTGCCCACACACCGGACAATTTTTTATTTCAATATTCCGCCCGGTAGTACCATCCAGCTCCTTTGCCAGCTTTTCAAAAACCTGCTGGTTCATGCGGCAGTCGTTTAATGCACGGTGTGCCCCGGCCGTGGAAATCCCGTAATACTGTGCCAGATCCTCCAGACGATGATGCGAAAGTTCCGGCAGACAGAGCCGTGCCAGTTTCAGTGTGTCAATGTAATCGTTGGTTAGTGTCTGACCGAAATACCGTTCACAATCACGATACAAAAATTTCATATCAAAACGATTGATATTATGTCCTGCCAGCACATCATCTCCGATAAAAGCAAGAAATTGCTGCAATACGGAATCAAACATTGGTGCAAACGCCACCATATCATCCGTGATATGATTTACTGCACTTGCCGCGCTGGGAATCGGTCTGCCCGGATTCACAAGCTGACTGAACTCTTCTGTAACCACGCCGTTTTTTACTTTGACAGCTGAAATTTCAATAACCTCGTCATATTTACTCGAAGTACCGGTTGTCTCAAGATCATAGAGTACATAATCCGGCACATACTGATTAATCATTTTACCTTTTGTATTTCCTAACATCTTTTGTTCCTTTGCCTTTTTAGGATTGTTTCAGGAAAAAACGCAGACTTCCAATTCGAAGTACCACTCCCTGGGAAGCCGCACTGTTTTCAAAGTTTCTTGCAATTGTTTCCTTTTCCACGCTTAATGTCTTTACAATGTAAAATTCCTTCTTTGCCGCCGTCGGTGCATTGTGCATAAATTGCATCACTTCCTGCAGGTTTCCAGATCCGGCATAATCCTCGCCGAGCACCGTATGGGCATCCTTTTCCTGAAACACATGCGGAATGACCGAATCAATCGCTTTATCGTAATCCGCATTTCCCACATCGATCCGGATGCGCGCCAGACAGCTTCCGTCCCCCGGCTGTTCCACCTGATAATCCAAAAGCTGCAACTGCCCCCACTTCTGATTCACTGCCTCCTGCCATTTTGGAAGGAACTGACCTTTCTGCGCATTCAAGACACTGACAATCATGGAAATTTTTTGTTTATTTGGAAGCTTCATCAGCATACCCAGTCCCGGAATCTTCGGAAGCTTTACCTGATCAATATTTAATTCTGTAATATCTGCCACCAGTCGAAACATTTCTTCTCCTTCATCTTTGGTTATTTTCTATGCTATCATGCTATCACTTTTTTCGTAATTTTTCCACTAAAATAACACTCACGATATTATGCTATAATTTCATTTGGCACCGCCAAACCGGATTCACCAGAAAAGTCAGATCAATACCGTTTTGATGATGATATACAGGTATGTATTTATGATAATCTTGTAATCAATATCACGGAATTGTTAAAATAAAAAGGTGCTTATTTAAGCACCTTTTTTAGTGGACTAGACGGGAGTCGAACCCGTGTCCAAAAACC
>ULUD01077914.1_pt1 | contig 14215 bp, 6 predicted proteins | sample 1958191 | NCBI WGS metagenome assembly ULUD01 (sample SAMEA4835751, study PRJEB28245) | human gut metagenome | biome: gut microbiome; material: fecal sample | place: Denmark | collected 2008 | reverse complement strand
AAGCTCTACGGCAGCCGCCCGGCAGACTATCAGTTGGTGAGCGTGCAGTGCCGGGGCGTGGCCAAGCAGGCCAGCAAGAGCATGTACGTGCTGGCGGAAGTGTTGTACTACCTTTCCCCTGACGGCGTGATGGCCTGGGACGGCAGCCTGCCGGTGAAGATCAGCGGCGGACTGGACAACACCTGGCTGATGAACGTGCGCGGGGCGGTGGGCGGTGTGCTGGACACCCGGTATTACCTGCATCTGCGGGTGCCGGGCCGGAACGAGACCCGGCTGCTGGTCTACGACACCGAGCGGCGGCTCTGGCACGAGGAGGACACGGCGGCAGAAGAGAATGCTTCCGGCTGGGCAATGTGCTCCACGGGGCGGCAGCTCTACCAGTGGGACGGCGTGAACCTGTGGGCCACCGAACCGGAACGGGAGGCCGACCGGGACACCGACACAGCAAAGGCGAATTTGGAACAGAAGGTGTCATTTGAAGCTGTGAGCGGAGACATTGGCTTGAACATCCCGGCGGACAAGTACATCAACCGGGTGTTTCTGCGAGTGGATGCCCTGACGTACAGCGTTGTGGAGCTGCAGGCCAGCTATGAGGGCGGGGCCTGGGAGACGCTGGGCCAGGCAGCCGTTCTGAACAAATACACCCGGGTCAACCTGCCCTTTGTGCCGGAGCGGCACGACACCATGCGGCTGCGGATCAAGGGCACCGGGCAGATCGCGGTGCGGAGCATTGCGTTCAGCATGGCAGAGAGCCGGGGCAACCGGGTGGCCGGAGGGGAGCCGAAGAGATAGCCCTGCTTAGAGGAAGGAGATTTTATATGGCAGATATTACGAGGCTTGGCGAGATCGCCATGCCGAAACTGAGTGACAACATGGCCCCGGAGGACAGGAGAAGCATCAACAACTACCTGATGCAGCTGCGGGACCAGATGATGTACATGATGCAGAACCTGGACGAGACGAACTTCAGCGACACCATGCGGGACAAGCTGGTGGCCATGGGGCTGAAGGTGGAGTAACCCTCTCAGCGCGCAATGCACCTGCGGTGTAGTTGCTTGCAGCTCCCCCGAAGGTGGAGCTCTGCTTAGAGAAATGCGAAGACGAAAGGAGACAGTGAGAAGATGGCAAGAGGAAAATGGTGGGAGTACCTGATCCCGGGCCACAATGTGGGGCTGATGGTAGGGGATGTGTATGACAGCATTACAGGCAACAGCGAAAAGAATGCGAGCACCGGCGTGTTTGGAACCAGAAAGAACGATTCCAACAGCTACCAGTACGCCCAGAGCAATGACCGGGTGACCACGGCAAAGAACAATCTGGATTACTGGAAGGGACAGCAGCCGGAGGACACGACGGGCCAGTATGACAGCCAGATCGGCGACACGCAGAGCCAGCTGGACAAGATGAACCGGGATGGCTTTTCCTACGATTACACCAAGGACGCGGCTTACCAGCAGTACAAGAACCAGTACACCCGGGGTGCGGAGCTGGCCAGCGAGAACGCTGCCGCCAACGCTTCGGCCCGCAGCGGCGGCTACGGCAACAGCTGGGGCACTTCCAGCGGGCAGACGGCCTACCAGAGCACCATGAACGGGCTTTCGGACGTGGCAGACAGCTTATACAACCAGGCTTACAACGAATATGCCACCAGGAAGAGTGACCTGGGCAACCGGCTGAGCTCTTTACAGCAGCAGAAACAGCTGGCAATCAACGATTACAACACCAAGCTGAACAATTACCATGGCCAGCTGAACAATGCCAACACCGAATATGCCAACGCGGTGGGGGCCAACCAGAAGAAGGATGCGAACAACACCAACTTCTGGGGGAACGTTTTGCAGGTCGGCGCAAGCATGCTGCCGTGGGTGCTGAAAGCGCTTGCCGTGATCTGAAGACCGGTGTGTGGCAGAAGAAAAGGAGAACGACATGTTATTTGATACCTTACGGAGAAAGAATCAGGCGGAACAGGAAGAGCGGGAATGGAATGCCAACCGCCCGGCGGACTATGTGAGCCGGAACAAGGACGCAATGGACAGCCTGACCGGGCAGATCGGCAGCGGGTTCGACTGGGACACCGGCAGCAAAGCCTACCAGCAGTACCGCGCCCAGGCCCAGGCCAATGCTGCCGCCAGCGCGGAGAACGCCCAGGCCAACGCGGCGATGCTGGCGGGCGGGTATGGCAGCAGCTACGCCGACAGCGTGGCAAAGCAGGGCCAGCAGCAGGCGCTGAGCGGCATTGACAATGCGGTACCAGGCCTGAGAGGCCAGGCACTGAGCGAATACCAGAACCAGCAGAACGACCTGCTGAGTGCCCTTTCCGGCATGGCCAACACCGAGGCGCTGGACCGCAGTGCCTACGGCAGCAACTTTGCCAACCACACGGCGTGGCAGAATTTCCTTGCCAACCAGAGCGAACAGGCCCGGAACGAGAACGACAATTACTGGAACAACCTCTGGAACACGGTAAAGAACATTGGCTCGGCGGCCCTGACAGCCTACGATGGGTACAAGGGGTACACCCAGCAGCAGTGGGAAAATGACTTTGCCCGGGAACAGTGGGAGTACAACAAGAACCGCACCGACCAGAGCGATGCCCTGAGTGCTTACCAGCAGGCGTTCAACCTGTACACCCAGGGAGCCGGGGATGCGGCCAGCGACGTGCTGAACCGGTACGGCCTGAACGCAAACGCTTTTGCCAACTACAACGGCGCACCGGTGACCCGGGACGATCAGGCTGGTGTTCTGAGCACCGCGGCTTCTCTGGTGGCAAGCGGAAATCAGGAAGCAGCGGCCAACCTGCTGAAGATGTACGGGCTGGACAGCAATGCAGCCGGTTCCTATGGCACCATTGCAAAACGTCAGCTGGCGACCCAGCTGGCAAAGGCGGCAGCTACGAAGAGCAGAGGAAGTTCGAGAAGTTCCGGCGGCTCCAGCAAGAGCGGAAGCGGGTGGACAAACAGCCAACTGCTGACGGCGCTGGGTAAGTATCAGAGCCTGAAGGATGATGACCCGACCAAGAGCGTCTATGCGAACATTCTGGCTAGCGCCGGAATGCTGCCGGACGGTGACACGGGCACAACAGCAGCGACCGGAACTGGCAGCGGGCTGATCGCCCCGCTGGCGAATCCGAACAAGTGGGCCATGCCCGGGGGAACCACGGGAGGGAGCACGGGTAAGAGTACCGGAATGCCGTACAGCAACGCCCTGAGCTATGCAAAGGGGTGGAGTGCAGAAGGGGTGGATTCGGATACGATCTATGCCCGGCTGGTCAACATGGGCATAAATGATGACGTGGCGGCCAAGGTCTGGAATGCGATGGGATGGTAAGGAGAACAAAAATGGCATGGACAGCAGAACAGATGGCCCAGAAGCGGGCCAAACTTCAGAAAAAAACCAATGCCGCTGCTGGCGGGGCAGAACCCCTCAGTCAGCGCAAGAGCGCTGACAGCCCCCCTGATAGTGGGGCCCTTGGCAGTACGGGAAACTCTGTGTCGGACAATAAAAGCAATACATGGACGGCGGAAAAAATGGCCGAAAAACGTGCGGCACTGCAAACCCAGAAGCAGCAGACGGGCACCGACCTGTATTCCACGGCGCTGGAGGATTACCGGACAAGGAACAACCTGGGCTTTGCGGACGCCATGGACAGCCGGAGCGACGAGCTGAACCGGCAGAAGGTGACAGTGAGCCCGGCGGAGAAGATGGAGCAGAATGCCAGCACCGTGCAGAAGCTGCGGGAACAGCGGAACAACGGTATCCGAATGGACGTTTACAGCACGGTGAACAACTGGAAGGATGCTTCCGAGCGGAACCGGGAGCTGGCGAGGCTGGTGACAGATCCCACGCTGCCACGCGGGGCTGTAAGCGCAGCAGACCTTCCGGCGGGCGTGGACTACTTGGCAGCGGACACGGGCGGCATGGGTATAATGCCGGTGCCGGAAAACACCAGGTACATGGACAGCGATTTGAAAAAGATGGGCTACACCCAGGACGAAATCAACCGGGCCCGGCTTTACATGAAGGCGTACAATAACCTGAGCCTTGGCGAACGGGCCGGACGGCGTGTGGAAAGCGATCTGGAGGGAAAAAAGGAAAATATCAAAGGCATGATCGGGCAGTACGCGGGCGCACTGTCCCCGGCCCTGACGGCCAGTGCCGAAGAGCAGATGATCCGGCGTGTTCAGAGCGGGCGTTACACCGACGAGCAGCTGGAAGCGGCAGGATGTGACCCGGAGCTCATCCGGACAGCCCACGAACGAATCCGGAGTGGTGAGCTCTACGACAAGGCGGATGACGACAGCAACCGCATGAAAGGGTTGTATGAGTGGGGCCGGGATGCCCACAAGGCCGGAGAAAACCTGACTGCGGACGCTATGGCAGGCGAGAGCAATGTGGGGAGGTTCTTCCACGGGGCTACTTCCAGCGCGGCTGAGAACCTGATCGTGAGTGCCATCAACCCGGCGCTGGTTCTGCCGGTGCTGAGTGCCCACGGCGCAGGCGACAGCATGGCTGCCAGTGACGAAGCGGGGGAGAGCCCGGAAAAAGCTATTTTGAAAGCAACGGCAAAGTTTGGCGCAGGATGGGCCATCAACAGCGTGGGTGTGGCCGACCTTGCCAAGACCATGGGCTCGGATTACGCCAAGGACACGGTGGCCGGTACCATTGCGGACTGGGTGCGCCGACAGGTGGGCAATCAGGCGTTCCGGGAAGCCTACCCGGCCATTGCCAACGCCATTTCCGGCGGTGCGGACAATGCTATGCAGGCCTTTGTGGAGACCTACGCCGACAAAGCCATTGACGCTGTGATGGGCGACCAGGAAGCGGCCAAGACGCTGTTCAACAAGGATACGTTCCTTACAGCACTGGAAGCGGGCCTTTCCGGCGGCGCGTCCGGTGCACTGGGCGGCGCTGTGGGCACAGGACTTTCCAGGATGAACGCGGGAGATTCCAGCCTGCGGGGCAACGTGGAGCGGTATGCCGCTCAGGACGAATACGAGCAGGCGCTGAAGGAACACCAGCGCCGGGAGGAGCTGGCGCGGGAACCGGAACCCCTCAGTCAGCGCGTGAGCGCTGACAGCCCCCCTAATAGTGGGGCCCTTGGCATGTCGGTGGAGTCTGATGGGACTGAAAAAGGCTCTGCTGACCTGAAAGCGGCGGGCCCTGCGGCTGAGGGCAACAGTGTTAAATATTCTATTCAAACGGACGATGACGGCAATAAGTTTGTTCAGGTGGACGGGGACTTCTTAGAAGGCGTGCCGGAAGAAAACTGGAAGAACACGGTGCGGGATGCTATCCGTGATTTGTTCCCGGATGACTTTGAACGCGGCGGGCAGACAATTTATAACACCCGTGAGGGTCGGGGCGAATTTGTGCGCTCAAAATATAGCCGTGGTTTGGAACGCACAAATACAGATACTTATGCGGACAAACTGCGGATGACACCCAATCTCGACGAAGTAATCTCTACATCCGACAATGTTCAGAATGAACCGGCAAACCACAAGAATGCGGAATCGTTCAATCGCGGAAAAATAAACATCCGCATCGGAGCCAAAGACTACAATGCGGATGTTCTGACGGCAATCAAACAGGACGGCCGTGAAGTATTCTATGATGTGGTTGACATTCAGCCCACAAAAATAAATGCTCCCACAGAAACCGCAGAAGCAGATGCTTCTGGCAACAGGTCTGTGAAAGCAAACGAAGATTCCCGGCGAACTGACATCGAATCTGTTGAATCCGACTACAGAGGACTGCCGGGAGCTTCCAACAATAGTATAGCACCTGCCGGGGCCAGCGTCAACGGGAACCGTGTGGAAAACGGCGTGGAAACGGTGGAAAGTGCTGCGGAAACAGCGGCGGACGGGAATACACTTCATCCGTCTGCTGCGCAGACAGCTTCCCCTCAAGGAGAAGCCTTTAGCAGTTACGCGGACGTAGAGAACCGGGTGGATGCGGCACAGCTGGACACGGCGGACTGGAACCGGGGTGAGCAGAGAGCCGCCGCACGGCAGCTGGTGAACCGGGCGCAGATGACGACAAAGGCGGCACAGGCTGTGGTGGATGCCATGCCCCAGGGCGTGGGTGCTGCCGTGTATGCCCAGGCGGCCAACAGCCTGTACCGGATGGGCGTGACCCAGGACGTGAAGAGTTTTGAACAGGCGGTGAACCTGACCGGCGGCATGAACAGCCTGGGCGGTGCCGTGCGGCAGGTGCTGGCGCTGGGAAAGACCGGCGAGAATGCCTTGCGCATTGCCTACACCTACGGCCAGGGCGAGGCGGAAGCCTACAACGCCCGGAAAACCAGCGAAATTGGCAGCGGACAGGGAGCAGTCAACCCGGACGCTGGCACCTATTTCAAGGGCCGGAACGTGAGCAAGGGCACCAATGCCATGGACGCTTTTATTGAGCTGGGAGCAAAGAGCAGCGGCACCGCCATCCACCGGGCCGTGGAGGGGTTACAGAACAACGCCAGGGGCTTTATCAAGGCTGCGGCGGGCGAAATGTACCTTTCCGGTGAGGCGGGCAGCGAGACCGTGATGCACGAGACCTTCCACATGCTGAACGAGTGGAGCCCGGAGACTGGTCAGGCCGTGATGGACCGGCTGCTGACCTATCTTGTGCAGCAGAACGGCATGGAGAGCACCGAGAAGCTGGTGGAAAGCTATCTGGACCGGTATGAGGACGGCGGCGTGAAGATGACCTGGAACCAGGCGCTGGAAGAGATCACCGCCGATGCCATGGAGACCGTGTTCGGCACGGCGGACGGCTTTAGGAATTTCGTGCGCCAGCAGGCGGCAGAAGCGAAGATGAACGCCAAGGCCCGGGGGATGATCGGGAAGGTGATGGACAAGATCGACAGACTGCTGCACACCGTGCTTGCTGACGTGAACCGCTTTTTGAAGAACGAGCCCACCAACGCTGCCGCCAAGGCCGCCAAGAGCCTGACAGAGCAGCAGCTCAAAGACCTGCAGGAACTCTATTTTGAGCACCAGGCCGAGGCAGGCAGCAAATACCGGGAAGCATTAACCTCTCAGGCGCAAAGCGCCAGCTCCCCTAATAGGGGAGCCAAGGAGCAGGGCAGCGCAGAGGTAAAATACTCCATTAACCCGAGCTATGCACAGGACATTGACGAGTGGAACCGTGACGGACGAAACAGCCGGGAAATCTTTGTGCTGGGCAGCACGGCGGAAGCTTTGCAGGGACTGGGCGCACGAGAAAATGACATCTACATGAAAGGCGATAAAATCAGCCTGATTCTAGAACAACACCCGGAAATGACGTTGAACGAGATCAAACGCATTCCGGAAATTTTGGATGACCCCATTCTGGTGCTTTCCAGCCAGAATAAGGGGCGTGCCGGTTCACAGAATACCAGACTGGTTTTGTTTGGAAGCGTGAAAGCGCAGGATGGCAGACCCGTACTGTGCGTGCTGGATCTTCAGCCAGTAGAAAACCGAATCGTGATCCAGGATATGCAGAAGGCGACCAGTGCTTATACCAAGGATAACGACCCTGTGAGATTTGTGCGGAACAGCGAAGTGCTGTATACCTCTGAAAACAAAAAAAGAACCACAGCGTTACTTAGGACACTAGGCTTCCAAATGCCTAGCGAACTGCAACGCTATGGTTCTATGGGTAGTATATCCTATCATGGGCAAAACGTCAAGATGGAAGGTGTGCCGTTTACAGAAATAGAGACGCAGACGAAATACCAGCTGGACGTGGACAGCGACGCTGCAGAAGCCACCCGCACTGCCGCCCTGGGGGACGTGGACAAGCAGACCGACCTGATGCGCCAGGTGAGCGAGCTGGGCGGGAAGGTGCGGCTCTCCGACCAGAGCATTACCGACATTGTGCGGGCCGTGCTGAGCGACACGGGCAGTAAGCTGGATGCCAAGACCTTTACAGAGCGAATGCGGGCCCTGAGCGACTACATTGCCCTGAATAAGGACGTGAGCTGGGACGATGTGTACACCTTTGCCTCTGACATTGCCGAACAGCTGATGCAGAAGAGCAGCCATAAGAACGACGAAATGTGGAAGCACTACCCGGAACTGCACCAGATGAGCATGGTGATCGAAAAGGGATCGAAGGGCTACAGCGAGATCTTGTACCACTGGGGCAGCTGGGCCAACGCACGCAAGGAGCTGGCCCGGCGCGGCGTGAAGATCACCCAGAGCAAAGAAGGGGTGCACAGCCATTGGGACGCAGACTTTACCGAGCTGCAGAAGCTGGGGGCGGGGCTGTTCCCCACCGAAACGCCCAACAGCGCTGTGGAAGCGCTGGAAGCCATGGCAGCGGCCCATGACACCATCCGCCCGGTGATGCAGAATGATTACAGCGAGGACTGGGACGGGGCAAAGCAGGACATTGCCATGCAGATCATGCTGCGGTACATGAACAGCACCGAGGTGGCCAACGAGCAGAACGCCGAGGCCCGGCAGGAGTTCACGAAGCAGTGGGAGGAGATGCGCAAGCAGGCAAAGCAGGAGGCGCTGGAAGCGAGGGCGAAGGTGGAACTGGAACGAGCAAAGCGGGAACAGGAGCTGAAAGAAGCTGCCGAAAGCGCGGCTGACCCGTTCCGGCTGGAAGCTGCCAAAGCTAACGCCCGGGCAGACAAGGCGGAAGCCTTTGCCAGGAAGCAGCGGGAAAGCGTGAGCACCACCATCCGGCTAGCGAAAGACCGGGCGGCAAAACAATTGCAGAAGGCCCGGGATGCCCGGGAGATGGACACCACCCGGCGGAACATCAATAAGATGACAAGCCAGCTGACCCAGATGCTGGAAAAGCCCAACGAAAAAAGCTATGTGCCGGAATACCTGCTGGAAAAGGTTCGGCCCGTGGCGGCTCTGGCCAACGATGCCATTGGCAACCGCAAGGCGGCGGCACAGCTGAGGGCAGAATTGAACGGTACATACGGCCCGGTGCCGGAAGGGGGGAGCATACGGGAGGCTGTGGAAGGCCTGAGCCGGGGCATTGACCGGGAGGTGAAGTTGGGAGACCGTGCCGCCATGGAATGGCAGCAGAGCAGGCTGCTGGAGCAGATCAGCGACTGGCTGAACGATGTGAACGAGGCCCGGGAAATTGAGATGGAGAAGCTGCGGGGCGAGATCGAGAATGCCGAAAAGTGGCTGAAAAAGGATACCCCGGAGAAAAAGGCCTACATTGCCCGACTGAACGCTGACCTGAAGGCCTACCAGGACGGGAACCTTGCCACCCTGACCGCAGACCAGACCCGTGAACTGAGTGAGATCCTGGAAAAGACGTTGTTTATTGTAAAGAACGAGAATGTGATGCTGGGCAGCATAGAGGATGTGATGGTGGACGACTTTGCCGAGGGTGTTTCCGGTGAGCTGAAGAGCGTGCGCCAGCAGCGGAAGGATACCCGATTTGGGAAGATCTTCCGGGAAGTGACCAGCGTGTACAAGCTGAATACCATGAACATTGAACGGAACTTTGAGCGTTTGGGCGGCTACAACCACGGCGGCTGCATGGAGCAGCTGGGACGGCAGCTGAACGAGGGCCAGGCACGAAAGGAACGCATTAAAGCCGAGGGTGAGCGCATTTTCTCTAACGTGACCGGGCCGGAGCATGCCGAGGAGCTTTACCACTTTACCCACGATCTGGTGGACATCGGGCTAAAGACCCGGGACGGCAAGCCCTGGCTGGTGACCCATGACGTGATGACCGAGCTGTGGGTACAGTTGCAGAACAGGCAGGGCATGCACCACCTTTTGTACGGCGGGGCCACCATTGCGGACATGAGCTTTTCCACCAAGGGCCTTGCCGGGTTGGGAGAGCAATACTCCGAGACTGTGACGCTGGGCGAACTGGTGACCACCGACAAGGACGGCAGCAAGCTGAATGCCTACGAGATCAGCAAGCGGGAGGACACGCTGCGCACCAGCATCCTTGGTGAGATCGAAAAGAACCTGACGGCTTACGATGACCTGTGGATCAGCGATTTCCGGGAGCTGGGCAAGCTGACAAAGGGGTACATCAACGAGGCCAGCATGACCCTGTACGGCGTAAAGCGTGCCCGGGTGGAAAACTACATCCACATGAACGTGGACAGAAACACCCTTGTGGAGCAGAACGAGGGCGTGCGCCGGGACGTGAGCGTGGGCAGCGAGGGCTACATGAAGACCCGACAGAACAGCTCCAAGCCCCTGGCTTTGGTGGGCCTGGTGAAGCAGGCCAGCGAGAGCATAGAAAATGCCGCCCAGTTTGCAGGCATGGCGATCCCGCTGCGGAACGCCGAGAAGGTGCTGAACAGTATGCAGGGCGGCGAGACACAATACGGAGCCATTGAACGGAGCTGGGGACGGGCCGGACGCAAGTACATACAGAAGGCCATGGCCGACCTGAGCGGGAGCAAGGGAGACAGCGAGGTGTTTGACCACCTGAGCAGCGTGCTGCGGGGCAATGCCGCTGCCGCCGTGCTGACGGGAAACCTGAACGTGACCTTGCTGCAGGCAGCAAGCCTGCCCACGGCAGCGGCAGAGCTGGGCTGGGGCGGAACCGGTGCATCTGCCGTGCAGTTTGTGATGAACCTGAAGCCCAGCCAGCTGAACAGCATCGTTGAGCGGGCCTACCGCTTTGGAGATTCCCTGCTGCCCACCCGCTTGCGGGGCAGCAGCCGGGGGGAACTGAGCAGCGCGGCGAAAGAACAGGGCGTGTTCAGCACCGCCCACGACGTGGCCAGGAACAGCCAGAACGCGGTGCTGCGGTACGGCACCCGGGCCGTGGACGCTCTGGCAGACTTTGCGGGCGGAAGCATTGGCTGGATGGACAAGGTGACGGTGGCCAGCCTGTTCCACGGGGCTGAGAACTATGTACAAAAGAACCTGGCCGAATACGACCTGACGAAAGCAGACCTGCCCACCAAGACGATGGAGGACGGCAGCAAGGCTTACCAGGAAGCCGTGATGAGTAAGTTCCGGCGGGTGGTGGAGCGGACACAGCCCAACTATACCGTGATGCAGCGGACAGGAATGCAGCGCTCGAAGAACCAGATGCTGAAGACCCTGAGCATGTTCAGCACCCAGCGCCAGCAGAACGCCCAGATCATGGTAAGTGCCGTGGAGGATCTGGCGGCCCAGTGGCAGCGGAACGACCAGGCAAAGGCGGCATTGGAGAAAGCAAAGGCCGAAAACGACGCGCCCCGGCTGGCGGAGTGCAAGGCCGCTGCGGAAAAAGCGAAATCAGACAGGGCGGAGGCTTTGAAGCGGTTCTGGGATGCGGCCATCAGCCAGAGCGTGCAGACGGCGGTGATCGCCGGGCTGGGAATACTGGTAAAGTTTATTCTGCACCGGTGGGATGACCTGCAGGACGAAAACGGGGATATGACCCTTGCCAGCCTTGGCGGAAGCTTTTTGTACCAGTTCAGCAACAGCATGGTGAGCAACTACACCGGCGGAAGCGAGCTGTGGACGGCGGGGGAGAGCATCCACAGCAAGAGGGTATTCGGCAACTACGACAGCGTGAGCATGACCGGATTTTCGGCCATCAACGACGCGGTGACCAGCATGACCAAGCTGAACGCCCTGCTGGATAAGGACACCGGCGAGATGACCGAAAAAGAGCTGGACGCTTATGCCGACAGCGTGAAATGGGCCTGGGCTGACACGGCGGGCCAGCTGATGATGCTGGTGGGCGTGCCCTACAACAACGGTAAGAAGTATGTGCAGGCGGTGTTTGCCTGGATGGACACGGCCAAGCAGTGGGACGAGACCGGAGAAAAGAACTTCAATTCCACCCCGGACAGCGCCACCGGGCAGTACGACCGGCTGTTTGAGGCCATCCAGACCGGAAACACCGAGGAAGTACAGGCGGCCACCAAGAAGCTGGAACGAATGCTGGCGGAGGGCAAGATCAAGGAGCTCAAGACAGATGACCAGCTGAAAGCCCGGCTGAAAAAGTACGATGAGGACATTCTGGACGCTGCCAGGGCGAAGAATGCCGGTGACCTGGAAGCACGGGTGGATGCAAAGCAGGAAGTCTATGACCGGCTGTGTACGGCCTACGGCGTGAAGAAGCTGGGCGAAAAGGGCGAGACCGACGAGGACAAGGCCCAGAGAGCCCGGTTCAGGGAACTCATCGATAAGGCGGTGAACGAGAAGGCAGAACAGCTGTACAAGGGCGGCACCGAGGGCAGCGTGTACGATGACCTGACTGAAGCGGTGGACACCGGCAGGACCAGCGACGTGCAGGACGAGATCCGGCGGCTGCGGACGGCGGGCAAAGCGGACAGCCAGATCAAGAGCGAGATCACCGATGCGGTGAAAGAGGAGTATCTGGCGGGCAACGACCACGACCGGGAGAAGCTGGAGAAGCTGCTGACGAGCCTGACCAAAGAGGACGGGACGGCCATGTATGAGGAAAAGAACTTTGCCCAGTGGGTGAAGGACGCGGCAAAAAAGGAGGAACAGGCAAAGAACAGCAAGGATGAGTGGGCAGGGGTGAGGTGAACCTCTCAGTCACGCTTTGCGTGACGGCTCCCCTAGTAGGGGAGCCAAGTTCACGTTGCTGCTCTTTTGCGGGGAGCCCTGCTTAGAAGAAAGGGAGACCGTTCGGGGTGAACGGCCTCCCTTTTGCTATGTTATTCTGTTAAATCATGCCGAGTTCGGATTTCAGACCTTTTTGCAGAACACTGGAAAAATTGATGTGTGCGGATTCGGCGGCATCGTTGAGCCAACCGGGAATAGACAGGGTCTTTTTGACGGGCTTGAACTGCTTCTGATATTCTTCCATATCAAAAGGAATCATTGCAATAAAATCACCGGTATCCACATGGATGGCAGAAGGAAGAGAAGGCTTAGGACATACTTCACAATCTTCAAGCATCAGACCAATGGCATCCTGGGCCATAGCAACCGCTTCATCCATAGTTTCCCCTTGGGTAAAGCAACCTTCAATATCTGGAATTGTAACGGAATATCCTGTTTCTTCTGGATGAAAAACAGCAGGATAAAATACAGCAGTCATTTTAATATTACCTCATATATAGCGTGATGTAAGTTTTGAAAATATTATATGATAACGAGAAAACTAATATTCAATTATTTCAATAATCTATAATGTAGTATTAGGATAACCAGAAATTTTCCAGGTTGATCCTAACAAGATAATGTTATTTTTTGATTCCGGCTTGTTTAAGAATACTTTTTTCTAGACCGGGCTTCAGATCCTTTGCATGATAAGGAACGACAGTGGATTTTTTGGTGACGGGGTTGCTGTACATCCGATGAGAGCCATTGGAGCGAATGCAAACAAAGCCGTTTTGCTCCAACAGCCGACACATCTCTTTTGGAGTTAGCGGCATGGCGGTGGAATCCTCCTTTCTTCGTTGGTAATTTGATTATATACGTATTTTACGTATTTGTCAAGAGGCGGGAACTTATGTATGTCCGGGGTAGTTGCACCCGGCGGGGCGTGATAGGATAGGGGCAGGAAGGGAGTGAAACTGTGAGCCAACTGGATATCAAGATCAGAAAGCTGCAGGACAACGGTTCGACGTTCCGGGCAAACATTGAGACGCTGTATCTGGGCGGTGTGCGGAGCGCCAAGGTGGACGAGCTTCGCTTTGAGCTGCCGGAAGAGTGGAAGAACTGCACCGTGACCCTGCATGTGCAGCGCCTGAGCGGCACAAAGCCGGACCCGCAGATCCTGGACGAGAACAACAGCGCACTGGTAGACCGGCGCTGGACACTGGAAAAAGAGGGCACCTGGATGCTGCTGGCCATCAACGACAGCGGCTACACTGCCATGACCAAGCCCGGCAAGTACACCTGCTATGACACCATCGACACCGACACGACCACCGAGAGCATTACGCCGAGCATCTATGAACAGTTCGTGGCCGAGGTGACGAAGTACGCCAAAAAGGCGCTGGAGAGCATGAACGCGGCCAAGACCAGTGAGGAAGCAGCGGCCAAATCTGCTAAAGAAGCAGCGAACTCTGCCGCCAGCATGGAAGAAAGCGTGCGGGTGAGCGGGGAAAATGCCAAAAAGGCTGCAAACAGTGCTGCTGCGGCAAAGAAAAGTGAGGAAGCGGCAGCAAAGAGCGCAGAGGCATCTGAGAACAGCGCTAAGAAAAGCGCCGAGAGTGAGAGTGCATCCAAGGCTAGTGCGGGAAAGGCAAAGGACAGTGAAGAGGCGGCGAAAAAGAGCGAGGACGCAGCAGCCCTGAGCGAGACCAACGCCGCCGCCA
>ULUD01047411.1_pt1 | contig 14249 bp, 10 predicted proteins | sample 1958191 | NCBI WGS metagenome assembly ULUD01 (sample SAMEA4835751, study PRJEB28245) | human gut metagenome | biome: gut microbiome; material: fecal sample | place: Denmark | collected 2008 | reverse complement strand
TAAAAATACTATATTATTAAGACGGAGTTTAAGATGCTGACAATAGACAAGGTAAAAAAAGCCGAACTGTTATTAAAAGATGTTGTAAGAAAAACAGACCTTATATATGCAACCGCATTATCTAAAAATGCAGATATATACCTTAAGTCTGAAAACCTCCAAAAAACAGGTTCTTTTAAGGTAAGAGGCGCATACGCAAAAATAGCACAGCTCTCTGCAGAACAAAAAAAACGCGGAATTATTGCTTGTTCGGCAGGCAACCATGCACAGGGAGTTGCGCTGTCTGCTCAAAAAAGCGGCATAGAATCAACTATATTCATACCCAGTACAGCACCTATTTCAAAAATAGAAGCTACAAAAAGCTACGGTGCCCACATTCGACTTGTTGACGGTGTTTATGATGACGCATATAACGAAGCGGTAAAATTCCAAAAAGAAACAGGCGCAGAGTTTATCCATCCGTTTGATGACATAGAAGTCATTGCCGGACAGGGCACTATTGCACTAGAGATTCTGGAACAGCTGCCTGAAGTTGAAGCGATAATAGTGCCAATTGGCGGCGGAGGTTTAATCTCTGGTATTGCTTATACAATAAAAATGTTAAAACCCGACTGCAAAGTATACGGCGTACAGGCAGCAGGTGCAGGAAGCATGTACCATTCTATGGAGCTGCACAAACGCACAGAACTTCCCTCTGTTCATACTTTTGCAGATGGTACAGCAGTAAAAATGCCGGGAGAAAATACATTTGCACTGTGTGAAAAATACGTAGACGAAATTGTTACTGTTACAGATGATGAAATAGCAACAGCAGTGCTTACATTGATGGAAAGACAAAAACTTGTTGCAGAAGGCGCAGGCGCTTTGAGTGTTGCGGCGGCAATGTTTAAAAAGCTTCCGATTGACGGCAAAAAGACTGTATGCATAGTGTCCGGCGGGAATATTGATGTAAATATTCTTTCACGTGTAATAAACAGAGGTTTGTTAAAAGCAGGCAGAATTGCAGACCTGACAATTGAAATGCTGGACAAACCCGGACAATTAAAAGAGGTATCAAGAATCATCGCAGACCACGGAGCAAATGTAATCCGTGTATTACACAACCAAGGCGGCGAAGATACAGACATAAACGACTGTTATTTAAAAGTAACTATGGAAACACGCAACCTGCGTCACCTTTGCGAAATAAAACACGCATTATGCGATGCGGGATACAAACTTACTGATGAAAGGTAAATTATGAAAAAAGTTATATTAACACAATCGGCTCCAGCACCTATAGGCCCGTATTCTCAGGCAATTCTTGCAGGAAACACTTTATATTGCTCAGGACAAATTGCTCTGGATGCTGAATCAGGAGAATTTTTAAACGGAACAATAGAAGAGCAGACACAAAAATGCTGTGAAAATATAAAAGAAGTACTTAAACAGGCCGGTTATTCTTTTGATGATGTGGTTAAGACAACTTGTTTTCTTGCTCATATGGCAGATTTCAAAAAATTTAACGAAGTATATGCAAACTATTTCACATCAAAGCCGGCTCGCTCCTGTGTGGCTGTAAAAGAGCTTCCGAAAAACGGACTTGTGGAAATTGAAGTTATTGCTGTGAAATAAACTTGTGAATTAAATCACAGGTTTTATCAAGCTCTTTTTTTCCAAGCGCAGGGAAAATCCCCACCCAAAAAGTATTATTCATAATAAAATCTGTGTTTGGCAAAAGTTTGTAATAATCATCATTCAGCTCGTTTGAGAATATCAAATCAGAATTGCCTATCCTCATAGGTATCTCTGATTCCACAAACATGGGCTGACGAAGAATATTACCTGCAAATAACTGACGCGTTCCCACCCCGTTTTTTTCAAGATATTCGACAAGAGCCTGTTTAGTAAAAGGTGCCTCCGGTTTTACGGAAATTAAATACCCGAACCACGAAGGCTTAACATTGCCATTAACCTGCGGTAGTATAAGATATTTTGACAGGTCATTGAGTTTTTGATTCATATAAAGAGCATTTTCACTCCTTTTTTTAAGAAAATCCGGAAGCTTGCGCAGCTGTGCAACACCGCATGCCGCCTGCCAGTCGGTAATTTTAAGATTATATCCCGTATGAGAATACGTATATTTGTGGTCATATCCGTAGGGAAGATTTCCAAGCTGCATTTGAAAACGTCTTTTGCAAGTATCATCTTTACCGGGTTTGCAAAAACAATCTCTGCCCCAATCACGAAAAGACATTAAAATTCTGTAAAGCTCTTTATCATTTGTCACAACAGCTCCGCCTTCACCCATTGTTATGTGATGCGCCGGATAAAAGCTGTATGTTCCGATATGGCCGATTGTGCCGGCCTTTTGGCCCTCATATTCTGCGCCCAGTGCATCACAGCTGTCTTCTATTATCCACAGGCCGTATTTATCAGCGATTTCTTTTATTTTATTAAGTTCAAACGGATTGCCCAGTGTATGAGCAATAAAAATTGCACGGGTGTTATCAGACACAGCCTGTTCTATTTTTGTAACATCAATATTATAAGTACCGATTTCACAATCCACAAACACAGGCACCAGGCCGTTTTGAACAATAGGATTAACAGTCGTGGGGAATCCTGCGGCAACAGTAATTACTTCATCACCTTTTTTAAGCCTTCTTTCGCCCAGCTTATGTGAGGTTAAAGCACTGATGGCAAGGAGGTTTGCGCTTGAGCCGGAATTTGTTGTCAGAGCATATTTTACACCGAGATACTTTGCAAATTCTGTTTCAAAAGTATCATTGAAACGGCCTGCAGTAAGCCACATATCAAGAGTTGCGTCTATCATGTTTGCCATTTCTTCAAAGCCAAGCAGTTTGCCTGACGCCGGAATATATTTAAAGTTTCTTTTTTTATTCAAAATTGTATTGTAATAAAGCTTTGCTGATGCTTTTACAAAGTTTCGGAGAAGTTTTTCCATTGCTTATCCTCTCACAGCCTTTTCATAGTCTTGTATTTGAGCAACTGTAAAATCAAATATATTATGATTTTCATAAAAATGCTTGTACCATCTCACAGTTTTAGAAACAGCCTCATCAGCCGTAAATACAGGCTGCCAGTGCAGTTGAGCACGTGCTTTACTGTTGTCCAGCATAAGCAGTGTTGCCTCATGCAAGTTATCTTTTTTATTGATTCTAAAACTGCCTGTCCCCCAGATATCTATAACCTTTTTGACAAGCTCAGCCACAGTCAAAACAGAGTTTTTATCTGGGCCAAAATTGTATGCATCAGCATACTCTTTGCCATTAAAATACAATTTTTTAGCAAGATTAAGATATCCTGCCAAAGGTTCCAGCACGTGCTGCCATGGTCTCACTGCATCAGGGTTTCGAATTTCAATTTCCTGCCCGTTTTTTAGTGCATTGATACAATCAGGGATAATTCTGTCTTGTGCCCAGTCCCCCCCACCTATGACATTACCGGCGCGTGCTGTAGCCATAGCAAAATCCGTGTCTCCTTGCAAAAAGCTTCTCCTGTATGAGGATGACAAAATCTCCACACACGCTTTTGAAGATGAATACATGTCATATCCGCCCAATGGGTCTGATTCTTTATAAGCCTGATGTGTTTCTTTGTTTTCGTAGCACTTATCAGTTGTTACATTCACAAAAGCTTTAACTGTTTTGCATTTTTTTGCCGCCTCAAGAACGTTTAATGTGCCCATTACATTTGTTTGATAAGTTAAAACGGGTTCAAAATAAGATCTTCTGACAAGAGGTTGCGCTGCAAGATGAAAAACAATTTCAGGAGCAAAAGAGCACATTGCCTCTTCAAGCTCAACAGTATTTGTTATATCACCGGTGAAGCTGTGCATTTTATTTTCTAAATTGAGAATATCAAACAAAGACGGCTCTGTATCAGGGGCAAGTGCAAACCCTGCAACATTTGCTTTGCATTTTAAAAGCCACGTACAAAGCCAGGAACCTTTAAATCCTGTATGGCCGGTAACAAATACTTTTTTATCCTTATAAAATTCAAACATTACCAGACCTTCCAAGGAGCATTTTGAGAAGTCCACATTTGAGTAAGCTCATTTTTATCCCTCAAATTATCCATAGCATGCCAGAAGCCATTGTGTTTGAAAGCATTAAGCTGATTATCTCTTGCAAGATTTTCCAGAGGAGAACGTTCAAAAACGCAATTATCATCATCCGGTATATAGTCAAAAATTTCAGGGTTACACACAAAGAATCCTCCGTTAATCCAGGATTCTTCTCCTTTTGGTTTTTCCATAAAGGAGGTAATCATATTGTCGTCTTTAATAACAAGAGCCCCAAATCTGCCGGAAAGCTGTACAGCTGTCATTGTTGCAATTTTTGAAGATTTTTTATGTGAATCAACAAGGTCATTTATATTCACATTACAAACACCATCGCCGTATGTTAACAAAAACGGCTCATTACCTATATAGTTTTGTGCTTTTTTTATCCTTCCGCCGGTCTGGGTATTCTGCCCTGTATAAAGCATTGTAACACGCCAGGGCTCATTTCTTGTTTTATGAACCTCCACTGTGTTATAATTCATATCCACGGTGATATCAGAATATCGATTGTAATAGTTTATAAAATACTCTTTTATAACGTGGGACTTATAACCTGTTAAGATAACAAAATCATTGAATCCGTAATGTGAATATATTTTCATAATATGCCACAATATCGGATAACCGCCTATCTCAACCATTGGTTTAGGCTTGAGCTCTGTCTCTTCACTGAGACGGGTACCGAGGCCTCCCGCTAAAATTACAACCTTCATAGATATCTCCGTTAAATAAATATATTCCATTATAGAGTAAATTTTGAACCGCAATTGTAAACTTTTTTTAATATTTAAAAAAACATGCGCAATTTTTATTTGTCAGGAGTATTATTTTATTTGCCACAACAATTAATAACAATTTAACAAAAGGAGTAGGTATAAAATGGCTATTGACAGCATCAGTTTTGGAAAAGGTCTCTTCAAAAGAGCTAACAAAAAAGAAAATGAAAACAACAAAAATGTACAAATCCCCGAACAATTATCAAAAAATGACAGAGCTTCTTTAAAAGGCATTGCACCATATTTGGCAGCAGCATTATTGATGACAGGTTCTATGACTAGCTGTATTGAACAAGATCAGGTTACTGATGTTGATGTTCAAACAGATGAAATGTTAAAGCTTATGCAAGAAATGCTGAAAGCTCAAAATGAAACAAATAAATATATGCAGCAAGTTATGGAGTTGTTACAAAATAACAATACTCAAAACGCTGATATGATTAAACTTTTACAAAACATCATGAAACAAAACCAGGAAATTACATCTATCTTAACAGGTATTGGTACAGATGTAAGCCAAATTGCGTCTGCTGTTTTGAAAATTTCTGCTTTGATGGAAGAATCAAACAAAAACGACCAGGAATTGTTAAACAAAATTGATATCATTATTGCAGGTCAGGGTTCTGATTCTGATAAATTGCAACAGTTAATCGACTTGAACACAGAACAAAACAAATGGTTAACTAATATCTTCAGCTTGATTGAAACATTGCAAGGTACTAACAGTGACCTTTCAGAAACAATCAAAAACTTCTACAACGATTACAAAAATGACATGAATGATTTCAAAAACAATGACAAAGATCATACAGAATTGATGAACAAAATTCTCAATACATTGCTTTCCAGCAACGAAATCAGCTCTGACATTCTTGCTCAAATCAAACAAATTCAACAAAGCGGTCAAGCTGATTCAGCAAAATTGGATGCTATCATCAAATTGTTAGAAAGCATTGATCAAAAACTCGGTAAAATCGAAGTTGCTATTGAAGACCTCGGCGACAACATGACTGTTGACGGACAAAAACTCGCAGACTTGATGCAACAGTTAATCGACGACCACAAAGCTGGTAAAGTTCAAGACAAAGAAATGATGCAGCAAATGATTGATTTGATGAACAAATCAATTGACAATGATAACGAAAACAACGGTGCTATTCTTAAAGTCTTAGCTGAAATTTCTGAAAAAATTTCAAGCGGTCAAATGGATTACCAGGAAGGTTTTGATAAATTAGCTGATATACTCAACCAAATCAATGGAAACCTCAACAACATCAGCACTCAATTATCCGGTATCTCTGCACAAATCGACAAACTGCTTGCAGGTATGAACAGCAACCACGAAGAAACTCTTGAAATGTTATCAAAACTCTTTGACAAAACATCTTCAATTGACAACAAACTCACACAAATCGAGAAAAACCAACAAGAAGGCAACAAAACTTTAGTAGACATTTCTCAAAAACTTGATGAAGCTAACTCCAGCTTGAACCAAATCAACTCTAAAATGATTACTATTGACCAGTTGAAAGATATGTTTGGTCCTATGTTCAACGAAATCATCGGTAAGTTGGATGTTATTGGCGGCAACCAGATTGACATTGACCAGTTAGAAGAAGTTCTTGCTAAATATCAAACAGATTTGACAAAAACTAACGGCTTAATCGAAAACTTAACAGCTGTAGTTAAAGACCTCAACCTCTCTGTTGATATGGGTCCTGAATTCCAAAAAGTTATTGACGCAATCAATGATTTCAAAAACCAGGAAGCTGCATCAGCTGAAGAACAAATGCAAGCATACAGAGACATAATGGAACAAATCTCTAAACTCAATAACAGTGTAGATGCTCTCGGTGCAACTGCAAACAACATCAGCAATGACCTCAAAGCTCATATGAACAATGCAACTACTTTTGGTACAAAGATGGTTGATGCAATGGAACAGGTTATCAAAGGTCAAGCTGACAGCAAAGCTGCAATGGAAACATACGCAAACGAATACAAAGCTTACCTTGTACAAGCAGAACAAGACAGAATGCAACAAATCGCATTGTTACAGGCTATCGTTGATAAAGAAGTTGGCGGCAACGGCGGCGGCTTAACAAAAGAAGAATTAGAAGACGTTCTTTCTAATATGAATATCAACATTCCTGACTACGCTGATATTTTACAAGAAATAAGCGATAAAATCGGTAAAGTTATTACAAGTGATGATTTACAAAACTTCTTCATCAAAACTCAACCTGATTTAACAAAAACTAACGCTTTGATTGAAAACTTAACTGCTGTATTAAAAGATAAAAACTTTACAATAACCGGTGACCTTTCTGTTGAAATGACAGAAGTTGAAAACCTCTTAGGTAAAGTTTATGACTTAATCAACAACCAACAAACACCTACAAACGATCAAATTAAAGCCTTAATTTCATTAGCTACTCAAATTGCTGAAAACACTAAACAACAAGGTGGTACAACAGCAAGCGTAAAAACAAGAACAGCTTCTGAAATGGACAGACTCTATGCAGCTATCAACAGACTCTCTGTAGAAGCAGCTAAATCTCAAGGAAAAGGTGCAACATATCATACTCACGCAGGTATGTTTACATTCAACGCTTAATAAAATAAATCAAATAAAAAAGACCCCTGATATTTCTATCAGAGGTCTTTTTTTATTGGTTTATTAATTGCCTAATCCAATGATTGTTATGTTTTTATCTTTTGAATGTTCTTTGGCATATGCTTCTGCTTTTGCTTTTGCTTCAGCTACTGTTACATCTTTTGCGATAGTTTCACCACAGGCTGTAACATTTGCTTTTTCTTTCAAGAATCTATCAGGTGTTGCTTCAGGTTGGAAAGATAAACCTTTGTATTCTTCAGATACAGTACCTGCTTCTACATTTGCTTTATTGTCATATTTATAACCTTTTGCAATTTCTGATGGAATAACTTTAGGTAAGCAAAGTGTATTGTGTATTTTTTTGCCCTTTTTATCAAGAACAAATTTTCCGTTTGAGTCTTTCATGTATACTTCAGGGAAGAAACCGTCTGTTACAACTACATCTTTCCATTTTAATCTTGTTTGTTCGTCTTTGCTGTTTTGCATTTCATCAAGATAAGATTGTTTAAGATATGTACGTATTGCTAAACGATCTGCTTTATTTTTTGGTTTGTATTTTGCAACAACCAATGCATCCCAGTTGTCACCAGCTTGAACTTCATAACATTCTGTATCTTCTGCAGATTTATATTTATTAACTTCTACAGTACAATCTGTTTTTGGTTTTTCAACAACTTTTTCTTCCTGTTTTTTAACTTCAGGTTTTTCAATTACCGGAGGTTTAGATGCCAATTTTGTAATCAAGCCTTTAGCTTCTTCATAGTTCAACGGAGTGACAACACCGTCAACAGTACCGGCTGCTTCAGCAAGAGCTTTATTCATCTGTGCCTTGTCAAGGTTGCCTTGTGCATCTGTGAAGAATTTTGCAATTGATTTACCAAGTACAACGCCTTCGTCAGTAGCATAACCGTCTTGTTTCAAACCATTAAGATATTTAGTATAGTCTTGATATGTTTTTACGCTTTCAGGTACAGTTGTCGGAATTGCTCTGTCTTCTACTCTGTGAGCCTGAGTAACTGCAGAAGAAATACCACCAGCTGTTGCTGTTATTGCAGGTAATACACCCATAATTTTAATTGATTGACTTGAAGTAGTGTTAACAATTCCTGCTGTTGTAGAAGAGCTTTGTGCTACTTTAAGATATGAACCTGGAGCGCCAATAAGACCTCCTCTGGCAACATCTCTTACAACTTTACCGCCGTAAATTTTCTTTTCAACTTCATAGCCCAATGTTTTACCAATTTCTTTAACATCACCCATAGCAAAGTCATCATATTGGCCTTTATTGTTATTTAATGTTGTTAAAACAGCATCTCTTTCACCGGGTTGTTTTTTCTTCCAGCTATAATTGATTGTGCCGTCTGCAGCACCGCCATTGTTGTCATAAATTTTGTACAAATCTTCTGCAGTCAATCCTGCTACATTCAATTTTGCCTGCATTTTTGCATCAAACTGGGGTCCGTTCTTTTTTGTTTGTTCAACGTTATTTCTGTTAGCTTGTGCTCTAAATGCACCTCTTGATTCTTTTTCTTTAACTCCAAAGAATCGTCCTATACCGCTTCTTTGTTTTGTATAAGAGTGATATGCATCATATTGTTCTTCTGTGATATCTCCATTTTTTTTCATTTCTTTTAAGGCATCTTGAACATCATCTTTAACTTCGCCGCGTTTTGTTGCATCAGATTTACCAATCAATTTGCCAACTTCTGTTGTTACGACTGCATTAATCTCGCTTTGTTTAGCCTTTTTCCATTCTTTTGAATCAATATAATCATGAGCTGCTTCTAAATCTGCTTTAGCTTTTTTATATTGAGCTTCTGTCATTATGCCGGCTTTGTACATTTGTTTGTATTCTTTTAGCTGAGCTTCAACTTTTTTGTCAACATCGTTTCTGATTGCACCGATGTCGAAACGTCCATCAAAATCAGTTGTAACAAACTCTGCAGCTAAAGCTTTTGCTGCAGCACGTTTTTCAATTTCAGCTTGAATTTTTGCCTGCTCTTTTGCAGTTTTTGCAGCTTTTTTAGATTGCTGTTGTTGAATCTTTGCCTGTTCTTTTTGAAGTTTTACAGGATCTGTTGAATTGATACTCATTTTAAATCCTCTCTTTAGTCTTAATAATCTCTCAATAAAAAAGTATATATTTCCTCTATGCTTATATAAAAAATTTTTGTTTTACAAAATTGCCTAAAATGCATGTGTAACATGCAAAAAGCAGGCATTTCGTTTGCCGAAATGCCTGCTATAATTGAGTTTTTAAAAACTAAACCAAGTTTACAAATGTTAACATTAATTACCTAATGCCCATCTGAAACCGAGAGTAAAGGCTATACCGTTACGTCCGCCGTTTCTCAACATTGCCTGACCAAAACCGGTAAATCTGTCTCCGTATCTTTTTTGGATGCCTGCACCATATTCAATATATGGTTTTACGGACAACTGTGTTAAAGCAACCTGATTGGCATAAAATTTAGTTTTGTCCATAATGTTCCAGGTCATATTAACACCCAAATATGGCTGCCATCCGTTTTTAAGATTACCGATAATTCTTAAACCAGGAATGATTTCAATTGCATTCAACGGGTCTTGCGTAACTTTTACACCGGCTGAGTTTGTATAATCAAACACATTAACAAAGGTGTAACTCATCATATAACTTGGTTGGATAACCAATTTGTTGTTAAATAAGCCCCAGTTGTAACCGGATTTCCAAGCAGCACCTGTCATCAAGATAGGGAAGTCGTCACTGCCAAACATATGTGTAGCACGTGCTGCACTGGCACCAACGTTAGCTGTAATACCTGTCCAGAAGTTGCCTTTGTAAGCAGTTGCAACACCACCGATAGTACCGCCGTTTTGATAAATGCTTACGCCGTTATAAGCCTGGTGAGAACCATGGTAAGCACCAAAGAATGAGAAGTTTCCGTCCCAGCCGTGGCCTAAATCAATAAGGTCAGATTCGCCACCAAATAAAGAACCGTATGAAACGTTAGAAACTCTCGGGCCGTTTTTCAAAGGCACGTTTTCAAAGTTTGTAAACGGTCTCATATACCAGCCGTCACGTTCTTCAGGAATTACATTTGGTGCATACACACCTGTATGATAACCAGCGTTAGCATATTTGTTTCTCATTTTCCAAGCCATACGCTGTTCAGGAGACATCAAAGTCACCATATCCATATTGGCAAATGATTGTCTGTACAGGTTGTCCATGATAAGGAATGCAGCTTGTGCAGCAACAGGACCTGCAATAATAGAGTCAGAATTGCCAACCTTTGTAAATTGGAAGTATTCTCCGGGGTCTGTTCCGTCAGCAGGAGCAGGACCACCCACAGGTTGTGTGATTTGAGTGACTTGATATTTATTTATAGGCGCTTCAACTATATTAGCACCATTGCCCAGGTTTACATTGCCTATTAATTTTTCTGCATCTGTAAACAGAATTTTTACAGTTTCTTCTTTTGCTTCTGACAATGATTTCATGCCGGCAATTATTAATTTTGCATCATTTGTAATATCAACATTGCCAATATTATCTTTTAATAAAGTATCCATTGTAGGAGTACCGCCGTTTGTTTCTCCGCCAAGATCAACGTCTAACAGCAGGCTAGAATCCTTGGATATATTTAAACCATCAAAGTGGAAATCTGTAACAACGCCGTTTAATGTACTAAGTGTACCGCCGTTTAAAGTAACGATGTTTTGGTTGTTATTAAGACCTTCGTCATTTTCAAAGTGCATTACACCGTTATGCACGGTAATGTTTGTATTGCTGACTTTTGCGCCATTTTTAATTACAACATTACCTTCGGAAGTCAGAGTCTGATCATCAGTGCCGTCTTCTTTTTTAACAACATAGTCATTGTTTACATTTAATACACTGTGATTGTTACCATTGATATGTGAATATATATTCAAATTACGACCGGCAGACGCCTGAAGATTACCGACAGCATCAGTTGCAAGAGTAATGGTATCTGTAACATTATTAACATCCGCCAAACTCTGTTCATTACCTACATTCATATCTCTATTTTGAGCTCTCAGCACAGTGTTAGAATTTGCTGCACCATACACAGCGCCTCCAAGTGTAGAGTTTTGTGCCTTGTTGCCTGAAAAATCAGAATCTATAATATTTACGGTACCACTTTGGTTAAATATTGCACCGCCAGTGTTAGCCTGGTTGTTTGTGAATGTAGAATTTGAAACTGTTACAACAGCTTCTTTTGCTCCTGCAGTGGAATCAGAGTTATTATATATTGCACCACCGTTTGCAGTTGTAACGGTATTACCGGTTGAAACTTCACGACTGCCGCCGTTTTGATCAAATACTGCATTATCGATATTCATTGTTCCCTGGTTAGCAATTGCACCGCCTGAAGCAGCAATATTATTTTGGAAAACAACTTCATTACCTTCTTTTCCGTATATATTAACTATACCGTTTGGATCAGTGCCGGCAATATTTCCTGATGAGTTTCTGATTGCACCTCCGGTACCAGAACCTGTAACATAGTTATTAGTAAATTTAGTACCTTCATATATATTTATTGTGTTGGAAAATATAGCATCTGTACCTGCTCCAACATTGTGAGAACCACCAGCATTGTTGATTGCACCACCACCTGAGCCGGAATAGTTTCCATCAAAGGTAGTATTAGTAATATTCAAAAGCATATCGTGCATTGAATCACTGGTTGCCTGTAAAGTGTTGGAAATTGCACCACCATAGTTACCGGTATGGTTGCCTGTAAATGATGAATTTGAAATCTCCATGTTAGCAGCGTTAACTATTGCCCCCCCCTGGCCAACAATACCGGATGATGAGGTTGTTGAGTTATTATTAAATTGAGTTGAATCAATAACAACAGATCCATTCAAGTTAATAATTGCACCGCCAAAAGCATTGGCTGTATTTTGTTCAAATATAGAATTTGTAACAGTTAAAGAGGTGCCGCCAACATCGCTTCGGTTATAAATAGCACCGCCTAAGCCATTGCCATCACCTGTTGCACTGTTACCTGAAAATAACACGTTATCAAAAGTGGCTGTACCTGAGTTAGAAATAGCACCACCATTGGCTCCTTCAGCCATATTGCCGGAAATAACAACTTTCTGTGCCGGGTTAGTGGATTGAACTGTAATTTGTGAGGAGTTAACAATAGCACCGCCATTAGCATTTGTTGTATGACCGTTAGCAAAATTTACGTTTGTGATTGTTGTATTTGCTCCGTTGTTTATAATATAACTGGAGCTTGTACCGCCGTCACCGGCTGTGATAGTCGGATTATTACCATCTTGCTTGATAGTACCTGTAATATTAATATTACTACTAGGAACAGGTGGAGCACCTAAATTTAAAGGTGTATTATTTGTGTACATATCATTTTCGATATTTATATCAACTGAATCCCCTGATGCACCGGTGATTTCATCTTGCACTCCCTGCCAATCTGTTGCGGAAAAAGCAGCACCAGCACCTAATAACAAAACAGCAAGAGACAGTACAGCATACTTTTTAATTTCTTTTACTTTTGTTTTTCTCATGATTCCAATCCACTTTAAAGTTAAATAATTTTGATTCTCTAATATATTTACGTAAACTTAAATCTTAAAAATTTCCAAGTCGCATATATTATCATTACACAAAAATAGCAAAAAGTTAAAACTTTTTACAAAAAAAGATTACAAATTCGACACAAAAAAATATATAAAAAACTAAATGTTACCTATTCCTATTTCTGCAAGAACATCCTGGAAGTTTTTGGATAACAGCTCTGCAAAAACCATGGGGTCTATTTGTGTAACAACAACTGCAAGCAGCTCATCAGGAAGCTCGTTAACCATTTTCATCAAATCATCCGGCTCGAGCTTGTCCATGCATTTTACAATATCGCCCTTATCCAGCTGTTTTAAAGGGAATGTAAGAGCGTTTTTCGAAAATTCGGTAAACAGATTCTTATCTTCTTTTGTCAGATTTAAGATAAGAGATTGCTTTTCTTCTCTTTCAAAGCATTGCAGTGCTTTTTTGAATTTTTCTGGCTTTAATTGATCAAGCCATTTCACTACATGCTCTTTGCTCCAGTTGTTATCTTCCTGAAGTTTTCCTTCTTCTTGAAACATGTATTTTTCAACCATTTTATTCAATTTTTCTTCAGGAATAGTTTTTACAAAATCCAGAATTTTGTTTTTGTCGAGTTTATCGGATTCAAAAAATTTGTTGAGTTCTTTTTCCGGAATCATTTTAAGAAATTGTTCTGCAGAAAAAGCTTGAAATACAATAGAGCAAATTTTATTTTTGGGCAAATCGTATATAAGATTCAGAATTTTTGTCTTTGTAAAGAACATAAGCCCCATCTGCAAATCTTCAGGAGTAAGAAACTGAGCAATGTATTCCAAATCCTGAGAGTTCATCTGGGACAAAATAGCATATCTGTTTTTGGCATTAGAAAGTTTGAAAAGTTTTACAAGCTGTTTGGGGTCATTAATTACATCCTGCTGAAAATCTGCAGCTTTTGTATTGCCCTGTGCAGCTTCTGCTTCCATTATTTCGTCAATGCTTTTTGCACCATATTGATTTAAACGTTGAGTGCCAATCTCAAAGTTTTTTGTAAGATAGCTTAAATCAATATCCAGTCTAATCATGATGGAAACCTTGTTCTTTCAAATCCATTTGCCAAAACTCTATATAATAATAAACGGTATTTTTAAAAAAAACTTAATAGCATGATTTCAAACTGTAACATTTCTTAATTTTATATAAACAAAAAGGCAATTATTTTATTAA
>ULUD01004439.1_pt1 | contig 14352 bp, 10 predicted proteins | sample 1958191 | NCBI WGS metagenome assembly ULUD01 (sample SAMEA4835751, study PRJEB28245) | human gut metagenome | biome: gut microbiome; material: fecal sample | place: Denmark | collected 2008 | reverse complement strand
TATAATTCTATTATATTCCCAATTTTAAGAGAAAATATTTATATTTAATATACATTTATTAAGAAAAGAGAGTTGATATGAAGTTAAAAAAATTCGAACAACAGCCAAAACACGTTGACAATATTCCAATTGAGGCTATTAATCTTGATTCTGAACAGGAACAGCCGCCAAAACCTGACAAAGCTGTTGGCAAGAATGTATTCCAGCCTAACAGCAAATACTTTACAATTGTTATATATGGTCTGCTTTTTGTGCTAGGTGCAATTCTTATATATAAGTTCATTGGTAACTGGCCTGCAACCGTCAAGTCATTTGGCAATATATTCCATATACTGTCACCATTTCTTATTGGTGGCATGATTGCGCTTGTTCTTTATCCGTTTATCAAGGCCCTTTATAACAGGTTCTTCATGGGGGTATGCCATATCAAGTCCAAGAAAGCCGCCAAAATGCTTTCAATTCTTGTTGCTTACCTGATAGCAGTTGGCGCATTTGCAGTATTAATAGGCTTTGTTGTGCCTCAGATATACAAAAGTATTACAGAGATTGCCAATCAGGCTCCTGTATGGTACGAGAATATCCGCAACTGGTTCACTGAGTTTGAAGATAAGCACGCCAATTCTTCTATTGATTACAATTTCATTAATCAGAAGATTGAAGATGCTCTTCCTAAACTTGTTGACTACATGACTGGTGCACTTACCAATATGGTTCCTTACATTCTTAATACATCCATGGCCATTCTTTCGGGTGTGTTAAACCTTGTTATTGCAATTATCGTGTCCATCTACATGATTTCTGATAATAAGAATATCTTTTATCATTTTAAGAGATTTTTATATGCCGTGCTTCCTAGGAAAACAGCAGACAATACACGCATCATCTGTAAGAATTGTGCAAGCATTTTTATTAATTATATTATCGGCAAATCATTTGACTCAATTATTGTCATGATTATCTGCTTTATTATCATGCTGATTCTCAAGCTACCATATGCTGTTCTTATAAGCGTGATTGTCGGCATAACGAACATGATTCCGTATTTCGGACCATACATCGGTGGCGTGATTGGCGGTGTGATTATTGTTATCGCAAGCCCTATCAAACTTATCATATTTGTAATCATGATTGTCTGCATCCAGCAGGTTGACGGTCTGCTTATTGGACCTCGTATCATCGGCAGTACTACAGGTCTTAAGCCTGTATGGGTTGTGTTCTCAATAACCGTAGGTGGGGCGCTGTTTGGCGTAATTGGAATGTTCCTTGGAGTTCCCGTATTTGCCGTATTAAGCTACCTGTTAAACATTACAGTGCAGCATTTTCTGGACAAAAGAAAAGTCACCGTGCAGCCTTATGACTCGCCCGATGACCTCTAGATTATTTTTTGGTATTAAGAATTCTCACGACATCGTCGAGGGAATTCTTAAATCTTACCACTCTGTAATTCGCACCTTTATGCACATACATCACTTCTGATACTTTCCTTGCAAATGCTTTATTCTTCACAACAATTCTCCAAAAGCCTTTATATAGTATATGCATTTATTATTAATGATTTCTTACTGCGATAAGTTTACAGATAGGATTGCCCATCTGTGAAAATCTTGTCTCATACTCTGTCATTACATTACCCTCGTTAAGTACAGAGTCATTATGTAAGTCAAATGTGACAACAGGAAGCTCCCAGTCTGCCTCTTTAATCTCTTCTAATGAAAAATCGAATAAATCTTTATTATCTGTTTTGAATTCCACCTGTCCGTCCGGCTTTAATATAATGTCATATCTTGCCATGAACTGTCTTGAGGTAAGTCTTCTCTTCGCATGTCTGTCTTTTGGCCATGGATCTGAAAAATTAAGGTATATTCTGTCTACCTCTCCCGCTCCAAACACCTCACATATTGCCTCTGCATCCATTCTGATGAATCTTAAATTAGGAAGCTGAAGCTCATCCTGTTTCTCTACAGCTCTTAAAAGTACGCTTGAATACTTCTCTATACCCACATAATTAATATCAGGATTATTTGCTGCCCATGTTGTTATAAATGTGCCTTTACCCATACCAATCTCAATACGGATTGGATTATCGTTACCGAAAACCTGTAACCATGTGCCTTTCATCCCCTCTGGCTCTGTAAACACATATTCATTCTCTATCATTACTTCCCTTGCTCCGGGTACATTTCTAAGTCTCATACATTACTCCTATCTTATATATTAGCTCAGATTTCGGCTATGTCCGTGTGCGGTATACGCTTGAATATGACAAGCTGTGCAGGAGTTAATGCCACCATCTGCATAAGTTCAGTGCGTGAAAGCACGTCCAAACGAAGTGCGTTTGATTTCACGCACTGTAATAGACTTTGCAGATGGCGGCATTTACTCATGCTAAGCGAAGTCATCCTGAAAGCACATGCCGCACACAGACATAGCCGAAATCCGAGTTTCCTATATATTATTTACCATAAATATCACTTTTTGCCAAGCGGGGTTTACTTATGTACAATCCTGGGCTACAATGTATTTGTATATTTTATTAATCGGAGGAATTATCTCTATAATGAAAAAGCAATTTTTAAAAGGATTACTTATAAAGATAACCAGCGCTGTATCTGCCACTGTTTTGGTATTCTCAACTTTTGCAGCGGATACCCAGGCTGCAGCATACAACAAAGTCTACAGCGAGACAGACACAACCAGCACAGAGGCTGTATGGCCGGATGCACCTGATGTTAACTCAAGCAGCTGCATTCTTATTGATGCTGATACAGGTTCCATTCTTTTCGAGAGGAACTCTCATGAAAAATGTTATCCAGCCAGCACAACCAAGATTTTAACAGGGCTCCTTACTATTGAGAACTGTAATATGGACGATGTTGTAACATTTTCACAGTCAGCTGCTAACTCAATTAATGTATATGAGGATGCCAACTTAAGTTCAAAAGCAGGCGAGCAATTTACTGTCAACCAGCTTCTTCACGGACTTCTGCTGTATTCTGCCAACGAGATGGCTTATGCCCTCGGTGAACATGTGGCTGGCTCAATAGATGCATTTGTCGATATGATGAATGCCAAGGCAAAAGAACTTGGTGCTTTGAATACACATTTTGCCAATGCAAGCGGATTATATAATACCAACCACTACACAACGGCATATGATATGGCAATGATTGCAAGAGGGTGCTATAACAATGCTTCTTTTGTCAGCATTGATTCAACTGCCGATGCATATGTAATTCCTGCAACTAACATGTCTGCACAGCGTACAATAAGACACCGACACAAGATGTTAAAGGGTCGTGCCTACTATTATGAATACTGCAAGGGTGGAAAGACAGGATATACTGATGAATCACAGAATACACTTGTTACATTTGCAGAAAAAGACGGTATGCGTCTTATATGCGTTGTATTTAAGGAAGCCACAGATGAGATAAGATATGTTGATACAAGAACCCTTTTTGACTGGGGATTTGCCAATTTCCAGAAATCAACAACAACCGGAAGTCAGCTCGGAGCAATGTTCTCTAATGACAACTATTACAACTCGGCTGTTTTCTCAACTCTTTCGCTAAACTTTGGACTAAATGCTTCATTTATCACAATACCTAATAAAAGTTCTTTGTCAAATGTATCAATGACGGTCGATGATAATTATGACATGACCAATGAGAATGGTGTTATGACAACACATCTTAAGTTCCTGTACAACGATAATACTGTCGGCACAACTACACTTAATATATCTGCTGCCGGAACAGATACCGGAAGCCTGCTGCCATACATTAATAATGATGTTTCATCATCTTATAAACCAAAAACATGTATCAGAATTAATATATGGATACTTGTTGGAATTGGTGCCGTTATTCTTTTTATCATCTACATTATTGAAGAACGGGCAAGAAGAAAAAGACAGAGAAGACACTATAACAGAAGAAGACGCAGATTATAGAAAACAGAGGATTCGGGGCTAAACCCTGAATCCTCTGTTTTCTATATTATCAGTCTGTGTTTCATTACTAATTCCACCTCTTGAATATGTAAGACCTGAATATACAGCCTGTGTATTCTTCATAAGCGGCTCAGAATCATCCTGTTTACTAACTTCATAAAAGGATGCCCTGAGTTTCTTTAAAAGCCCTGTAATTCTGTTAATCTCATTATTATCAAGGCTTACAGATGCTGATATAAGTGACCTCTTCATATGATTATATATTACGAAAAGATTAGCTGATATCTCATACTGCATATCAAGTCCGCATATAAGCTGGTCTATAACCTTCTGTGCCATATATATATTATTATGTGCCTGCTTAGCACTATCACTCTCACATGCATCATTAAGATATTCTATAGCCATATCATACAGAATCACAACAAGCTGTGATGCTGTTGCCTGTGTAATTCTATACTGAAATGTCTTAATTGTTTCTTTAGTCATAGCATCCCTTTCCTATATAACCATTGAATCTTAAACTACTGTAATAACTGTAATACCTGTGAAGGTCTTTCATTAGCCTGTGCAAGTATTGACGTAGCTGCCTGTGTAAGAACTGTTTCAGAAGTATAAGTAGTCATCTCTTCTGACATATCAGTATCTATCATTGTTGATAATGACTTGGTAAGGTTCTCACTTGAAACCTCAAGGTTATTAGTTGTATGATCAAATCTGTTCTCGTATGCACCGATTCTTGAACGTATTTCATTAGTCTTATTAATAGCTTCATCTACAGTAGATATCGCCCTTGATGCTGTATACTGAGTCATGACATTCATATGTTCCGTGCCTAGTGAATAAGTTGTTATTGCTGGAATATCAATAACGATTACCTGATCCTGGTTAGCACCTACATGTATGCTCATAGTTCCAACGTCTGTTACTTCCTGACTTATAGTTTTTGCTGTACCTGCACCTGCAGCTGACTGTCCATCATTGTTACTGTCGTCAAATACAGTACCTGCCGCATTACCTGGAACATCCATTGAAAACTCTTTGTTATTAACATCTGTTACTGTAATTACAGTTCCCTTTGTTGAAAGAATTGCCGAATCAGCAAAACCAATTCGCTTTCCATCATCTCCTGTAGCAATCTCTGCCTTAACATCGCTTCCTTCTACATATATACCATCTTGTGTTGCTGCCTGTGGTATTCCCAAAATATCTGCAAGCTCTGCATTATCACATGTTATATTCATCTTCTGGTCGCTTCCATACTGGTTAGTCATAATAACAAGTGTTGAACCAGCATAATCTGCTGTTGGTACATAACCTGCATAATCAGTACCATTAGCTGCTGTATCATTATTAAGGTCTTTAACTGTAAATGCAGAACCCCCTGTGATGTTAACTCCGTCAATAATCTTTCCCATCACCTTATCAAGTGTATCACCTTCGGAAATGCTTATCTTGTAGCCATTAATGTTTATTGCTCCAGCCTGTTCTTCTGTTATAGAAGCTGTTGATGACATGGTAATACTTCCTGCTCCTACCGCTATAGCCTGTCTTGCATCCTCAGTAACAGTTATTCCATATACACCTGCTGTATAGCTGTCAGATACAGAAATCTGATTAACTCCCTGAAGATCTGAATATACTCTTCTTGAAAGATTACCGTTAATAAGAGACTGTGTATTGAATTCTGTCTGATCAGATATTCTGTCAATCTCGTTATTAATCTGTTCTATCTCTTTCTGTATAGCTTCTCTTTCATCATCTGAATTAACATCATTAGCAGCCTGAACGCTAAGTTCCTTTAATCTTGTGAGCATACTCTGGATTTCTGTAATTGCACCTTCTGCTGTATTTAAAACAGAAACTCCATCAGCTGTATTATTCTGGGCCTGACTAAGACCTCTTATCTGTGCTCTCATCTTTTCAGAAATAGCACATCCTGCAGCATCGTCCTTAGAGCCATTTATCTTGTATCCTGATGATAATCTTTCAATTGATGTTGACAGATTATTCTGTGATTTCTGTAATGCATTGTTGGCAACAATCGCTGCCACATTAGTTCCTATTCTCATATCTTAACCTTTCTGTCTGTCCAATTTACCTGTTCATGCTCTATATATCGGACTTTCTGTGCAAATCTTTAGCCTGCAAGCAGTTTTACAATCTGTGCTGCAATTTCATACAGCTTATCTGTTGCCACACTGTCAGCCGCTGCTTCATAAGTCACATATGGCACGTCTGACGATTTTCTAATGTTGACGGTCACATTTGTAAATCCAAATCCTTCTTTTAAATTTTCTTCCATATCCTCAAGAAGCTGGCTTCCTTCATCTGAAACTGCTGTGTCACTGACAATGTACATACCAAGACTTTCTCTGTCAGCCTTAGCCTCAACAGAAACTTTTCCTAATACGCTACTTAGCATGTTTACAGATATACGACCTTTATTGTCGTCATCCTGAACCAAAGTAAGCTTCAGCATGCCTGTACTTCCTGAGTCTGTTATATATGGTATTCTGTAATCATGCCTTAATGCCAGATTCTTAATATATCCAATTGTTCTGTCTTTAAGTCTTAAATCCAGAAATCCCTCGTAATTGACATCTATCTGTGTATCAAGGTCTCCTGCTTTGGAAAGAACCTCCTGAAGTTCTTCCTCTGTCTCATCTTTCATTTCTTCATACATAAGTGACAGTTTTTCTTTATGTCCGATTTTTTCAATCGAATCCCTTGCATAATCACGTGTTGTCTTAACACCTCTGATATCCGGGAACTGTCCGGATTCTAAAAATGCTTTAACAGCCTGTATGTTACCACTGTTTATTTCTGTATCTGCATTTCTTATCTGCCTCAATATATCAGCTCCTGCCTGCACTGCTGCCTGCTGTTCCTTAAGATATTCCTCATAATATTGTTCCTCGGCTGCCGCATCATAGTTATCCTCTAACTGTTCAATAAACATTTCAACGGACTGTTCTCCGATTCCGGATGAGTTATCCACATTCTTTAATGTATTCGGGGTAACTAATCCACCATTTGCCATAAATAATGCACTGTAATAGTTAGCAATTCCGCTTACCTCTGCCATTCCTGTATTCTCATCAATAACAGCGTCCATGTCATAATGCTTTCTTGAATTATATGCAGTCATAAGATTATTCATAGTGACCTCAGCTCCCTGCTTAATCAGCGCACCTGCTGCCACTCCGGCATCTCTGGTGAATATATTCATCATCTGGTATATTCCTATAAACTGCTTTCTCTGCTCTTTAGTAATACCATTGGTACGGTCAAGCTTATAAAGAAACTTTGAAAACTTCTCCTCATTATCTTTAGATGCTTTATCATTAGCCTCTGTAAGATATTCGTTTACTTCCTCAATTGAAGCATTCATTGGATTTACTCCGTCTTTTATCATATTAAGAACTGTCTCTGGTTTCATATTCTTAATAAGATTATTAATCATTGCATTAACAGATTTGACTATCTCTACATTTTCCTTTGTCATATCCATGTTATTAGCAGCCAGTACCTTTATTGCTTCCTTGTCCTCATCAGTTCCCTCAAGTCCAAGCTCCTTAATAATATCATCAGCACTTCCCTGTACTGCCTTCTTTAATGAATCACCCAAATCGCCTCTTATCTGAGTTCCAACCGCCTCATAAGTTTCATTCATCTTGTCAAACATACTGGCAAATACACGCGCAGGATTTCTTACAATCTCATTCAATGTCTTTCTTGCTTCAAGAACATCTGTATATGCAATCTGCGCTTCTTCATACATTTCATCCGCCTGTTCATATTCCATAAGCATTGAATTAAGCTCATCTATCGGAGTTGTAAGAATAGAAATGTTATTCTTGACGAGATATATAGACGCATTTGCACTCATAAGAACCCTTGCTGTTACAAGCGTGTCATACGCCTTATCTGCTGCCTGCTGTACATCAGATGCCTGATTCCTAACTTCACTATTTCCTGTGCTTACTGTTGCTGCACTGTATTCAATTCTGAAGCTTCTTGCATCCATCTCCAGCTTAAGGCTTGCTATTGTAAATGTTTCTCCTTTTGATACCACATTTGCAACATCTGAATACTCTGCCCTGTTAATAGTATCAAGAGCTGTCCTTATATCATCAATTGGCGAACCTGTAACGAGCGTATTCTCTGCCTTGCCTCCAAGCTTCATGTTATCAAGTATCTTATTAAGCATTTCATCAGGGTCAGCCTTAATCTTTTCAATATCTATCGCATCAAGCTGTGCCTTATATTCAAGATTTTCTTTAGTAACAGGAATCTGTGCATCAATAAATGCTCTTGCATCCGCAAGTGTATTATCATTAACCTCAAGTCCTGACGAAGCAATTATCTTCTCAATTCCCGGCCTTAAAGCCTCAAAATCAGCGTCAGATATTGCATTTACACACCTTCCTATTGTAACGCCATCTGCACTGATACTTGATGAAGTTGCCGCCTGTGCCTGATATATTCCAGCAATTGAAGGCTCAATACCATTAGCAACCATGTAATTCTTTGTGTTCTCTGATAATGGCTTTAACTCTTTACTCTTTTCAAGTGTGCCTTTAACCTCAGCAACACTTTCATCATTGACAGCTATATCTGCTCCCTGCATACGGCTCTCGACACTTGCCGCTGTTGCTGCACTTCCAGTCACACTCTCAATCTTATCCTTAGAAACTGCTGTGCCATAATTAACATAATCATCAGAGTGCATCGCAAGTTCAATCTTAATTTTCTCAATAATATTAACCATATCATCTGGTGTAGCATCTGTAAGATTAAAGCCGTCCTCATCTAGCTTTACCGCATCAGCACCTGATAACTTCATCATCAATGCCTTAAGGCTTATCTTTGCACTGGAAGCACTCGCCATAATCTGGCTCTTTACATCATCTGCCTCCTTAAGTAGCCCCTCATATGTATTGTCAGTTGCAGCTGTCACACCCCCAGAAATTACCACTCCTGCAAATGCACCTGCCACACCCTCACTTTTAGCCGTCTTATTCTCTTTATAATTAATTGATGTTCCCTGTGTGGCCACATCTTTATTAAAATTCGCACCTGAAACTGTATATGTCATATTCTGCTGCCTTTCTTATTCACTGTCTGAAACAATCACCCATTGCATTGTCATGTAATAAATATTTCGGCAGATATAGCGGGATAATTGAGAGATTAGTGGCAACAAATAAAAAGGAAGCTGATTCAGAATTAATGAAAATCCAAACCAGCTCCCTTTCTCTATATTATTGTCCTATATCTTCGTAGCATGAACCTTAGAAACATCACCGTTAAACTCATACACAGCTATTCCATACTTATGTAAGTCAATAAGCAATGACTGCGGATATCCATCACAATCTCCCTTAACGGCTGTAAGAGTCTTCTTCTGGTCAGCTTCATTATCTCCAAGAACCAGCTTATACTTAGTCTTGAACGGAACTCCTATTCTGAAGCTGTCTCTTTCAACTGGTGTAAAATTAAGTACAAAGAGAAGATTCTTCTTTCCATCCGGACTGATTCTCATAAATGATAAAACGCTATTATCTTTATCATTGGCATTAATCCATCTGAATCCTTCACTGCTGTAATCAGTAGCATACAGACATGGATAATTCTTATTAAGCTTCAGACACTTTTTCGTAAAATCCTTAAGTTCTGTATGACTTTCATCCTCTAACAGATACCAGTCAAGAGCACGCTTCTCACTCCACTCATTCCACTGACCAAATTCCTGTCCCATGAATAAAAGCTTCTTACCAGGATGTCCACACATATATGCATATGCCAGCTTAAGATTCTTGAACTTGTCCTCCCTGTCACCAGGCATTTTACCAAGCATAGAACACTTAAGATGTACAACCTCATCATGTGAAAGCACAAGAATGAAATTCTCGCTGTAAGCATACATCAATGAAAATGTCATCTTGCTATGATTAAACTTTCTAAAATATGGATCAAGCTTCATATATTCAAGGAAATCATGCATCCAGCCCATATTCCACTTAAATGTAAAGCCAAGACATTCCCCATTGTCAGGATCACCACTTACCATAGGCCATGCTGTTGACTCCTCAGCTATAGTTATTGCCTGTGGGAATCTCTTCTTTAACATGCTGTTAAAATGCTTTAAAAAGCTGATTGCTTCGAGATTACCGTTGTCACCATATTTGTTAGGAACCCAGTTTCCTTCTGTCCTTCCGTAATCCAGATACAGCATTGAAGCAACAGCATCAACTCTTAAACCATCAATATGGAACTTGTCCACCCAGAACATTCCATTAGCAATAAGGAAGTTAGCCACTTCATTCTTGGAATAATCAAATACCTTCGTTCCCCAGTCAGGATGCTCTCCCTTTCTAGGGTCTGCATACTCATATACACAGCTTCCATCGAAATTAGCAAGTCCATGTGCATCCTTTGGAAAATGTGCCGGTACCCAGTCAAGAATTACACCAATTCCTTTTTCATGCATATAATCTACAAAATACATGAAATCCTTAGGTGTTCCGTATCTTGCTGTAGGTGCATAATAACCAGTCACCTGATATCCCCATGATCCATCATATGGATACTCTGCAATTCCCATAAGTTCAATATGTGTATATCCCATATCTGAAACATATTTTGCAAGCTCAGGTGCCAATTCTCTATATGTATAGAATCCGTCCTCTGTTCCATCATCTTTCTTCTTCCATGAGCCAAGATGACATTCATATATAGAAAGAGGAGCTTTAAGATGATTCTCCGTCTTCTTCTTCTCAACCCATTCAGAATCTTTCCATTCATAACCTGAAAGATCGGCAACTATTGATGCTGTCTCTGGTCTTAACTGTGCCTGATTAGCATATGGATCTGCCTTGTAAAGAGCCTCTCCACTCTGGGAAATAATAAGGAACTTATACATATCCCCTGCTTTAGCTCCCGGTATGAACAAATCATATATTCCACCATCTGAAATCTTCTTCATATCATAACCATATGCATTCCAGTTATTAAACTCACCTATAACATAGACTTCTCTTGCAGCAGGTGCCCACACAGCAAAATACACACCTTCTTTTCCGTCTTTTACTCCAACATGCGCACCCATTTTGTTATATATCTCATAATGAGTTCCCTGTCCAAAAAGATATGCATCCAGTTCTGTGATTGCCAGCTGCTCGTATTTTTGCATATTCTTCATAAAATCCTCCATTATATTATTATTATCCTACACGACACTTATGGGTCCCCTCAGATATCCCACTAATTAATAGTATATTACCACATTAGCAAATTAATTACTACATTTCATTAGCAAAAAAAATGTTCATTTCACATATATTATGTTATACTGTAAATCGCATTGAAATAAATGCTTTATATAAGTTAGAAAGATGAAAAGGAGTATTAAATTCTTATGATATACTATATTGTTAACGAAAGTTTCACTAACATAATGGCATTTGTCAGCATCCTGTTTGCTTTCGCATTTACAATAGCTGCAATTGCTCTTGGCAAGAATCTTCTTCCAAGAGATGCCGGAAGAGCTTATGCTATCAACGGAAGTAAATCAGTTGGAAAACCAAGAGGCGCCGGCATGATTTTCATTCTTACATTCACAGTCACATGTGCATTATTCGTAAACTTAAGTGCCGAACTTATCATTTATCTTATACTTGTGCTTGCCGCAATGCTCAGCGGATACCTTGATGACAGTGCTTCATCACCATGGGGTAATTTAAAGAAAGGTCTTATTGACCTTGCAATATCAGTTATGGCGGCAGTTACTTACCTGCATTACAACCCTAACACATTTGACCTTGCATTCTTTGGAAAGACAGTAACTCTTAATCCAATTATATATGCAATACTTATTATTATACTTATATGGGTAAGTATCAATGTTACTAACTGTTCAGATGGTGTTGACGGCTTATGCGGTACACTTTCTGTTGTAACACTTGCCTCAGTGTATGTTCTTTTTAAGTCATTTAATATTGAATCAGCTTACAGACACACCGTTCTTATTATGATTGTGTGTATCCTCGGCTACCTGTGGTTCAATGCATCACCAAGCAAGCTTCTTATGGGTGACGCGGGTTCTAGAGCAATAGGAATATTTATAGCATTTACATTCCTCAAGCTCCATGCACCGCTGCTTTATATTCCAATGGCACTTGTAATTATTCTTGATGGCGGACTTGGTCTTATCAAGGTTTCTTTCATGAGATTTCTTCACATCAACCTAATGAAGAACCTTCGTACACCAATCCACGACCATATGAGAAAGAATAAAGACTGGTCAGATACGCAGGTTGTTTTTAGATTCACAATTATCCAGGTAATTCTTGGTCTTGCAGTAATATATGGATTAATGTTCTGATATTAAATATATTAAAATGGCATGTCAGTTGGATTTCTGACATGCCATTATTTCTGTTCTGAGAGTTTCTCAGCCTGACGCCGCCTGCGTCTGTGCTCTCTCTCTTTTATCTGCTTTTCATATATCTTAAGTGCACCCTTTTCATCAGTGTGCTTCATAATTCTGACTGCATAATATCTGCCTTCTTCGGTCTGTTTAACTCTGAAACGCCCCTTTATAAGTCCGTGTTCATCACATGTAAACAAGCCGTAATAGCATTTCGAATTAGTGGCAAACCACTTGACTGTTCTTGTCATAGTCCTGCCACATAAAAAGCATTTGCAGGAACGTACAGTTCTGTCGCTTGCAGCCTTGTCCCTTGTCGCAAATCCCTTTGAAATATACTTCTCATAAGTTCCAAAGTTAAGATATACCTCGTCCTTTCTTGACTCTGGAATTGTAAATGTATCTATACTGCAGAACTTCTTAACTCTGTCAAAATCCAGCTTCTTCATTATCTTGGCTGTATATCTTGCATCACTCATTGCTGAATGATAATGCTCATCTCCCTTGATTCCCTGCTCATCAATTGCAGATTTAAGATTCATGCGTGTCTTGCCATCTGAAAAATTAATACTGTAAAGTTTCTGAAGATCAAGGTATAGAAGCGGCTTTGGGAAATTCTCCGGAACATCATAAAACTTCATATTTCGTCTTAATTCAGTAATATCCATGCTTCCCCATGTAACAAATGTATAATCCTCACCGCACCATTCAAGAAATTCAGTTACACCCGATACGAAATCAGTTCCGTTAGCAAGGTCATTTTCTGTTATCCCTAATATCTTCTTGACTGTATTCTGCAGCTTTGTATACACCTGTGGCTTAATGGTACACTGCCACTCATCTACAATATCAAGCTTCTCATTAACCTTCGCCGCACCTATCTGTATAATCTCAAAAGGAAAATGATCCTCAGAAAATTGTTTTCCCTTGGCACTCTGATTCCACTCAAGATCCATAACAATATAATTCATAAACATTTTCCTCTGTTACTTATTCTAATCTCGTGATATCTACATATTAAAGCAAACATATTATAGCGTGTATATGGGCGTATGTCGATAATATTTTATGAAGATATTGCAATAAGCTACGCTCTTGCATCAAATGTATTATCTGCTCCTGCTGCTATATTATCACTTTCTTTGCTCTTTAATGCCTTTCTTTCTGCCGAATAAGCTTCATAATATGTTGTTTTTAAAGCAGAATTAACCTTTGTCTCCGCCTTTGTTTCTTTTGCCTGCCAGCCAACACCGCCTGTATATGTAAGTATCTCTTCTCCATCTTCATTATATACATGAACTGCTGAACCAAAGCCTTTTCCCTGACACTTTGCCTCATACGGCTCTCCAAATAACATGCACAGCCATCTTTTATCCGCTTCCTGCACTTCTTTCATGACAGATGCATTGCCAGAACCTGTCAGATAGCTGAATTTTCCAATCAAAGCAGCCCTGTCTGGCGCAACCTTGCTTATTTCTGACTTTCTTAAACTCTTAAATTCATTTCCCATATATTCATTGTTCTGTGCATCTTTTTTCGCCATTTCAGCAATTTTATCTTTTAAAGAGTCTGTCAGTTTCCATTTATTCTTTTTAGAAGCCGCAACAACACTGGTATCTGCGCTTCCCATTACATTAGATATATTCATGCCTGCCCCCTGAAACCACATTTTTACAAATGCTTCTTATTATCTAATATCGGCATAATTGTGTATATATTCCATAAGGTCGTTGTAAAATACCCATTTTCTTTTAATAACTATTGTTTTCTTCTTCGCCTCGTCTAATGCAGCATCATAGCTTGCATGGGTTCTTGTGCAACGCTCAACTATATTGTCCTCTCCATCTATTATAACCCCTCTGTAATACTCACACTGGTAATCTTTGTTCCAGACTTTTTCGACTTCTGGTGTGAATGTTCTTTCTTTTCCCTGCATACTTTCCCCTCCTGAAAGCTGGTCTTTATA
>ULUD01071456.1_pt1 | contig 14365 bp, 14 predicted proteins | sample 1958191 | NCBI WGS metagenome assembly ULUD01 (sample SAMEA4835751, study PRJEB28245) | human gut metagenome | biome: gut microbiome; material: fecal sample | place: Denmark | collected 2008 | reverse complement strand
CTACAAGCCAAAAGATGACATCCAGCCGGTCACATGGATCACAGAGAAGACCTACCGCAAGCTCCATGATGATATCTATACCAAAGAGGAGCTGGAGCAGAACTTAAGCTACGAGGATCACCGGAATGGCCGGATTGCGTCCGATATGCAATTGGAAATTCTGGATTCCTCCCTGCTTTCAAAGCTGACCATTCACAGCGGAGATCTGTCCGCTTTATCGGACACATCAAAACATGCGATCGCAATCGTTGTCGATACAGACGATTACGGAAATATGATTAACCCGGAGAAATATCCAAAGGTCGGAGATACTCTGAAGGTATCTTATATCCGGAAGGATGGCGTTATTGATGCGCGCACCGGCGAGCCGGCTGATGACTCCACCCCGGAACAATACCTGCAGTACCATATTTTTAAATCACGCAATATCAATTACACCGTGTGTGCTCTGGTCAGCGTGCCGTACAGCATGAGCTACCGCTACTTCTCCGTTGACTCCTATTCCACGGTTCTCACGCACGATCAGTTTCTGGCGGACAGCGGTCAGAAGGCATCCCGGTTGTTTTATCTGTTTGATACGCCAAACCGCAAAGCGGAAACCAGCGCGGAGCGTTATCTGAAACGTCAGACCTCCGTTCCTGCCAGCGAGCTCAGCTTCGACAGCCGTTCTTCGCAGCGTGCTTCACTCAACAGCTTCAAGCATCTCTTCATAATCTGCGGCGGCTTCCTGTGCGCAGTCATTGCGCTGATCGGCACACTGAACTTTATCAATGCGATCCTGACCGGCATCCTGACAAGACAGCATGAATTTGCCGTGCTGCAGTCCGTTGGCATGACGAACCGTCAGCTTCGCACCATGCTGATCGAAGAAGGCCTGTTTTACGCCATCAGCGCATCGCTGCTTGCCCTGGCGCTGTCGACCGTACTGACCTTTCCGATCGGACATATGTTTACCAACACCGTCTGGTTCTTCACGGCGCGCCCAACACTTGTACCGGTATTTATTGCCGTTCTCGTATTTCTGATTGTCGGATGCACTGTTCCTGCACTGCTCTATCGTCAGGAAAGCAGGGTCAGTGTAGTTGACCAGCTGAGACGCACGGAGTAGGGATAGCTGAAAACGAGTCTATAATAAAAAAGAGAAACGCCGGTACCGGCGTTTCTCAGTTTATTCAGATTTCATCTGCATCAGAATCTATAATTCCTTTGATATCTCGACCACTGCAGAATAAACTACTGCATAGTAATCTGTCATATATCAAACTCCTTTGCAAGCGCCTCATCCACTTCGTCAGCAGAATATACCCTGCCTGCTTTAATAGAATCGACACCCTTCTGCAACTTTGCATCAAGCTGATTTCTGGTCATCGCACCAACAGATGACGGCTTTGAAGAAGGAAGGCGCAATTCAAACGGCATTCCCTTGTTCAATACAATCTGACTATAAAGCATCTGAATTGCACTTGAGGGAGAAATACCCAGTTGCGAAAGAATTCCCTCCGCATTATCCTTGAGATTCGTATCTATTCTTGCATATACAGCAGATGTGTTTGCCATAGTATCGCCTCCTTTTTCTTAATATTTTATCCATGTTTGCTTGCAATTGCAAGCAAATCCAACACATTTAATATTTCAATCTCTGACTATTTCACCTGCAGCTTAACGGATGCTTTCTTTCCGCTTCCATCCGTTGCATAAACAGTAATCCTGACAGTTCCCTTTTGTTTTGCTTTCACAATTCCCTTTGCAGAAACTGTTGCTTTCTTCGCACTGGACGTCTTCCAGTAATACTGATTCGATGCCAGTTTCTTGCCCGGCTTTGCCTGAACCTTTAATTTCAGCTTCTTGCCTTTCTTCAGGCTGCGTGATCCCTTCTTGATCGCAAGCTTTTTCACTGCTTTTTTCATAACCTGAACAGTAACTTTACGACTTGTTCCGTCTGCTGCCGTCACGGTGATCACTGCTTTTCCAGTCTTCTTTCCTGCCTTCACAACACCGTTTTCATTTACCTTTACAACAGATGATTTGCTGCTTGTAAACGATACTTCCTGATCATCGGTGTCTGTGATAAAGTCCGCGGAAAGTGTCATTTTCTTTCCGGCTGCCAGCTTATATTTTGTTCCAACCGAAAGATTCTTTACACCTTTGACACTTGCTTTCAAAGTAAAGCTCATTGCGGTGTGTGAGTTGTCTCCGTTTGTCCCCGTTGTTGCGCTCGGACCGGTACCCGGAGCTTTTGTATTTCCCGGTGCCGGTGTCTGGCTCGGTGATGCACTTGAGGTTGTTGTATCACTTGGTGCAGGCGTCTGACTTGGTGATGCACTTGGCTTGTCAGTCTCTCCCGGTGCAGGTGTCTGACTTGGCTCTGCGCTTGGCTTGGCTGTATCACTTGGTGCAGAAGTTTCACTTGGCTCTGCACTCGGCTGGGCTGTATCACTTGGTGCCGGAGTTTCACTTGGCTCTGCACTTGGCACGCCAGTCTCTCCCGGTGCCGGCGTCTGACTTGGCTCTGCGCTTGATCCCGGTGCACTGCTTGGTGCTGGTGTCTGGCTCGGTACGGCACTTGGTGTAAGGCCCGGTGCCGGTGTATCACTTGGAGACACTGTTACTTTCGGTGTGCTGCTTGGTACGGCACTTGGCGATGTCGTCACCTTCGGCGTACTGCTCGGTACGGCACTTGGCGATACTGTCTCCTTTGGTGTGCTGCTTGGTACGGCACTTGGCGATGTCGTCACCTTCGGCGTACTGCTCGGTGCGGCACTCGGCGATACTGTCTCCTTTGGCGTGCTGCTTGGTACGGTGCTTGGCGATGTCGTCACCTTCGGCGTACTGCTCGGTGCGGCACTCGGTGTCTCTGTCCCATTCGCCTTAACATCGGATACCTCAAATGTCATAGATATCGTATTCGTCCCCTGATAAGATACCCCATTAAAATATGCTTTCTTGCTTTCCGTAGTCACATCATCAATATAGGTAATTGCCCAAATATTGACAAATGCAAAGTCAAACACATTGTTCGCTTTTCCTGTTGTACTCTTCAAGCTGCTATTATAAGTAAACACACTATTATTCATGGAATACTCTTTTCCATTGACTTTTATGGACTTTACCTTAAGCGTGGCATAGCTGATCGGTGAATCCTCCGGCTCCGTCGCCTGAATATCCTTCAAATACAGAGAACCGATATTCTGAAGCTGCGTATCCGTCACCTTCAAGGTCATTGTATATTCCTGATCTGCTGTCGTGATATCTGCACTTTCTTCGCTGACGGTAGTGCCCCAGTCGTTCGTATTCATCATATAAAGCTTCGTACGGATATATGTCGGTTTTGGCACTGTCACCTTACACTCTGCCTTATAGCCTCCTGCCACAGATGCCGTGATCGTACAGCTTCCGGCGCCCACTGCCGTAACAAGTCCGGATGAACTCACCGTTGCGACCGTGTCATCATCGGATGACCAGGAGATCAGATCCTGACTGTCCGCCGGTGTCAGAGAAGCATTAAGCTGTACTCCCGCATCGCCAACACTGACTGTAATCCGATCCTTGTCCAGTGAAATCCCTGTTGCCGTAGAGGATGCACGGTAAATCTCCATCACCGCATTCACAACCTCCGGATGTACAACCGTATTCGTTGAACGGTCGATCAGACAGAAGCCATACACTCCGTTATAACCATTATCCCATGCTACCGGTACCAGACCATTCTGTTTCGCATAATAGCAGACCTTTTGATAGAAATCGGCACGGCATACCGTATTCTGACTGTCTATCGAAGACTTATTGATCGCACCAAACTCTCCGATCACCACCGGGTATCCCTGCGAAACAAACTTATCTTTTAATTTCTTGAACTGGGATACCATATAGCTTTCATCCCCCCAGGATGCCTTCTTCGTAGAATCCGTTGCCTTGCTGCCCCACTGCGTAACCGCCTGAGATTCCGTTCCACAGAACTCCCATGGAGCATAATAATGAACGGAGATCATGATTCTCTTCTCTCCGGCTGCCACACCGGATGACAAATACTGATCTGTTGGCAGCGCAAAACCATAATCACCAACCGTATAATTAATATCCGTATTCCATCCCGGAATCAACAGCCAGCGCTTGTCATTATTGCCGCCGGTCTGACGAACCGTATCCACAAAGATCTGATTATATGTATTAATATTCTCATAATGCGTTCTGTTCGGATCACCATAAGTTCCATCAAATTCCTCATTCATCGACTCAAAGATCAGATGCTCATCGTAGTCCTTAAAGCGCGTTGCAATCTGCTGCCAGCATGCCTTATACTTCTCCCGGATCTTCGTCTGATCGCTGCTTCCGCAAAGAAGCCATCCTCCATTGATCGTCGTATAGCCATCTCCATGCATATTCACAATCGCATACATATCGTTCTTCACACAATAATCCACAACCTCCTGCACACGGTCAAGCCAGGCAGAATCAATCTGATATCCATTATTATCGTCAATCTTGTTCAGATAAGACACCGGAATGCGGATCGACTGAAAGCCTGCACTTTTCGCAGCCAGTACAAACTGCTCCGTCAGCTTCGGGTTGCCCCATGCTGTCTCATTCGGAGTTCCGGCATCATTCGCTTCGAGCGAATTGCCCAGATTGTAACCAACTCCCATTGCCTCCGTGATCTGCTGTTGATTCAGATCCTGAAATGATGATGTCGAAGTCGCTGCACGAGCCGGCACACCCCCTGTTCCACCGGACGTCAATGAAGCGATCGTCATCGCTGCACTCAGCAGCACCGCCAATACTCTTTTGTTCTTGCGCATATAATGCCCTTCCTTTCCATTTTGTACAAAACAACCCCAGCGTTCTGCCCTCCAAGAATTGCTTTGCAATTCTTGGAGGTATCCCACCACATTACGATCTTTTTCCTATACCATTAAAAAAATGGGAACAATCCCCATTGCTCCCGCTTGTAATTATATCAAATATCTTTTTGAATTACTATACACTTTTACAAATATTCTACTTTTTACTCTTGCAGTTCTGCTAAAATCCGTAGCACCTCAGATTCCGGCAAGGAAAGCTTATCCGCAATCTGGGATGGAGTCATATGAAACCCTGTGTATAATATTTCTATTTTGCCCTCGAGCCTTCCTTCCTCACGTCTTTCCCTATATTCCTGCTGTAATGTCATATAATCCAGCCTCCACTTCTCATTCTGACGGACAGACTGCACCGCCTCCTCCAGATCTTTTGTTAGTGCCATTAAGCATACCATTCTTTCCAAGAAATAACCATTGACGCAACAGCCAAAAGTTTTTCAAAAAATCTGATGGATCTCACAATAAAATTTTTCATAAAAGCAGAACGTATAAGAACATTTCGAACGTTTGCGATAGACTCTTTATGAAAAACAGACAAAATCATTGCAAATTATTGGGCATATTGCTCAAAACAAAAAAGGGAAGAACCAGAAACAAATAGTTTCCAGCTCTTCCCTTTTATGTCAGCATATATCATTAAATATACTATATCAAATACTGTATTTTCATTCATGTTTTCTCATAAAGTTTATAATCGCTTTCGAATATGTATCCGGATCCGTCACATAACTCTCCCCATGGGCTGCCCCATGAAGAACCACCCTTTCATCCTTCTCTGAATTATAAAGCTTATATATCTCTGAAAGCGGAGCCAGTTCATCCGTATCACTGTGGATATATAAAATAGGAATACTTGTTTTCCTGATCGCTTCTGTCGCATCAATCTGACTAATGCTGAATTTGCCAAATAGCCTCGTTCCGCTTTCCAGAAAAAAATCCCATATCTGTATCGGCATCCATCCAGGCAACTTCTCCTTCGTACCCCGGTCAATAATCTTTATCGGTCCGGCAAATCCGCAATCGCTGATAATTCCATGAACAGAATATGCGGAAGCAGACTCGCTAGCCATCAATATATACGAAGCTCCCATCGATACCCCCGCCAAATATACCGGTGTATCCTCGCCACAATGATCATTAACCCATTTTACCCATTCTGTGCAGTCACTTTTCTCCTGACCGCCAAGCGTACTGTATCGACCGCCACTTTCGCCACTCGCACGATGCGTAATAAGAAGAGCATTCCATTTCAATTTCTCTGCAGCATTATAAAACGGAACACTACCATATGCACTATTTCCCCGATAACCGGGGAAAAAAATAATAACCGGTGCTTTTTCCCGCTTTTCATAATAATGCGCCACTAATTTGGTATTGTCCTTTGCCCGAATTTCAATCTTCTCATTACTTCCATGCTGAATATAGTAGGCTTCATTAAATGCTTGAAATTGATTCCGCGATGCCTTTTCCAGAGATATTCCACAATCCCAATCGACTCGCAAGCATGTCTTATTAAATGCAAAAAAACTACCAGATACCACTCCTCCACCTATTACACAAATAGTCACTATCCATGCAATAAATTTTTTCTTCATACCTATTACCTATCCTTTTCTAACTGCTTCCTTTTCCTTAAATTCCTTCTCTATTCTTCATTATAACATATTTACCGTCAGCTATGCCACACCTCCCTTCGCATTGAAGCAAATTTAAAAAATAATCTATTCCATATGCTCGCATTGTCACGATTGATTATTTCCTTCCCCCTGATAATCAATCGTAAAATGACTTCTCACCAACTGCCGCTTCAAATTCTGTGGATACACCTTATCCGGATCCACCTGTGCTTCCACTGCCAGCTCCTTCATCTGCCGCCATATATAGCTGCGATCAAGCGCTGTTCCCTTTTTCGTACAGAAAATAATTCCATCGGAAATCTCCTGATAATCAATATATTCGTACAAGTCTCCAATCAGATCCTGCGGTAACAGAACCTCAAACGGATCCCCTGCTCTCGGTACCATCACAACATCTTCCTCCAATGCTTCCACAGTAAGATATTGAAGCTCATTCATCCGAATATCCGTCAACGCAAATATCTGAATCAGCAACACCAGTCTGTAATTCTCCTGCTCCAGTGCTGTATGTAACAAAGCCTCGTACTCCTCTTCCGTCAAACGAGCCTGAATATCCTGACTGCATTTCTTACGAATATTCAAACTCTTGCAATGCAGATCCGTGCGTCCGGCATATTTGCAATATGATTTAATACTCGCAATAATCGAATTAATGCTACGGGCTTCATATCCCGCATCCGGCAAAGATTTCAGAAACGCATCCAGCGAAGACTGCGAAAGAATCTGCGTTTGATCCGACAAAAAATGTGCGAGTTTGTTAACATCTCGCACATACTTTTTCGCTGTATTCAATTTTATGTTAGAATCCATCAGATATGATTGAAATTGTTTAATATCTGATGGGGTGAGTGAATGAGTCATAGAACGGTTCTCCTTTTTTCCTTGGGGATTCTACTTTCTTTTCCGGGGTTTTCTCATAAATCCCCATCTTTTTCAGTCGTTCTTCTCCCGAACGTGGGGTTGCACAAATTCTCCTCATTTTCATGGGGTTTCTTCTACGCTCCCCAACCTTTCCTGTAGTTCTTCTTTCTTTTCTGGGGAAATCCACAGCAAGTCTTAAATTTACGACTTGCGAAACCACTGTTGCCACCGGTTCGATGCTATAATGGCATCATATTGTCTTTCCGACGGACAATAAATAAAAACAACAGGAGGTAGCAACAATGGCTACGAAAATCGTAAATTCCTTAGCCGGTCTCCCGGCAGAGGTAACCGTCAAAAAACTGGCACACCACTCTAACTACGAGGAACTTTGGATCACTTTTCCGGAATCAGAACGGATCTGTCCTCACTGCGGCTCTCATGACTGCACAATCAAAGATTCCGGCAGGGACTCCAGTGTGATAATCACTACCAATGTAGTGATTATTCACACAACTATTTGTTCTTTACGTCACAAATAGCCCATATGGCAGACCAGAAATTGCCTCCGCAAATTTCTGCTTGCCACGTTGCTGCGCTCCTTAGCAATGTACGGTATACCACTCTGCAGTCCACCACAGATCAACTCACCTGCACATGCAGCGGAAACGCTACTACTGCAAATCCTGCCGCCGTACTTTCATGCAGCATCCGGAATGGCTTCATCCGACGCTCCACATCACACAGCTTCTCTACATCGATATCTGTCTCTCACTAACAAAAATGCAGTCTCTCAGGGCTGTCGCAGAAGAAAACGGCGTATCGGAATCTATCGTCTACTCCATCCTTGATCTGATCAGCTTTGATACTGTCAGCAAGCTTCCAGAAACCATCGCCATTGATGAATTCAAAGGCGACAGCGGTATCTGGGACAGTGACCGGCATCGCTGGCTCAAAGGCAAATACCACACTAACTCGTCGACGGTGACGGTCGATCCGGCATCGATTCCAAGTATGACCGGAAAGCCCCGGTTGTGAAAAAACGCATCGACAAGCTTCTGAAATCCTATCCTGATCTCAACGAAGCCTATCAGGCACTCCAGTGTTTTCATTACATCAACGACATGACCATACTGGCTCTCCAGCGCGCACAGTTGACCGAATGGCTCGAGGTTTACTGCTCTTCTGAAGTTCCGGAAATACGCCATGTTGCAAACATGGTCCGCCACTGGCGTGGATATATACAGAACACCTGGAAATATAACAAATCCAACGGCGTCTGCGAGGGCTACAACAACCGGATCAAGGTCCTGAAACGGATCTGTTATGGACTTCACAACTTCGAGTCCTTTCGAAAGCGGATCCTGCTCACATGCGGTTCCACACAGTTTGTCACCAATCCGGCAACGCTCTTCCAACGTAACCGCACAAAGAAAGTGAGGTCAATGCGAAAATCCATATATCCAAGATTTTCGCATCAACTATGATCAACCGTAATGATTTTGAATTTGCTAATGAACCATCCCCCGACATGCTATACATTCAGGAACTCGAAACAGAGCTTGTCGTGGCAGAAAACACCATCCATGAAGCCGAGGAATCATTTTAACAACTCCGAGAGGACTACCATACTCTTCAAGAGTATTCCTTCGCCCTTCAGGATATCCTTACAAAAAATGGAATCTCATTTTCAAAACTTTACGGATAAACCATGGATCCGGCAGTAATAAACTGCCCATGTCGTGATCAAACAGTTAGGAAGCAGATACTTAAATATTTCTACTAAAAAAAGGACTATCTCGTCCTCTCGTGCGCATTGTAGGGTGATCGTTATATTACCAAATATCCACTTCTTGTTTCGACCATCACATGGTCAGTTTATTAAAGTTACCCTTTTTTCCCATTATTCAGTTTTCAAAAAGCTATCCTTCATTATTTTTCAAGACTTTCAAGGCATTTTGCCCCACATTTAAATGAAGCGCTTGCCTTTTATAAACTCGAATCTTCTATTACATGCGGTAAAATACTATCATTTCTTGTTCCACCTAGTGCAATACTCATCTTTAAACCACTTGGCTTATCATCGTTAATAAGAATTCTTTCACCATATGGTGCCTCAAAAATAATGTGATCATAACGCACACCATTACTTTTCAAAAAATTTTCAGTTAATTTCCTACATTCTTCTTTTCTAGATGTTAAAAATATAATCATATCTTTATCTGGAATAGTCTCAAGAAATTCTTTTGCCCCATAAAGAAATGTATCACATCCATCTATTTTGTATCCGTTATGCTTAACAATTGTACCATCCAAATCAAAAATCCATGTATGACCAAGCTGTGATATTACAATCTCATTCATTTTCTCAACGATGCTCCTATCGCGCCACCAGGATGGTTAGGCTTAAAATCCTTTTCCAACTGTAGCTGTAAACGTTTTGACAATTCAATCGCAACCTTCTGAAGAACAATTAAGTTTAATGTAGTTGAATGATTAGGAACAATATTCCATAAATCCCCTTCATGCTCCAAACAAATAATGACCTTATTCTCCATAGAATCTGCAAGTGCACTATGCTCTTCAAATGTCAAGAGCCATAATTTAATTCCTCCCCTTTTCTTCAAAAGGTCAACTAAATAAACAGATTCTGCTGTTGCTCCGCTTTTAGTAAGCACAATTACAAGATCACCTGTTTTAACCATCCCCATATCACCGTGCACTGCAGTATTGGTATGAAGGAAATTTGCATCGAGTCCCATGGACAGCATTGTACCCACAAATTTATCACAAATCGGAACATTTTTTCCAAGACCAGAGGCAATAATCTTATGCCCGGTTTTCAGCGTATTTTCACACGCATTCACGAGTGCATCCATTTGTTTCACATCAATAGACTTTAAAGATTTTTCAAACTGCTCAATATCACTTTTAAAGTACTTCTCGTATGCAGAATTCATAGTGCTTCCTCCAAATAATATAATCCATTGTAAAAGGCGCCACATATAGAGTCATAATCTTCCCATGCATATGTCGTCAAGCTCAGCCATGTTATTGCAAGCAACAATTTCATCTGTTTTGGTGTAATTTCGTCCCCAACAAAATCAAAAAAGTCATCCTCTAATTTTTCCCACTTGTTTGAGGTAATTTCCAGCATTACATCCCTCTTATTTATATACAGATTAAACCTTTTAAGATTGAATTGATCATAATTGCTATAAAGCGAATAGTATAGCTTTACCCAGTCGTATGCAACATCTCCATATATTTCTGTATTTCCAAAATATCCCCTTGGATCAATCAGCATAGGTGTGCTGTCATTCTTAAGCATTATATTACTGAATGTGCAATCTCCATGAATCAGCTTAAATTCTTTGGGTAGATATTTCATAACAGCCTTTTCGACTTCTTGTTCATAATAAAAAATATTACGACATTTTCTACCATTAATTACAACTGTCTCATTGTTTGCAAATGGGACTAAATATCTGACTTTCTTAAGTCTATCATACGTCTTATCCAAATAAGCAATTCGGTAACTATCAATGTCAACTGGAGCTGATTCTAAATTGTGAACTTGCTTTAAACAATTTACAATTTGTTTTAATATTTTTTTCTTCTTTTTTACTGGTATATCTGTATATTCATAAATATTTTTTCCATCAATTCTTTCCATGCAAATCGCCGGTTCATACTCAAAAATCTGTGGGATATTATCGAAATGAATCCCCTTGAGCTTTTTGTACCATGCTACCTCTCTAACTGCTAGCTTTTTCCCCTGCTCATCAATACCATATTTATAGATTTTATCTCCACAAATTTCCATTTTGTTAAATGGGCGGCATCTTGATTTTGGCAGCTTATCCCATTCACTATATAGTCCATATTCATGGGTATGATATAATGGCTGCTCTTCAAAAATATAATTTTGAGATTGCAACCACTTAACAAACTCCCCCTCTTCTGGAACTTTCAACAAATAGGACTTATCATTGAAAATAAAATATCCTGCAACACCATGTTCAAAACTACGTTTCTCTTCAAACTTATCATTTTCATACTTCCAGCGACAGGGAAAATCTTTTGAAATACCAATAACATTATTTGAGGTTTCAGGCAATTCATAGTCATCTGGTAATACAAGATCACACCAAATAAGCATAAAGCGTTGCTGCTCCGGAATAAGTTCTACAGCTTCTTTTAATCCAGAACAAGTCCCACTTTTTCCAGTAGCGCAGATCATTTTATAATCTACATTTGCAAATTCTCTCAAATAACTTTCAAGTACCTCATACTTGTAATCGCCTATTATTATAAATCTTTTATCTGGGTATTTTCTGAATAGATGCATAATCATCGGCAAATTGTTAACCGGCACTAACGCTTTGGGTTTATTCCTTGTCAATGCCTCCATACGAGTGCCCTTTCCTCCCGCCTGGACTATAATATAATTTAACATAATGACTCCTTTCCATCCTTCAAAACAACTTCTTTAACATTATCTGAAAATGGCATAGTTTTAAATGAATATAGTTTTAATGAATCTTCACTTGGGTAAAAAACCGTCATTGGTACTTTAGAAAAAACAAGCAAATCACACAGTCCACTCCTTACTGATAGAAATGCATCCGCTTCCTTCGCTATTTCATACATTTCATCTAATTGTAAAAATATACTTTTATCTCCAAACTTAACTTGACTTCGAGATGCAACATTTTCCAAAACAAGCATACCATTTTCATGACATTCAGAAACTATTCTATGCCAAATTGTTTCTGATACACCTGAAACTGACACTGCATCAGGCGCGATAATTACAAATTTGCATTTTTCAATTCCCAGTTCCTTTTTTATTTGACTCACACGCTCTATGGGAATCAAAAATTCCGGCGTAGTGTATTTATCACTATTTACCCCCAATGTCTCCCCCATTAGCTCAAATAAGGTCGAATTCTTAGATAACTTATCAATAGCTTTTTCAGGCAAAATAAAGGACATATTTTTCCATTTTCTATCTGCTGTTACATCAATAAGCCATCTCAATTTATTTGTTGGCAAAACGATTACAGAATCAACATATTTACCATATCCATTTACAAGTGCTACTTGATTTTGCGGTATTACTAAATTTACTTTTTTCTTATATGCATTTTCATATTCATTGAGACGCGACAGGAAAATCGCGGTGTCTCCGATCCCCCTATTACAAATATAGTACTTTTTCTTTAGCCTTAGGCTGAAAAAGAAAGCATAAAGCCAATTTCGCAAATGACATAACTTCATTTTCATCGACTTTCACCTTTCCTTCCTATCTTTTTTAAAATCAAATCAAGCATATCCCAAACCACAGGGTTTCGAACACCTAACTGAAGAGAACCATATAGTACAACACTACCTCCTATCTTCATAACGAGGGACATCCAAAAGCCAAACTTAAACACTTTAATAGCTGAACAAAACAGAACAATTGCAACAGCTCCGACCATAGGCATTTTGATAACATCTAATATATAATCTAATCGCACTCGTTTGTCTTTTTTTAGTAAAAGCCAAATAAATATAACCAAAGCAGCTACACCACTTGTAAACGCAGCAGCACTTGCTCCTCCAACAGGAATCAGTAAATAATTTAGTATTACATTTACTCCGGCTGCAACGCAGCACGCTTCCATGAAAACTTTTTCCTGCTTTGTGGGAAGGCATATCATATTTCCCAAAAAGTTGCCTCCAAAGATATCAATTATAAAAGAAAGCATTAAGATCTTTAGCGGCATTGAGGCATCTGCATATTCGATTCCTCCAACCAATCTTACGATATCATCTGATAATGAAACACACCCTGCTATGCAGGGAAACCCAATCGTCACCATCACCGATAGAACTTTCTTCAACATGTCATTTATTTTATCCCAATCGTTTTCCGCAAAATAATATGACATTCTTGGCATCATCACAACCGCCAAAGAAGATACCACTTGTACAATTATGCTCTTTATTCTATATGCTGTACTGTAGATTCCGACTTCGGTGTCTCCACAAAATAACCCCAACATGGTAATATCCGCACTATTAAAAATAGTTTGCGCTAATATCATGACAAAAAGTAGCAAAATTGGTTTAAAGTGCTTTTGTACCTGCATATTTATGGTTACTCTAAGATTGCAATACTTTCTTCGGTAAAACACATTTGACAAATTAGCCCCACTAGATGAGAAAACAGAGATTATTGCATAATTCAAGTAATCATCTGGAGATTTTATAAGCACAAACGTTAATATCAACGAAACACATTGAAAAAGAATTGATCTTATTGTAATGTATTTAAAATCCTCCATGGCTGAATTTATCCAATCAGCCCCCCATGTTGCAAATAAAATTGTGGTGCTTTGAATATAAATTAACGTCCTATAATTATCTAATCGACGAAATAGTACTAATGATACTGCCAGAAGAATATATGCTAAGGCTGTTGTGCAAACATTAATTGAAAATATTTCGGACGCTACCGAGCTAAGATTTTTTCGATCATCTCTAACAGCCGCACACTCTCTTACTGCATAAGTTGCTATTCCCAAAGAAGCAATCAAACTAAAGTACCCAACATAAGTTCCAGAAAAATTCACTTTACCAATATTTTCTGGTTGTAGAACACGGGAAACATAAGGAAAAGTAATCAACGGAAAAACAATTGCTGAGATCGTTTTTAAAATATTTAATATTGAATTTACCTTCAAACTCTTTTGTTCTTGCATTTACCTCTCCTTATATCAACCATCAAATGTCTTTTTTCTCAATCACTTTTTTTATCGCCTCTAAATAACCATACTTATTTCTAGTATCAGGTTCAAGATATGCTCCTTCCCCCCACTCATTCCAGGCAAAAATAAACATTAACGGTTTCTGCTCTTCCACTGTTTTTTTATAAACTTTCCGCATATATGCCTGGAATATTTCTGGTGAAGATTTCTTCATAAACCACCCACGTTTCCCCTTTCGTGGGGTGTTGTCCCA
>ULUD01024428.1_pt1 | contig 14940 bp, 15 predicted proteins | sample 1958191 | NCBI WGS metagenome assembly ULUD01 (sample SAMEA4835751, study PRJEB28245) | human gut metagenome | biome: gut microbiome; material: fecal sample | place: Denmark | collected 2008 | reverse complement strand
ATAGCCATAATAATATTGTAAAAACGGATTAAAAAAAATTCTTCAAAGTGCAAATTGTAAGAAATTTTAATAATTCGTTAAAATATTAAAGGAGGCTATTTTTTTATGGAAAAAAATCAAAAAATTAATTGTACAGTAGAAAGCTGTAAATACAACAATAAGAAGTGTCAAGAATGTGAATTAGGGCAAATAGTTGTAACGCCAATAATTGGATGTGACACAAAACAATCTGATGAATCAATGTGTAGTAGTTATAAATATGAAAACACAACAAATAATTAAAAAATTGCTTTAGCTATCTTGTTACCATTAGCATTAGCAGACTCGTATAAAGTACTAAAGGATGTGGCAAAGCGTAATAACACCAAGCAATTGTATTCGGAGTCGGATGTTGCAGAAACATTAAGACATGTGTCAGCAACAGATTTTACCAAAAGCGTGGATATCAATCCAAACATTAGGCTCACAATGTTTAAGAATGGACATCTTATAGGTGCCACTCTTATACTCATTCAAGTCCGGTATAAAGGATATCCAAACATTAACCTTTTGTTTACAGGAGATTACAACAATAAAAATATTTTCTTCAATATTCCAAAATTGCGTAAGGCAGTGAAAAGGCTACCGTTAACAATAATTCAAGAGTCCACATATGGTACAACAAATTCTGACGAAGTAACCGAATGCTTCGAAGAAAATGTCCTTAAATGTATCAGGAGTGGAGGTACAGTTGTCAACATGGCATTTTCACTTGGAAGGTTCCAAGAAATCCTATACAAACTTAAAACCATGCAAGATGAAGGAAAGCTAAGTACTGATATCCCGATTTTTGCAGATGGAACTTTAGGTTTGAGGTATACGGCTTTATTTTCAAAGGAAGAATTGGAAATAAAACCGGAAGCTGTGAATTTTTACCTCAAAATCTTTGTTTTGTTAACAAAGAGAATAGAACGGAAATTTTGGAATCAGAAGAAAGCAAAATTATTGTAACAACCTCGGGAATGGGAACCTATGGTCCAGCTCCTCAGTATATAATCAGGTATATAAAGGATAAGAAAAGCCTTATTCAATTTACTGGTTTTACCACAGATGGAACTTTAGGCTCTAGGCTCAAAATGGCACAAGATGGAGACGTTGTTACAATAGGTGGTATGGTTGCAATCAAAAAGGCAAGAGTAGAATACACTACTGAATTTTCTGCACATGCAAAAGCTGACGAAATGATTGAGTTCTTACAACAATTTGAGGATATTAAACTTATCCTTATAAATCATGGAGAAACATCTGTAAAAGAGGAATTTGCAAAAAGAATTCTTCAAGAGGTAAATTCGAAGAATGTAGGAATTTTGAACAGAGAATATCTGTACAGAGTTGGCCCATATGGTTTTATAAAAACCATGTCTACTAAATTCGAGTAAATCCCTAATCCTAAAAGCGACCTTTCATATTTGAAAGGTCGCTTTCTAATGTATTTATTTGTAAATTCCAATTGTTCTCATATAATTTATGTAACTATTATCAATATCAGTCCAAGTATTTATATTTGTATCTAATAGTTTAGAGTCTAGCTTTGAATTAGAATATTGTTCATAACTATTGACTATTTCGTTTTTGAAAGAAGTAGGGCATCTTCCAATAATTCTTCCAATATCATTATATTTATTTCCAAAACCACCAAAACCAAAGTCGATTATAGCAGCCACATGGCGGTTTTCATCTAATAACACATTGCTAGAATTAAGGTCACCATGAACTAAACAAATATCATCAGAATGAATAGATGTTGGAATCCAGAAATTCATATCATTTTTATCAACATGAACGTTTAACAATTCATCTAAAAAGTCAGTTAAATTTAAACCAATATTATTTATACTAAAAATCTTAGATTCTTCAAAATCTAAACAATGTAGTTGATACATAAATTTAGCTATTTCATCAGAAATAGTCTTAACCTCATCGGAACTTAGATCATTCATAACCTCTGCAAGAGGAATGCCTGCTATTTTTTTATGAACACTAAATGGTCTATCATTGTCATAAAATAACTCTAATTTTACAGTATCAAAGTTAGTTTTACCATATATATATTTAGCAAATTCATAGTCTTTTACAATAGTTCTAGACCAAAACTCATCTCTAGGAAACCTAAAGAAAAAGTTGCCTTCGTTTGTCTCAACCTCATAAACAATATTTGTCCAACCAGTTGGGTTTTGCTTTATAGTAATTATTTGTTTATCATTTAAAGTATTTTTTATTATATTTTCAAAATCATCACTCAGTTCAAAATATGTATTATTCATAAAACCTCCATTTATTCATTTACTATTAAATTTTTAACTAAATCTAAAATTTGCTTTTCCGATTCACTATCATAATTATTATATAAAATATAATCAAATTTACCTTGGAAATCCTTATCATTCATAAATTTATTATATTGTTCATCAATTTCTTTAATTCTTTCAATTTCTTTTTCTTTAGACAAATTTCTTTGTCTGGCTTTTTGCTTAGGAACCTCCAAATCGGTAGGGAGAATATATATAGTTTTTATATCAGGTTTGATTTTTTTCCAGTCATCAATCATTGTGTAATGCATTTCAAAAACCATATTATCATTAGAGAAAATCTCATCTTTTAAATATGCATATCTACCACCAAATACTTTGAAATCATATATAATTTTATCTTGTGATTTTAACATATCTAATTCATTATCTGTTATAAAAATTCCATCAACACCATTTTTTTCACCAACTCTAATAGGTCTTGTTCTAATAGTGCTTACCTTATGGAAATTTAATTCTTCAACTAGTTTTTCTTTAAAATACGATTTGCCTATTCCTGTGACGCCAGAGAGTGCTAGTAACATTATTTATCCATCCTTTTTATAATATTTTACCAAATTGTTTACGAACACGAAGAGCCGCTTCCTTTTTTGCAATATCTTCACGTTTGTCATATAATTTTTTACCTTTTCCTATACCTAGTTCAACTTTTACAAAGTTACCAGAAAAATATAAACTAATAGGAACAAGAGAATATCCTTTTTGCTTTATTAAACCAACTAATTTAAAAATCTCACGTCTATTTAAAAGCAATTTTCTATCTCTTAAAGGATTCTTATTAAAAATATTGCCATGTTCATAAGGACTTATATGCATACTATATAAATAAGCTTCGCCACTTTTTATACCAGCGTAGCTATCTTTTAAGTTGACTTTTCCATTACGAATAGACTTTATTTCTGTTCCAGAAAGTACAAGTCCAGCCTCTAAAGTATCTATTATTTCATAATTGTGTTTTGCCACAGGATTTGTAGCAATTATTTTTTTTGACATATGTATAACTCCTTATTTTTATGTAATAAATATTATAACATGTATGTCAAGAAAAAGGAAGGCATACATGTTATAAATTTACTTATTCGTTATCATCATTATGATATGTTGTTGTATTTTTATTTTGATTTGCATAGAAAAGAACTAAAGCAACTATTACAATGGCAACTATAGCAATAATTAACCAGCTCCAAACAGTATTAGATACATTTCCTAATAATCCGTTATCTGTTGTAGTTGCAGTTCTTGTAGCAGTGTAATTATTAGTAGTTCTACCCATATCATTCATTCCATTTTTTACATCATTTCCAACATCTTTTGCACCATTTTTAACTGTATTCATCCCATCTTTAACGCCATTAACAATGCCTTTTCCAGCATCTTCTATAACGTTTTCAGCTCCACCAACAACATTTCTAACATCATTTACAGCATTAGTGGTAGCAAATGTATAAGATACAGCAAAAAGAGACAAAATAGCTAATAAAGTAGCAACTATAAAAAATTTATTTTTCATATGATGAGAACCTCCTTTTTTAAAAAATTAAGCTCAAAAAATTGCTCAATATTAGTATTTATAATTTGATATAAAATATTCTAATAAATAATGGAAAGAAAAAAGTGGTTTAAAAAACCACTTTTGAATTATCCTCTTAATCTTATTAAAATTGCAATTGCGAGTAATATTAAAATAACACCAACTGTAATTAACAAAATATTTATAATATTTGTAATTCCTAATTCAGTTTCAGCACAGGTTGATACTCCACTTGGTTGCAAAGTCTCGGCTGGAGTAGAAGGAGTTGTAATACTATTATTAACGACATTATTAACTGTATTACTTGTATTTTCAATTGAATTTTCTACATTATTTGCTGTTTGTTCGTTGTTTACTGTTTCAACGTTATTGGTCATTTGCACATTATTTTCTGAAGTGATTCCGGGTAAATTTAAGTCGATATTAGTTGCATACACATAAGAACCACAAAAAGCAAAAGCAAGTATTAATATAAAAGATATCTTAAAAATTTTTTTATTCATAATAAACCTCCTAAAAATAACGAATGTTATCTTTTTTCATTTTGTACTATATAATAATACACAAATAAAAGAAAAAAGTCTAGATATTTTCAAAAAAAACTTAAAAAATAAATAAATATATGATATAATTTAGACCTAAAGTTACTAAAGAAGGCAATATTGAAAGTGATTTATGGAGAAAAGTAATGATAGTAAAAGATATAATCTATGGAAATATTGAATTAAATGGAATTTATGAAGAAATCATAAATTGTGATGAATTTAAAAGACTTGCTGATATAACTCAAACATCAATGGCTAGTTTAGAATATCCTGCATTAGAGCAAGAAACTAGATATGAACATAGTATAGGTGTATATTACTTGATGAGCAGAACACTAAATGAATTAGAAAGAAAATTAGGCAAACAGGGAGTATATTTTAATAAAAATGAAAAAGATATGGCAAAACTTGCTGCTTTACTTCATGATATTGGACATGGAGTGAATTCACATCTTCTTGAAGAAGTAACTGGTCTTTCACACGAGGCAAGAGGTATTGATATAATAAGAGATCCGAATACAAAAATACATCAAATTATAGAACAAAAATATGGACATGATTTTATTGAACAATTAGTAGAATTTATGGAAGTAATTTATGGTAAAGGGGAAATAAAAGAAACCTTACAAATAAATGAAGATAATACCATTTCACTAAAAGGTGTACTTGCGGCGTTAATATCACACAATAATGATATTGATAGAATGGATTATTTAATGAGAGAATCTACATATACAGGTTTAGGAACTTTTACAAACTATGAAGAACTTATAAAAAGTCTTGAATGTGTTTTAATAGGAGATGAAGTACTATTAGCTATTCCAGAAGATAAAATGTACTTGCAAGAGTCAAATATATTTGAAAGAGTACGAAACTATATGAATATATACTATTGCGATATGGACTCTGTTGGAAACTATTTATTTGAACAACTAATTGATGAACTGAGACAACATCCGGATGAGGTACCTCAAGATGTTCCAGAAGCAATAAGAAAATTTTTAACACAGAAAAAAATGAGTTTAACAAATCAAGAATATATGCAATTAACAAATACTCCATTCAATTCAGCTTTAGAAAGAATAAAAGAATCAACTCAAAATGATAAACTTAGATACTTATGCGATTATAAGCAAAATGCAAAAAAAGATTATCATATTTTGCCATCAGAAAAAGATGAAGATTATATAAGAAAATTACTAGGTAGAGTTGTTATAGGATTTCCAAAGAACTCAAAGTGTATATTTAAAACTACTAAAACTATTAAACCATATAAAAAAACAAAGTTTGGAAGTAATAATGTAATTACTAAAGCTGGAATCAAAAAGTTTGAAGAACTACAACATGCAATTAGTTTGGAACCAAGCGTGAAGACTACTATGGCAATTAATCCAGAACTACTTAGACTGGAGCTAGGAATGGAAAAAAATGAATTTGAAGAAAGATATGGAGAAGCAATTAAAGAAGTTGTAGAGAGTCAAGCAAAACCAGTACAAGAATTTGAAAGAAAATATATAATTCCACTTTTGGGCAAAGAGGCAATTGATTTAAATATAACACAACCTGCACCGTTTAAAGGAATAAGTCAAATATTAACAGAACATTATGAACAAAAAGATAGTGTACAGTATTTTTCGACAGATACATATTATGATACAAAGAAATTTGATTTGTTAAAAAAAGGTGCTTCGCTTAGAATTAGAGAAGGTAATAAATTTTATAAAGCTAAAGAAAGTCAAGAATATAAAAGAAAAAGAATTACATATAAAACAAGAACAGATGATGTACAAGATTCTTATGTTACAAAGAACAAATCAGAGGAAATAGGTGACTCAACAGATATAAAAGATTATGACGAATTTCTGGATAGAAATAATATTTCAAAAGATTTAAAAGAAGTACTAAAAGTTAATAATATGAGAAGATTGATAACTGTTTTAGTGAATGGACAAGAAATTGATGTGTCATTAAATTTAGGCTCATATACTAATTGTATTTCAGGAAAAACTGGTGAATTATGTACAATAGAAATTAGACCAAGAGAAAATCAAATTACAGGTAGATTAGGAATATTAGCTGTAAAAAAAGTATTAGAACAGGGCTTTAAAGGTCTTGATAAAATGGCATCAAATAGTGACATATATAGAATTGGAATGGAAGATCAACTAAAACAGAAAACTTCAAAACCAATAGGCGACGAAGAAAGATAAAAAAGTTGAAAATTCTATTGAATAAAACGAATACTTAATATAAAATAATAATAAATACAAAAGAGGAGGAAAGAATAGATGAAAAATGTAAAATTAGATTTAAGTTATAGTAATATAAAACAAGAAGATATTATGAAATATTCTAATCAAGTGGAGAATATTCATAATGAACTACATGAGAAATCAAAAGATGAAAATGAATTTTTAGGTTGGTTAGATTTACCAACTGATTATGATAAAAAAGAAGTTGAAAAAATAAAAAAGTGTGCAAAAAAAATACAAAAAGATTCTGAAATACTTGTTGTAATAGGAATTGGTGGTTCTTATTTAGGAGCAAGAGCTGTAATTGAAGCACTAACATCTACATTCTATAACTTACTATCAAAAGAACAAAGAAAAACTCCTCAAATATTATATGCAGGTAATAATTTAAACCCTAACTATTTAAATGATTTAATTGATTTGATTGGAAATAGAGATTTATCTGTAAATGTAATATCAAAATCAGGAACTACAACAGAACCAGCAATTGCATTTAGAATTTTTAGAGAATTACTAGAAAACAAGTATGGACTAGAAGAAGCAAAAAAACGAATTTATATTACAACAGATAGGGAAAAAGGAGCATTAAAACAGATAGCAGAGGAAGAAGGCTATACTACATTTGTTATTCCAAACAATATTGGAGGCAGATATTCTGTATTGACAGCTGTAGGACTATTACCAATAGCAACAGCAGGGATAAATATAGATAAATTATTAGACGGAGCAAGAATTGCACAAGAAAAATATTTAGACAAAAGCTTAAAATACAATGACTGCTATAAATATGCTGTTGTAAGAAATATATTGTACAAAAACGAAAAAAATATAGAGATACTTGTAAGTTATGAACCTAAACTACACTATATGACAGAGTGGTGGAAACAACTTTTTGGAGAAAGCGAAGGAAAAGATTTAAAAGGAATATATCCAACAGGTGCAGAATTTACTACAGATTTACATTCTTTGGGACAATATATACAAGAAGGACGAAGAAACCTATTTGAAACAGTAATAGATATTAAGGAGTCTGATTCAAATGTATTTATAAATCAAGATGAAGAGAACTTAGATGAATTAAATTATTTAACAGGAAAAGGTCTAGATGAAATAAATAGAAAAGCTATGGAGGGAACAATTGAAGCTCATATTGAGGGTGATATTCCGAATATATTACTAACTATGGATAACTTAAATGAATATACATTAGGACATTTAATATATTTCTTTGAACTTGCATGTGCAATGTCGGGTAAACTACTAGGAGTTAATCCATTTAATCAACCAGGAGTTGAAAAGTATAAAAAAAATATGTTTAGGCTTTTAGGAAAACCTGGTTATGAAGAAAAAGGAGAAGCAAAGAAAGAAGCTTTGGAAAAACTTAAAAAAGGTAGAAGAAAGAAAAAGACTGAATAATAGTTAAAAAATTTAGAAAAAATACTAAAAATCAAAAAAATATGTTGACATAGAATAATGTAATGTGCTACAATATTCTATGTCAATGATATTAAAAATATGCGGATGTGGCGGAACTGGCAGACGCGCTGGTCTTAGGAACCAGTACCAACGGTGTGGAGGTTCGAGTCCTCTCATCCGCACCATAAAAAAGAGCTTTCAAACGAAAGCTCTTTTTTACTTATGAATTACTAATCAAGTAGTTATTTTTTTTATAAAAATAGTTGAAATTTACATAAAATTGTGTTATAATATATTTGTTGTTCGAAAGAACAATTATATATCCTCAGCAAAAATTTATTTTTAGGAGGAAAACAGTATGAATAGAGAGGCTCTTCCCACCAAGCTGAATCTCGGAACTATGGGATTCAAACATCCGGCTGACCGGAGCGAGTTCCTGAAGGCTTTGAAAAAAAGCCACTTCAAGTGGATTCGTGATGAGCTCGAAAATATCGAAAAGAGAAACGTTCGATATGCGGCTCTGACCATCGATCTGAACGACCCCCCCTTCGAGAAAAATACTTCTTTCAGGGGAAATGTCGAAAGACTGATGGAAACACTGGCAGAGGCTGCAGACGCAGAAGTAAGAAAATCTGTCGTCCACAGTATTTATGCCAACTGCAAAGCGCTGAACATTTTGCTCAATGATGAGGAGGAGAGCATTCGGGAAGTCGCAAAAAAGCGGCTTTCCGGACTCACAAATGAAGTGTGAGTCTCAAAAAAGCGGTAGAATTTCTACCGCTTTTTTATTGACAAAAACAATTTTTGAATGTATAATTGATACAGTTTTTATATATAAAAGTCTTGGATATATGATGAAGAAGTTATCTAAGTAGTTATATAGAGTTCTATACAGGGAGTTATGGTCAATAGACTGAGAGCCATACTAGAGAAGCTATATAATGAATTTCAATAATGGAGTCAATATCGTTAAGAAAATTATTTTAATAAGTGCTAAGAAATTAGAAAAAAGGTGGTACCGCGGATTAAAAGATTCGTCCTTTAGTTTGGTATCACTATTTTTGTTTTTTAGGGAAAGGAAATGCTATTATGGAAGAAAAGTTAGAAAAAATCAAAAATAATGGAATTGAAAAACTAGAAAATGCAAAGACAGTAGAAGAATTACAAAATATTGCAAAAGAACTAACTGGTAAAAAAAGCGAGTTAGGCGAAGTTTTAAAATCTATAAGTACATTATCTAATGAAGAAAAAAAGGTTGTTGGAATGAAAACAACTGAAATTAAACAATTATTTGGAGATAAAATAAAACAAAAAGAAGATGAACTTATAAGTGCTAAAAGTGTTGTAGATAAACCTTTAGACCTTACATTACCAGGAACAGCTATAAGTAAAGGAGCATTACATCCTATTACTCAAATGTGCTACGACCTAAATGAAGCCTTTTTATCATTAGGTTTTGAAGTGTATAGTGAAGATGATATTAGTAGTGAAAAATATGCTTTTGATAACTTAAATTTCCCTGCTGACCATCCAGCACGCCAATCTATGGATACGTTCTGGTTAGATGGAACAGAGGAAAAATTAGGAAATGAGCGTTTATGTTTAAGACCTCATTTAACAGGTGGATCAGTTAGATATTTATTAAAACATGGTGCTCCTGCAAGATTCGTTTACCCAGGTAGAGTATATAGAAATGAAAATACTGATGCAAGACATGAAAGAGCGTTCTTCCAATATGAAGCTCTTATAGTTGATAAAAATATTTCATTCTCATCTGGAATGGTAATGATTCAAACTATTCTTGAAAAAGTATTTGGTAGAAAAATCAATGTACGTATGAGAGAAGGGTTCTTTCCATTTACTGAACCAGGTTATGAAATAGATATGGAATGTTTAGTATGTGGTGGAAAAGGTTGTAGCGTATGTAACCACAATGGATGGATTGAAGTAATGCCAGGTGGTGTAATTCACCCTAATGTTTTAAAATCTGCTGGGCTTGATCCAGAAGAATGGACTGGATTCTATATTAACATTGGATTAGACAGATTAGTTATGATGCGTTATGGAGTGGATGATGTAAGATTATTCCATAGTGCAGATTTAAGATTTTTAGAGCAATTTAAATAAGGAGGTAAACAAAATGAAAGTATCATTAAATTGGGTTAAAAAATATGTTGATTTACCAAAAGAAATAACAAATAAACAAATAGCTTATGATTTAACATTAAGAACAGTTGAAGTAGAGTCTGTTGAAAATACTAGTGATAAATTTCACGACATAGTAGTAGGAAAAATATTAGAAGTAAAAGAACATCCTAATGCAGACTCATTAAGAATATGTATGGTAGATATAGGTGAAACAGAGCCAGTACAAATTGTATGTGGTGGATCAAACTTGTATGTAGGTGAATATGTAGTTATATCTAAACCAGGTGCTGAAGTATATTGGCATGGAGAACCAGATTTAGTTAAAATAAAGAAAACAAATATGCGTGGCGAATCATCTTATGGTATGATTTGTGGAGCAGAAGAAGTATATTTAGAGAACATTTTTCCAGCTAAAAATGAAACAGAAATAGTTGACTTAAAAGGTATTGAATGTAAACCAGGTCAAAATATAGCTGAATTGATATGCATGGATGATGTTGTACTTGAAATAGATAATAAATCATTAACAAACAGACCAGATTTATGGGGACATTATGGAATAGCAAGAGAGCTATCAGCAATTTATAATGTACCTTTAAAAGAATTACCAAGTATAGAAATTGACAAAAATCTTCCAAAATACAATGTTGAAATACAAGTACCTGAAAAATGTAATAGATATGCTGCAATTGAAATAGAAAATGTATATGATAAAGAATCTCCAATGTGGATGAAAGCAGCTTTAATAAATGCAGGTATGAGACCAATAAGTGCTATTGTAGATATTACAAATTATGTTATGATGGCTGTAGGTCAACCTTTACATGCTTTTGATAGAACACATGTAAATGGTGAAAAAATAATTGTTAGAAATGCTAAAAAAGATGAAGAATTATTACTTCTTGATAATAATACAATTAGCCTAACCGAAGATGATTTAGTAATATGTGATGACACAGATGCAATGGCATTAGCAGGAATACGTGGAGGTAAAAAAGATTCAATTCTTCCAGAAACAACAGGAGTTGTTGTAGAAGTTGCTAACTTCATAGCTTCTACAATTAGAAAAACAGGAAAAAGATTTGATGAAAAAACAGATGCTTCTATAAGATATGAAAAAAATCTTGATACTGAAAGAGTTAGCCAAGGAATTGCATTAGCATTGCAATTATTTAAAGAAATATTCCCAGAAAGCAAAGTTGTAGCATTCAATGATGTTTATCCAATAAAAACACAAAGGGAAGTAATAGATGTATCAGAAGAATTTCTTAATGTTAGATTAGGAAAGGTTTTACCTAGAGAAACAATTGAAAAAGTATTAAAAGCTTTAGGATATGATGTAGAATATAAAGATAAAGTTTACCATGTTGTTGTTCCAGTGTGGCGTTCAACAGGAGATGTATCTTTAAAAGATGATGTAATGGGAGATATAGCTAGATTACTAAGTTTTGAAAGTTTTGAAGCTAAACCACTAACTATTAAATTTGAACATGCTGTTTTACAAAACAAAGTATTATTAGAGCAAAGATTAAAACAATATTTAGCTTTTAGATGTGGATTTAATGAAATATTTACATATCCTTGGATAGACGAAAAATATATAGATGCAGCTGGAGTGGATAAGGAAAATTCAGTTAAACTAGCCACACCTCCATCACCAAGTGAAGCATATTTAAGAATTTCACTTATACCAGGAATGTTAGAGGCAATTTCTAAAAACTTAAGATACTTTGATGAATTCAAACTATTTGAAGTTGCCCAAGCATTTGAAAAAGGTGAATATCATGAATCATCAGAAGATGAGACATTACCAGTTCATAAAAAATTATTGACAGCAAGTATTGTTGGAAAAGATGCTAGTAAGCTATTTTACGAATTAAAAGGTGTAATAGAAAATATGTCTGAATACTGCCACATGGAAAAAATAACTTTGAAACAAGGTGAAAAACCTTCTTGGGCAGATGTAAATGTATATCTAGATATTATGTTGGATAACAAAGTAATAGGTAAATTAGGATTATTATCAATAAAAACTATGAACTCTGCTAAAATAAAAAGAGCTAATGTTGCAATTTTTGAATTAAATGTTGACGAATTAGTACCTTTTGCTTCTAGAGATAATAAGTTTGTTCATATTCCTTTATTACCATTAGTTGAAAAAGATTTATCAATTTTAGTTGACGAATCTGTAACATGGGAAGAAATTTCTGGTTCAATTAAAGGCAAATTAAAAGATGTAAAATTTGTTGAGGAATATAGAGGCAACCAAGTTCCAGAAGGTAAAAAATCAATAATGTTAAGAATTGTAATTGATAATGGTAATACAACTATGACATCAGAAGAAATAAATGCTAAAATGGAAAGCATATTAAAAACTCTTAATAAGAGATGTGGAGCAGTTCTAAGAGAAGAATAGTTAAAAAGTGATAGAGCAATCTATCGCTTTTTCTAATTTTATGATATAATCTGTAAGAAGATGAAAGGAGATAAATTTTATGAAAATAATACTAGCATCAGCTTCGCCAAGAAGAAAAGAATTATTAGGATATATTACAAAAAATTTTGAGGTGATTGTAAGCAATGCAGATGAAAGTTTTAAAGAAGGCTTAACAATTCAGGAACAATCAAAAAGAATAGCTTATTTAAAAGCAAAAGAAGTATTTGATAAAACTACAGGAGACAGAATGGTAATAGGCTCAGACACTTTAGTATTAAAAAACGGCAAACATTATGGAAAGCCAAAAGACAAACAAGAAGCTTTTAAAATGATTTCAGAATTACAAAATGATGTACATGAAGTAATTACAAGTTTATGTGTAATAATTGAAAAAGATGGTAAAAAAGATGTTATTACAGATTATGATATAACAAGAGTATATTTATCTGAAATAGATGAAAGAGAAATAAACGAGTGGATTGAATCGGGAGAAGCAATGGATAAAGCAGGAGCTTATGCAATACAAGGACAATTTTCTAAGTTTATAGTTAAATTTGAAGGAAGTTATAATTCAGTTGTTGGGCTACCAGTACAGAAGTTGTATCAAATTATTAAAAAATATATAGGAGTTGAAAAATAATTAGAATAATTCTTTTCCAACTAAATCTAACATTCAATGGAGGAATGAAAAAAAGTGGAAATACCAGTAAAGAAAAATCAAGAATATATTGTAGATATTATAGATAACGGTTATGAAGGAGAAGGCATAGCTAAAATAAATGACTATATAATATTTATACCACAAGCAATAAAAGGTGAAAAATGTAAAATACTAATATTAAAAACTACTACATCTCATGGATTTGGTAAAATATTAGAGATATTAGAAACCGCTTCAAGCAGAGAAAAAGTAGATTGTAGCACATATACAAGATGTGGAGGATGCAATTTAAGACATATAAGTTATCAAACAACATTAAGGATGAAACAGGAAGTAGTTCAAAATTTAGCAAATAAAACATTGAAACAAAAAATTACAGTACAAAATACAATAGGAATGAAAAATCCGTACAACTATAGAAACAAAGCCCAATACCCATTAGGCTATGCCAAAAACGGAGAAGTAGTTACAGGAATATTTGCGGCTAGAACACATGAAGTAATTCCAATGAAAGAATGTAAAATTCAAAACCCTATATCAGAACAAATTGCAACAACAATTGTAGAATTCTTAAACCAAAACAAAATATCTGTATATAATGAAAAAACAGGAAAAGGTTTGTTTAGACATATTATAATAAAAGTTGGCACAAAAACTAAAGAGATAATGTGCGTATTAGTTATAAATGGAGAAAATATACCAAAAGAAAAAGAATTAGTAGAATGTATAATAGATGGTTTAAAACAAAGTGAATTCAAACTAAAAACAGTTGTAAAAAATATAAATACTAAAAACACAAATGTAATACTAGGAAATAAAAATATTACCATATATGGTGATGGCTATATTTATGACAAACTAGGAGATTATACATTCAAAATTTCGCCAATGTCATTTTATCAAACTAATCCTGTACAAACAGAAGTTTTGTACAACAAAGCAATTGAGGGAGCAAACTTAAAAGCAGATGATATTTTACTTGATCTATATTGTGGAATAGGAACAATAGGAATATATGCTTCAAAGTTTGTAAAAAAGGTATATGGAATTGAAATTGTAGAACAAGCAATTGAAGACGCAAAAGAAAATGCAAAAATAAATAATATAGAAAATATAGAATTTACTTGTGGAGATGTAGAAAAAGTTTTGGAAAACTTATTACATGAAAAACATATAACTCCAAATGCTGTATTTGTAGATCCACCAAGAAGAGGTTTAGATGATACTACAATAAATAACATATTAAAATTAAGCCCAGAAAAATTAGTATATATAAGTTGCAATCCAGCAACAATGGTAAGAGATTTATCAAAACTAGAAGAAAAATACAACATAAAAGAAATACAACCAGTAGACATGTTCCCTTTCACGTCGCATGTTGAGTGTGTTTCAGTACTACATCGAAGAAGCTTTGAAAAATAAAGCTTTTTGTTTTTAGACGAAACTAAAATGGACGAATTATATTTAATCATCCTTTTTCTAAAATTTAAGTGTAGAATTGCTACAACCTTTAATAAATGGAGATAGAACAGCTGATATGACTGATATAATAACAAATGTAATCGGTGGAATTATTGGATATGTGATATATTTGATTTTTAG
>ULUD01058149.1_pt1 | contig 15650 bp, 19 predicted proteins | sample 1958191 | NCBI WGS metagenome assembly ULUD01 (sample SAMEA4835751, study PRJEB28245) | human gut metagenome | biome: gut microbiome; material: fecal sample | place: Denmark | collected 2008 | reverse complement strand
GCAGCTGCCACTTTCTCCGTCTGCCGGTCCATACCCACAAATGCCTGGGCTTCCTCTCTGGTTGGAAAACTTTTAAAAACAGCCCCCGGGAATCCGTGAGTCTGGTTTTTACAGGCATCCCATGTCTCATAAACCCCCGGTACTTTCCCTTTTTTTACCGCATAATACTTTTTCTTTGCCATAGTCACTCTCCTTTTACAATCCGGTCTATCTCTTCCTCTGTCAGCATCCGGTAGTCTCCCGGCTGCAGCTTTTTATCTAATTCCAGGGAGCCCATAGAAATCCGTTTTAAATAACTTACTCTGCCTCCCAGTGCTGCTATCATCCTTTTCACCTGATGAAATTTACCCTCACAGATTGTGAGATATGCCTCCCCTTTGCCGGCAAGTTTCAGCACAGCCGGCCTGGTAAGATTTTTTTCTCCAATGTTAATCCCTCGCTCTGCCTGCTCCACACAGTCATCACAAAGTGTACCCTCATACTGAAGATAGTATTTTTTTTCTACATGCTTTCCCGGAGCAAGAAGTCTGTGAGCCGTCTCGCCATCATCTGTCAGCAGCAAAAAGCCTTCTGTATCCTTATCCAGTCTTCCTACCGGAAACAGATCCGGATGTCCCGGGACAGGATCTACCAGGTCTACAACCGTTCTTCCCCCCCTGTCTTTCGTAGCAGAAACAACACCGGTCGGCTTGTTCATCATCAGATATGCAAACTCCTGACGATATAATGTTTCCCCGTCCAGAGAGACCTCTGCTCCTTCTTTCACTTTCGTCCCTTCTTTTTTTACTACCTGACCGTCTAACTGCACTCTTCCTTTGCGGATACATTCTTTCGCTTCTTTGCGACTCATCTTCGTACAATCCGTCAGATATTTGTCTAATCGCACTTCTTTCACACTCAAAGGATCCTTTCATATGATAAACCATGAGAACAATATGATCACAGGAGGGTTCTTATGGCCATTCGTATCTATATAGACCAGGGACACAATCCTTACGGCGTCAATGCCGGCGCGGAAGGGTTTGGTCTGCGGGAACAGGATATCACCTATCTGGTAGGTGCATACCTGTACGACCTTTTGTCTGCCAATGCCAACTTTGAGGCATTGACCTCCCGGAAAACACCTGATGATTCCCTGGGTTACAGCAACTACTCCAGTCTGAAACAGCGGGTAGACGAAGCCAAAGAGTGGGGTGCCGACTATTTTCTCAGCATCCATGTCAACGCCAATGAAAATCCTGCTATTCACGGAACGGAAGGGTATGTTTACAGCGACGACTCTGAAAGCTACAGCCTGGCAACCGTTCTGGTGGACTCCATCGTAAACCGCCTGGGCACAACCTTCAATGGCATCTACGCCCGTCCTTCCTTATATGTTTTACGGCGGACACCGGTGCCCGCCGTATTTGTTGAACTTGCCTATATTACCAATTATGAAGATGCCATGCTTCTCGGCACCAGACAATATGATTTTGCCTACGCCCTGTATCAGGGATTTCTTCTTTACTTTGGTCTGGACGAATGATTTCGTCTCTCTTGTCTTTACACAGCCTGCGCTCCGCTGATAAAGAAGTACAAAAGCACGATTACACCCAGCACGATACGATAATATCCAAATGCTTTGAAGTCATGCTTTCTTATGTATCCAAGGAGGAATTTGATCACAAACAAAGAAACTACAAAAGCTACCACCATTCCTACCGTAAGAGTAACGGTTCCCATCACTCCGAAACCAAAACCGCCTTTAATGATCTTTAACAGACTGGCTCCGAGCATAACCGGGATTGCCAGATAGAAAGTATACTCCGCTGCCACTCCACGGCTGATACCGATCAACAACGCTCCCAGGATCGTAGCACCCGATCTGGATGTACCAGGCACGATAGCTGCCAGAAGTTGGAACAAACCAATAATAATAGCTGAATTATAACCAATTTCTGCCACGGTGGTAATCACCGGTCTTCTTCCCTTATTCCAGTTCTCAACAACGATAAACAGCACACCATAAATGATCAGGGCGCCTGCCACAACTACACCGTTGTAGAACATATCTTCAATCACTTCATCAAACAGAAGACCCACGATAGCTGCCGGCACACAGGAAATAATGATCTTAAACCACAACTGCATAATATCCATTTTTACAAAGGGTTCATTATTCTTCTTCGTTTTAAAATTAAAAGGCCAGATCCGATCCCAGAACAATAGAACCACTGCCAGGATTGCTCCTAACTGAACCACGACCAGAAACATATCTTTAAAATTGTTATCTGAAAAACTCAAAAACTGATTTACCAGGATCATATGCCCGGTACTACTAATAGGAAGCCATTCGGTGATTCCCTCAACGATTCCCCATACAACGGCAACAAATACATCAAAAATTCCCATTTCTTTCCTCCGTTATTCTCTAATACTTTGTGAACACTAAAACATAGTCTATCTTACCACAAACATGATAACAGCACAATCACAAGTTGCAAATTTGGCAAAAATATTGTATGATAGAACCGTATGTAATTTTATTAAATACCCTAAAGGAGATTAACAAGATATGTATTCATGGTTAAAGAAATATGTGGATCCTATCATCCCGCTTTTTTCTATCGTCCCGCTGCTTTCTTGTTTTGCACTGAACATGGTTGTATACAGCGGTACTATGATACTTTGTGACGACTGGTATCACCACGATTTCACATCCAGCCTGGACCGGGCCATCCCCCTTATGCCATCCTGGATCATTATATATTTTGGCTGTTATCTGTTTTGGATTGTCAATTACATCATGGTAGCAAGAATTAATCGGAACAATGCCCGGGCTTTCTATCGATTCGTAGCAACCGATATGATCTCCCGTCTGCTTTGTCTTGTTTTTTATGTTTTGCTGCCTACTACCAATGTCCGCCCGGACATAACCGGCGAATCCGTATGGGACAATCTGATGCGCTTTTTGTATGGACTGGATAAGCCATCCAACCTTTTCCCGTCCATTCACGTACTGGTGAGCTGGCTTTGTTTTGTTGGCATCCGTAACAGTAAAAAGGTGCGCTCTTATTACAAGATTTTTTCCTGCATCATGGCATTTCTTGTATGGGCATCCACACTGTTCACAAAACAGCACTACATCATTGATGGTCTGTTCGCCATCGTATTTGCTGAACTGATCTATCTGCTGAACCAGAAGACAACGATCTATGTTTATTTAAAAAACGCATTTCAGATCATTAACTATAAGTTATTTAAATTGCTAAAAGGAGATTTATGTGAACAGTAAAACTAGGAAGAATATTTTTAACGGCTTATTTCTTGTAGCTCTGATTGTGTTTACCGTATGGGCAGTTTTTAAGGATCAGGACCTGGGAAAGATCATTACGCTGGTGTCTGACATCCATCCAATCTTTCTCATCATCGGCTTTACACTGGTGATCGTATATGTATGTAGTGAATCTGTGATCATAAAATATCTGCTTCACACCGTACATATCAAAGCACCAATGCATAACTGCATCCGATACTCTTTTGTGGGTTTTTTCTACAGTTGTATCACTCCGTCTGCTACCGGCGGACAGCCTATGCAGATTTATTATATGAAAAAACAGAAAATTGATATTCCAACAGCGACCATTATTCTCATGCTGGTCACCATTGAATATAAGTTTGTACTGGTGTTTGTAGGACTGGCTGCTGTCATCTTTGGACAGACACTGCTGCAGTGTCTGAGCCCGGATGTATTGTTCTTTTTATACCTGGGCATAGGCCTGAATGTATTCTGTGTTGTGTTTATGAGCTTGCTGGTGTTCAAACCGGGCTCTGCCAAGTTCCTTATCATCAAAGGATTTAATTTGCTAAAAAAACTTCACCTGATGAAAGAGAAAAACAACCGTGCCCAGAGACTGGAAGACTCCATGGAGATTTACAAAGAAGCTTCTGTGTATTTAAAAGCCAACAAAAAGGCTATTTTGATCACAACTTTAATCTCCTTTGTACAGCGTTTTTTCCTGTTTTTCATTACCTATGTTGTGTACCGCAGTTTCGGTCTGCATGAAGTGAATGCCTTTACCATTACAATCCTGCAGTCTGTTATATCTATTTCTGTTGATATGCTGCCTCTTCCGGGTGGTATGGGAATCAGCGAATATCTGTATATGCGGATTTTTACACCGATTTTTAAATCAAGCACCGCCGCTTCCGCTTCTATGCTGGTAAGCCGCGGCTTTAGTTACTATGTATTAGTGATCGTCAGTGGAATCATCTCATTTATTACCCACCTGACAGTTCGCGGAGATAAAGAAACTGACAAAGAATAGGATGTTCCCGGCCTGCCCGGGGACAATACACATATTATAAGAGGAGAACAAAACATGATTGGATTTTATAATTATTCAGTAATCGTTACTTATCTGGGTGTCATATCGTCGATGATCGGTATTTCACTGGCTTGCAACGGCATCTTCGATGGTGCTATCCTGTGTCTGGCACTGGCTGGTGCCTGTGATACTTTCGATGGAAAGATCGCCCGGGCCATGAAAAACCGAACCCATGAAATGGAGATTTTCGGAGTACAGATAGATTCCCTGTGTGATATGGTCTGCTTCGGCGTCACACCGGCTGTCATCTGCTATCAGATGGGACTTAAGAGTGTGGCAGGCATCTGCTGTGAGATCTTTTTCGTCCTCTGCGGCGTGATCCGGCTGGCTTATTTTAATATGCTGGAAGAATTAAAACATTCCAAACCTGCCTCAGCAGATGAAAAGAAGTACTATCACGGATTACCTATTACGAGTATCACGATCATCTTCCCGGTAGTTTATATGTTCCGCACTCTTCTGGACGGACACTTTACGATCCTGCTGGCAGTTATGCTGTTATTTGTAGGCTTTTTCTACATCCTGGATTTCCGCCTGAAAAAACCGGGCAATGCGGTAGTCGCTGCCATCATGGCTTTTGTTGCCCTTGTTATGCTTAACATATTCTTCTTTCACTTATTCTAGAAAGGATTTGCTCTATGGATTACATTGATTTGAACGGAAAACTGGTACAGCAGACAACTTCTCAGGACAAACTTTTAGACGACCTGTACCGCCATATGCTGGGACGCCTACTGTTAAAGCCGCTGGTTACGCCGGCTGTATCCAGACTGGTCGGCACTTTGCTGTCATCCCCTTTTTCCACCCGGCTGATCCCACACTTTATCGAATCCAACAACATTGATATGTCAGCCTATGAAAAGAGAAAATACCGCTCTTTTAATGACTTTTTCACCCGACGCATCCAGGAGGGAAAGCGTCCTATTCCGGATGAAGAAGAGGTACTTGTCAGTCCCTGTGACTGCAAGGCAACAGTTTATAAAATACAGGAAGACTCCATTTTTTCAGTAAAGAACACAGAGTATACACTTCGTTCTCTTCTCAAGAGCGTCAAGCTGGCCCGCCGTTTCCAGGGTGGTTACTGCTATATTCTGCGTCTGACTGTAGATGATTATCACCGCTATGTATATGCCGCTTCCGGTACTCAGTCGAAAAACTACCACATTGACGGCACATTCCATACGGTAAATCCGGTTGCCAATGATTACCTTCCTATCTACAAGGAAAACACAAGGGAGTACACCGTGATCCATACACCGGACTACGGTTCCATTGTCCAGATGGAGGTAGGTGCCCTGCTGGTAGGCCGTATCAAGAACCACAAAGAAAGCTGTCCTGTTACCCGGGGCGAAGAAAAAGGATATTTTGAATATGGTGGTTCAACCATCATCATCCTCACGGAAAAGGACACTTATGTACCGAGACAGGATCTCATGCAGAATACCCGCCGGGGATATGAAACCAAACTGCTGCAGGGACATGTACTTGGATACGCTCCTATCGAAGATTAGATCCATCCAAAAGGGTTTAAAATAATAAAAACAAGGATTACCGTCAAGGTTCCGACAGAAACCAGTGTTTCTTTTGTTTCCGGATCAATAGAAAATCGTTTTGTCATATATATCATCCTCTCATAAGTTTTTGATTTCTGCTTATGAGAGGATTTTATATTATTATAAGTCCAATATTCCGGACTTATTTTTTTACCCCATTGGAGGCTCCGTCTACGTTATCTTTGACGCCATCCGTAACACCATCTACCGTATCCTTTACACCGTTGGTAACACCATCTACCGTATCTTTTACACCATCCGTAACACCGTCTACGGCATCATCTACCCCATCTGCTGCTCCATCCACTGCATCATCGACACCATCTGCTGCTCCATCCATGGCATCATCTGCCCCATTGTTATCATTGTTTCCATTGTCATCCGTTGTTTTCGGTGATGGAGAAGGGGTATTGGATGTGGTGGCCGGTTCGGATTCCTTAGCTGGCTCTGTGGCGCTGTTATTTTTGTTGTTTCCACAGGCCGTCATTGCCATCATCATAAGGACCAAAGCGGCTGCTAAAACGATTTTCTTCATGTTTTTTCCTCACTTTCCATTCCATATTATCAAATATCATGAAATAAATTTCATTTCTATTATTTCCCTCACAGAAAAAAATATAACTATTTTTTTAATTTTGACAAAACGCCCTGTAAATGCTATATTTATAGGAGTATTTTTACTAATATATAAAGATATTTTGATTGGAGGATTATCATGAAACTCGACAAACTTGTAGGCGAGCGTTTCAAAGAGAAACCAAGCGATTGTGTCATTGAAAGCCATGCATTAATGATGCGCGGCGGATATATGAAAGATGTTGCCAAAGGAATTTATTCCCAGTTCACCCCATTAAAGCGGATCTGCCAGAAAATCGAAGGTATCATCCGGGAGGAAATGGATGCCATTGACGGACAGGAAGTTCTTTTCCCTGTAGCCCTTCCCGCATCCCTCTGGGACGAATCCGGCCGTTACGAATCCGTAGGCAGCGAACTTCTCCGCTTCCGTGACCGCAATGGTTCTAAAATGGTTTTAGGAATGACACACGAGGAAGCCGCTGTTCAACTTGTTCGTGATTATGCCAAAAGTTATAATAATTATCCATTTATGATCTACCAGATCCAGACAAAGTTCCGTGATGAGGCAAGACCTCGCGCCGGACTGATCCGTGTCCGTGAATTTACTATGAAAGATGCTTATTCGTTCCACACTTCCCAGGAAGATCTGGAGCGTTACTATCAGATCTGCTACGAAGCATACAACCGCATCTTTGCCAGAGCCGGTATTCCTGAAGTAGTTACCGTTGCATCCGATTCCGGTATGATGGGCGGAAGTCTTTCCCACGAATACATGCTTCTGACACCAATCGGAGAAGATTCCATTGCCATCTGCCAGGAAGATGGCTGTGATTACCGTGCCAACATGGAAGCTGCCCAGAGCATCGTGGAGAATACAAAAGATGCAGTAGATGAGCCATTGACCAAAGTTCACACACCAAACATCCACACCATCGAAGAAATCTGCGATTTTCTGAAGACACCATTGGAAAAATCCTGTAAAGCCGTTGTCTATCAGAAAAATATGACAGACGAATTTGTCGTGATCTTTGTAAGAGGCGATCTGGATATCAACGAGACAAAATTAACAAACTATCTGGGCGAGGAGGTGCACCCTGGTGTTATTACCGAAGAATGTGGTCTCAACGCCGGCTATATCGGACCGGTAAACCTTTCTGTCAACGGCAAATTTACCGTGATCTATGACCAGTCTCTCCAGGGCACAAACAACCTTTCCTGTGGTGCCAACGAAGAGGAATACCACTTCACAGGCCTCTGCATGGACCGCGATGTACCGGATGCAGAGTATGTAGATGTTGCCAAGATCGTTGAGGGCGGTATCTGTCCAAAATGTGGCAAAAAAACAATCAAGATTTCCCGTGGTATTGAAGTAGGAAACATCTTCCAGCTGGGAACCAAATATACAAAATCCATGAACATGCAATACCTGGATGCGGATGGCAATGCACAGTATCCAATCATGGGCTGTTACGGCATCGGTGTAGGCCGTCTGGCCGCTTCCGTATGCGAAGCACACCATGATGATTTTGGACCGATCTGGCCTATGAATATCGCCCCATGGCAGGTTCATCTTTGCTGCCTGCGTTCCGACGATGCTGAAGCAAAGGCATGTGCAGACAACCTGTATGATACTCTGCAGAAAAACCACATTGAAGTGATCTACGATGACCGTAATGTCCGTCCGGGTGTTATGTTCTCGGATGCAGACCTTCTGGGTGTTCCGATCCGTCTGGTTGTCAGCCCTAGAAACATGAAGGAACAGGTAGTAGAATTATCTACCCGCGACAAATCTGTACAGGATAAAGTAGCCATTGACGCTGTTTTAGACACAGTAAAGAAAATGATCGAAGAAATGAAATAATTTCAACAGCAGACATAAAAAACAGAGGCCGGAAGGAACCATACCTTCCGGCCTCTGTTTTATTTTATCAGGTAAGACCTAATGCTTTTATACCATAGATACCTTGGATATAAAATATGCTTCTGCCTCACCTTTTGTCATCTCAAATGGAATGGCCAGTTCTCCAAACAGATTATCCTCTGCCATATGCAGATATCTCTCATCGCTGGTCGTAATTTTCTTGCCTTTTTTCAATCGGTCCTGACTACGGAGATAGGAAGTCTTGATCAACTGAACCCATTTTCTTGTATCGCAGGAACGAAGGGCTGCCTTATATATATCTTCCCTGTTCTTATCATTCTCCACCTGCAATGTCTCCATCTCTTCCCATTCATCCATCAGCTTGGCCGCCTCCTGCTTGGTCATAACAGCCCTGGTAACCACCTTGGTACTGTCAGCCGGCACAAACAGTTTGCTGCCTGGTGCATATAAAGGAACCAGTGTATAATAAGTTCTTGTACTCTTTCCCATGTCCATTTCCTGCACCGCATCTACTTTGCACACACCATTGTTGCCATGTACTACATAATCGCCAATTTCAAACAATTTTACCCTTCCTTTCTTTCATTATGCTGATTAAGTCCTCTAAACACTACTCAAAGTATAACACTTTTTCGGGCAAATTGTAAGGTTTTTAGGGATAAAGGCAAAGATTTGTGAAAATTAACCCATAGGTAAAGACTGATTCTTGTGCATTTTACCTACTTTGCATCAGAACAAATGAAACTGATCTCCGCTTCTGCTGCCACTTTTCCATTCACAGTGGCAACTGCCTTTCCTACGCCCATAGGACCTTTGCACTTAATGATCTCTGTCTCCAGTTTTAGTACGTCTCCCGGAACCACCTGTTTTCTAAATTTGGCATTTTTGATTCCACCAAAGAAAGCAAGCTTTCCCTTGTTTTCCTCCAGACTCAGCACTGCCACTGCGCCAACCTGAGCCAATGCCTCAATAATGAGAACTCCCGGCATAACCGGCTGCTGCGGAAAATGTCCCTGGAAAAATGGCTCATTTACCGTAACATTTTTATATCCTACTGCCTTCACTCCCGGCTCCAGTTCTTCGATACAGTCTACCAGAAGGAATGGATAACGGTGAGGGATTATTTTTTTGATTTCATTTACATCTAATAACATAAGGGCCTCTCTTTCTTTTTCATGGAAAAGGCGCAGCGGATCGAACCGTTACGCCCCTTTTTATTTTTTATGCTTCGTATGCTTTGAAGATCAAAGTAGCATTGTGTCCACCAAAACCAAGTGAGTTACTCATCGCCACATTGACCGGTGTCTCTACTGCCTCTGTTACACAGTCCAGATCACACTCCGGATCTCTATTTACAAGACCTGCATTTTTGTGTACATAATTTTCCTGAATTGCCTTCACACATGCAATCGCTTCTACACCGCCGGCGGCGCCCAGAAGGTGTCCCACCATAGACTTAGTAGAATTAACTTTACAATGATAAGCAGCTTCACCCATAGCCAGTTTAAGGGCGGCTGTCTCTGTCAGGTCATTTAAGTGTGTACCTGTTCCGTGAGCATTAACATAATCAATCTCTTCCGGTGTCACACCTGCATCTTTCATCGCAAACTCCATTGCCTTGGCAGCACCGGATCCGTCTTCCAATGGTGCTGTTACATGGTGTGCATCACTGGTAGCACCGTAACCTACGATCTCTGCATAAATCTTGGCACCTCTCGCCTTGGCATGCTCCAGTTCTTCCATAACAAGGATTCCGGCACCTTCACCCATGACAAAGCCACCACGCTCCGCATCAAACGGAATGGAAGCACGCATCGGATCCTCTGAAGTAGACAACGCATTCAGTCCGGTAAATCCAGCCACACCACTTTCTGTGATAGCGCCTTCTGTACCTCCTGCAAACATTACCTCAGCCTCACCGTACTGAATGGAGCGGAATGCCTCACCAATATTATGGTTACCGGTAGCACACGCTGTTACTACGTTGATATTCTTTCCCTGAAGTCCCAGCTGGATAGAAATGTTACCGGCTGCGATATTGGAGATCAGCATCGGGATCATCAGTGGTTCTACACGGTTTGGTCCCTTTGTCTGGATACGCACATAGTTTCTCTGTACGCACTGCAGACTTCCGATTCCACATCCTACAGCACATCCTACGCGGAAAGAATCTTCTTTTTCCATATCCAGTCCTGCATCCTCCATAGCCTCTTTGGCTGCTACTACTGCATACTGGGAAAAATCTTCCATACGGCGGGCAGATTTTTTGTCCATATACTGCAATGGATCAAAATCTTTGACCTCTGCTGCCAGATGTGCTTTATAATCACTTGTATCAAACTTTGTGATGGGTCCGATACCTACTGTGCCTTTTTTAATATTTGCCCAAAAATCTTCTACATTATTACCAATCGGAGTCACGGCTCCCATACCGGTAATCACTACTCGTCTGCTCATTTCTTACCTCCGTAATCTAAAACTATTACATTGCAATACCGCCATCCACACAGATCACCTGGCCGGTAATATATCTTGCTTTGTCCGATGCCAAAAAGACTGCTGTCTCGGCGATATCCTCTACTTTTCCAAATTCACCAAGCGGAATGGTCTTAACCGCTGCTTCTTTTACAGCATCATTTAACTTATCTGTCATCTCCGTGGCAATGAAACCAGGGGCAATGGCATTTACCGTAATATTACGGGCTGCCAGTTCTTTGGCTGTTGCCTTGGTGAGTCCAATGATACCTGCTTTGGACGCAGAATAATTGGCCTGTCCCATGTTGCCGGTCACACCGGAAACCGATGCGATATTGATGATGCGGCCAACGCGCTGTTTCATCATTGGACGGGTAACAAATTTGGTTCCATTAAACGCACCGCCAAGATTGGTATCGATCACATCCTGAAATTCTTCTTCCGACATTTTCATGATGAGATTATCTCTTGTGATGCCCGCATTGTTTACAAGTATGTCAATTCTTCCATACTCTTTTACAACCTCTGCAAAAAATTCCTTAGCCTGTGAAAAATCACTGACATTGCACTGCTTTGCTACAGCTTTGCCGCCTGCATTTTCAATTTCTGCCACCACTTCTTCGGCTCTTTCTTTGGAACCATTATAATTTACAACCACCGTAGCACCTTCTCTTGCCATGGCCAGGGCGATTCCCCTTCCGATTCCACGGCTTGCTCCTGTCACTACCGCAATCTTGTCTGCTAATAACATACATCCTCCATTCCAGGCACCCTGCTTTTACGCCAGGGCTTCTACAACCTTATCTATGTCTTCCATAGTTCCAACTGTATAAGTAGTCAGTTCTTTGCCAAGTTTTTTGCCGATCTTTTTATTAAATCCTGCCAGCGTACGGCCTGGTCCGATTTCGATAAATGTATCTACGCCATCCTCTACCATAGCCTCTACCGACTGCTGCCAGCGAACTGAATTACTTACCTGTTTAATCAGCAATGGTTCAATATCTTCTTTTTTTGTTACGTAGGAAGCGTTTACATTCGCCACATATGGAATCTGTGGCTCTGAAATTGTCAATTCCTCCAATACCGGTTTTAATTTCTCGCCGGCACCAGTCAAAAGGCTGGAATGGAATGGTCCGCTGACATTCAAAAGCACTGCTCTTTTGGCTCCTGCTTCTTTCAGTTTATCCGCTGCCTGTTTTACCTGCTCTGTCTCTCCTGAGATAACAATCTGTCCGGGGCAGTTGTAGTTTGCCACCTGTACCTGTTCAAATTCTTCGATGTTTTCCTCGATCACTTCTTTGTCCATACCAAGGATCGCTGCCATACCGCCTTTACCAGCCGGTACTTCTTCCTGCATATAAATACCTCTTTTGCGAACTGCTTTGGCTGCATCTACATAGTTCATCGATCCTACTGCCACCAGAGCGCAGTACTCACCCAGACTCAGGCCTGCTGCCACGTCCGGTTTAATTCCTCTGGAAAGAAGTTCTTCCATAATTGCCACACTGGTTGTCAAAAGACATACCTGTGTATACTCTGTAATATTGATATTGTCATTTTCTTCAAAACAAAGTGCCTTCAGATCCAAGTCTACTGCCTCACTGGCACGGTCAAAAACTTCTTTTGCTTTAGCAGAATGATCATATACATCCTTACCCATGCCAACAACCTGTGCACCCTGTCCCGGGAATACAAATGCTATTTTAGCCATCGTTCTAACTAACCTTTCTAAAATCATTTTCTCTAATAAAGACAAACACCAAGACAGAGTCAACAACCCCCTCTTGGTGTCTTTGTTGTCTGTTTACAGACACTATGTGCAGTTTTAAATTACTCTACACCTTTGCTCTTTAAGAAATTCATTACGTCGCCTACAGTATTGATGCTTTCAAGATCATCTGTTGGAATCTCAACATCATACTCTTCTTCCAATGCCATGATCAACTCATAGAGATCAAGGGAATCAGCTCCCAAATCATCTTTGAATGAAGATGCCTCTGTAATGCTGTCTGCATCTACGCTCAACTGGTCTGCAATAAGTTCCTGCATTTTTTCTAACATAATACTATTTCTCCTTTTTTGCTTTTATTTTTTAGCACTGCCGGATGACAGCACTATTGTATTCAAACCTCTTTGAATAATCAAGCCTATTTTACAGTATATTGTCATGTTTGTCAAGATATCCCGCAATTGTGTTGGCAGGGAGTGTTTGCCGCCACTTTTTATAGTTTCCGCAAGGAGGCAGAAAAATTTTGCGTCTCGTGGGCGCTCCCGCTGGTTAAGTGCGTAACGGTATGGGGGCTTATGCCAAGGCATGTACAAGCCCCTCATACCGACGCACTTAAAACCCACTTCCGCAAATTTTTTCTGCCTCCTTGCTGGAATACCAAAAGACTGGCAGCAAACACTCACTGCAATTCCAATATATCTACCAAATTTCTGCATCAAAAAAAGCTCCCTATCGGACTTGAACCGATGACCTACACATTACGAATGTGCCGCTCTACCAACTGAGCCAAGGAAGCTTTGCACTAACAAGAGATATTGTACACAAACAGGGAAAAAATGTCAAGTTCTTATTATTTCATCTTGGATTTAAATACAAGGCTGGCCAAAAAACCAAGGATCAGTGCTCCTGAAATTCCTACGGCAGCACTTTCAAATCCTCCGTAAAAACAACCCAGAAACCCAAGCTGGTCAATTCCCTCTTTCACTCCTTTAAACAGAAGGTGTCCAAATCCGATCAGCGGTACGGTAGCACCGGCACCGGCCCACTTGGCAAAAGGTTCATATAAATGCAGGAAACTTAAGATAGCTCCTATGCACACCAGTCCTACCATGATCTTGCCAGGCAGTAATTTTGTATTATCCATGATCAGCTGCACCAGTGCGCAGATAGCGCCTCCAATCGCAAAAGCAAGAATATAATCCATTTCGTTTCACTTCCTTTCGTCTTCCACTTCCAGCACTACACCGTGTGCAATGCCGGGGATGGAGTTTCCTTCATTAAAACTCACCGGTGACAATAACGCTCCTGTCGGCACAAACAACACTCTCTTCCACTTTCTTTTCTTCAGTTTGTTCATAATATATCCGCACAAAGTTATGGCACTGCAGCCACATCCACTTCCCCCGGCATTGGTGTTTTGTTCCTTGTTATAGTAAATCTCTGTTCCGCAGTCAAAATGATAGGGTTCGATATTATATCCATAGCCGTGCATCATATCTGCCAGGATCCTCTGCCCTACAGTTCCCAGATCTCCTGTGATAATACGGTCATAATACTCCGGTCCCACCCCCAGATCTTTAAAGTTATGAACCAGCACATCGGCAGCTGCCGGTGCCATACAGGCGCCCATATTCATGCTGTCTTTAATACCATAGTCCGTGATGGTTCCGGTGGTGACTCCCATAACCCGGACATAGGTTGTATCTGTTTTTTTCCAGCCGGCTTCTTCTGAAGCCAGTACCAGGGCTCCGCTTCCTGTCCCCGTCCAGGTAGAAGAATAAGGACGCTGGCTGCCATAGGCAAGGGGATACCGAAACTGTCTCTCCGCACTGGCAAAATGACTGGATGTAAGTGCCACCGTATAATCTGCAAATCCTCCATCGATCAGCATCGAAGCAATGGCCAGAGATTCCCCCATGGTGGAACAGGCTCCGTAAACACCAAACATAGGAATATTAAAATTCATAATGCCAAAGGAGGTAGCGATCAGCTGCCCCAGCAGATCTCCTGCCACCAGATACCGGATCTCTCCCGGTTCTTTGGCAGCCTTGCGCAGAGCGATCTGAGTTGCCAGCTGCTGCATCTTGCTCTCCGCCTCTTCCCAGGTTTTTCCACCAAACAAAGGATCCTCTTCCACCAAATCGTAATATTTACCAAAAGCACCCTTTCCCTCTTTTTCCCCTGCCACACATCCGGCCCCAAGGATCACCGGCGGTCTGGCAAACAACAGACTTCTCTTTCCCGCCATTTTATTTCTAATCATAACAAAAGGCTTCCTTTCATACTAAGAATATTGTTAGTATGAAACAGAAGCCCTTTTGTTATTCAAACGGTCTGTAATTTATTTTTTCTTTTTCAGCCGCAGTATGCTGACTGAATATTTTGGTACTGTGTAGTTAAACTGACTGCTGACGCCGGATACCTTAGAACTTACCAGTTTTACCTTTTCGGTCTGCCCTAAAATATTGTCATCGGTAAGACTGTTTCCGGCTACCAGATCCAGATCGGCCGTATCGGCCATATTGTCATAGCCTTTAATGTCCATGGCAAATGTCTTTGGATAACCGGTCACATTTACCATTTTTACGATTACATCACCGGTTTCATCGGTGCTGACTACCTGATAACTTTCTGCATTGGTGCCATCTTCTATGGTGTAATCTACCATCAGACGGTCATCCATGTAGCATTTTACATTTTTACCGTTTACTACTACTTTCAGATGATACACAGATGCGTCAGCGATGTGTACAGAACTGGTAGTTCCTGCAATCTGCCCGGACTTATTGCCGCTTGTCACCTTCTGGAGACAAGATACCGTATTGTTCCATCCGCCAAGGTTCCAGAAGTAGTTTTCTTTACTGCTTCCTACGGAAAATGGGATCAAAAATCCTTCACTGCCGCTGTATTTGACAGCATCTACGGTATAGGTGTAGTTTTTCCAGGAAGAATTTCCAAAATACATAGCGGATCCTGTCGATCCATACAGGTTTGTATTGGTGGTTTCGCTGGCCTGTACCAGTTGGTTTTCAGCCACATACCAGTTACCGTCAGAAACTTTTTCCCAC
>ULUD01019594.1_pt1 | contig 15731 bp, 10 predicted proteins | sample 1958191 | NCBI WGS metagenome assembly ULUD01 (sample SAMEA4835751, study PRJEB28245) | human gut metagenome | biome: gut microbiome; material: fecal sample | place: Denmark | collected 2008 | reverse complement strand
AGGCGGGACGGGTAGACAGATCTTCTGTAAATACCCCGATCTTCTTAGATACAAACTTCTCAACCGCCCCGTATTGCAATGCGAAATGTCTCATAAAGGACTCGCTGACTCCGTATTCTTTTGTATCCGTCAGCACACCGTCTATCTGTTTGCTCACCACTTTACCGTCTTTCAACTTTAAAGTCACGTCAATGTCCGACACTACGATTCCGTTGCTTGCCGGATCGATCACCAGTACGGAGTCGCCTGCCACATTCACCACCTTCTTGCACTCCCGCGCATGGTCGTGCCCCATCAGCACCATATCAAATCCCGGTACATTCTTCGCCACATTCAGCGAAGCATTCTCGTTATACTTGCCTGACATCACAAAAGCATCTTGTCCGGCATGAAACAACCCGATCACCAGATCCGGATTTTCTTTCTCACGGATGACTTTCATCCACTTCCGTGCTGTCTCTTCCATATCGTCAAACCGCAGTCCCTGCCACAGATTCTCTGACAACCACGCGGGAATAGCCGGCGTAATCATTCCCAGCACCACAATCTTCACTCCGTCGCGCTCCAACACCCGATAAGGAGGAAGATGAGTCTCTCCCGTAGCCGTTTCAACGATGTTTGCCCCCAGCACCGGGAAATTGCACTCACCAATCCAGCGGTCGAATACAGCGCGTCCTGTTTCCACATCATGATTTCCCATGTTCCCGGCGTCATATCCCATAAAATTCATCATCTCGGCACATACGTGAGGCGCCACTGTATCTATATAATTATAATAGTATGCCGAAGGCTGTCCTTGCAGAATATCTCCGTTATCCAGCAATATAAGGTTTCCTTTATACACCTCCCGGTTCTTTTGCACCAACGCATATACACGTGCAAGACTTCCGCCCCACTCCTTTTGTGTAATGAAGTTATATGGAAAGTAATTACCATGTACATCACTGGTCTGCACAATTTTCAGTTTCACCTCTCTCTCTTGTGCCGGCAACACACATACCAGGCAGAGCAAGAAAGCATACATACAAATCAATCTTTTCATCATAATCATGTTTTAAATTTGATTCACCACCAAATAACACTGAGTCCCACCGGGAGAATTTAAATAGGGAATGAACTCTGTAAGACTCTGTGTGACCCTGTGGTAGTCTTTTTTTCTTATAACGGGTGCGAAACCACAAATCTCGCCCCACCTTCATAATCCGGGTCGATCCAGATATCGCCACCCCATTTATCTACCGTGAGTTTACAGATTGAGAGTCCCAATCCGGTTCCCTGCGCATACTCGTTCAGCTTCTCAAACCGTTCGAACACCTGTTTCTGTTTCTCCTTCGGAATGCCGCATCCGGTATCCGCCACCGCAAACAACACCCGATTCTTCTCCTTCTCAACCTCAAACTGCAATGTGATCGTACCATTCTTGGTGAACTTCGCCGCATTGGTCAGCAGATTGATAAGCACTTGCTGTAAGCGTTGAATATCTGTCTGAAGAACAAAGGAGTCGGTCTTTGTCTCAAAAACAAACCGGTTACCCGATTCCCTGCGGGACATCTCCACCGACGATAATGCCTGCCTGCACAGTTGAACCACATCGCAGTCTTCCGGTGTCAGTATCACCTTGTTCGCCTCCAGCCTCGACAGATCGAGTATATCATTAATCAGTCGTAACAGCAGGTCGGAGTTCGACTGGATAATTCTGAAATAATTCCGCTGATCCTCTTCCGAGCTCCCACCCGAAGCCAGCACATCCGAGAATCCTACAATCGCATTCAGGGGTGTTCGTATCTCATGACTCATATTGGCAAGAAAAGCACTCTTCAGCCGGTTCGACTCCTCCGCCCGGTCCTTCGCTTCATACAAAGCAACTTGCGAACGCTCCAGATCGTCTTTCAGCCGCTTTGTCCGCAGATAGAAATAGATAGAAACCAGCAATCCTATCACCAGAATGCAGAGGACACCTACGCCCACCCAAATCTGATACTGGTACTGTTTATAGAAAGAGGGTGATTCATTGACCAACTTTACCTTCATCGGCAGAGCGGCCACGTCTATCTTCTGTTCCTTCACTTTCTTACTGTCCAGCAACGCTTCCGTACCCACTACTTCTACCCGCATATTCGGATCTTCAGGATTATCCAACAACTTGACCGCCTCCTCCGCCAATTCCTTACCGAACGTCCGGAAAACGGGAACCACTCCGCCTACGGCCCAATAACCCAGACCGATGGAAGTAGCCGTAAACGTCGGTACATCCGGAATCGCCTCCATCATCGAATACGTAGCATTGCGCATAAAATAGCCTTCGTTCTTGTCCACTCTCCAAGTGCCTAACAGAACGGCCGTATGCTTCGGCAATTTCCGAAGTTCATCCACAATAGTATAAATGGTATGTTCGCGCCCGTCCAGCAAAATCAGGTTCATATCCGGAAACTGTTTCATTTCCTTTCGCACATGAGCTTGCAAAGTGACGCCACCGTAAGTATTGTCGGATATAAAAGCAATGTTCTTCGTATCGGGATAGATTGTCCGGATCATGCGGATGTTCGACGCGATGTCGTATTCGTACAGAAAACCGCCGCATACCTGGTGCTTCAGACTGTCTTCATAAAAATCGGAAGATTCCGGCATCCAGTGTGCCAGATCTTTCCCGTCGTCCGGCAAAAGCACCACGTTCCTGCTGGTCAGTGCGCACATTACCGGCACTTCTCCTGTCACCGAGTCATTCAGCGACAGATAAGACGCCCACGCCTCCTGTCCGAACAGAATGATCAGCGCCGGTTCCTGGCTTCCCCGATATTTATCCAGAATATTCTCCATCACTCCCTTCCAGCGGGGAAAGTCTGAGAAACTCTTACAGTTCATGTTTTCAATGACCACTCCCCGTTTGCCCCCCAACCTCTGATATTCGTCCATAAAGTCGGATACATTGGCAGAAGTCGGATACGCTCCCGGATTGTACGAACAGATCATCAGTATGGGTTTCTCACCGGTAGCAGCATGTCCTGCCATGGGAGGACAGCAACCAATAACTAACAGAAGTAAATAAAGAATATATTTGAACGATACCGGCATATTCATCTGTTTTAGAGTGTGTGTATCCGTTTTTTTATGCCCGCAAAGATAGTAAAAGTTGATGGTTATAGCAGATTTATTGCGTACATTTGTCGCTCAATGTCCTAAAAATAGTTTATGGAAATTTTTCACAAAATGATTTCGGCAGCACTCAACCTGCCGGAAAAGCAGATCAGTAATACTCTCGGGCTGTTAGCCGAGGGAGCCACTATCCCTTTCATCAGCCGTTACCGTAAAGAAATCACCGGCGGACTCGACGAAGTGCAGATAGAATCTATCAAAACGCAGTACGATAAACTCTCAGAACTCGCCAAACGCAAAGAGACCATTCTCGGCACCATCGGCGAGCAAGGCAAACTGACGCCTGAGTTGCGGCAACGCATCGATGCCACCTGGGATGCCACCGCTCTTGAAGATATCTACCTGCCCTACAAACCTAAACGCAAGACCCGCGCCGAAGCTGCCCGCCAGAAAGGACTCGAACCTCTGGCTCTGCTACTGATGATGCAGCGCGAGAACAACCTGGGCTCCCGTATTCCTGCGTTCGTCAAAGGCGATGTCAAAGACGCAGAGGATGCTCTGAAAGGTGCCCGCGACATTATCGCCGAGCAGGTGAGCGAAGACGAACGTGCCCGTAATGCAGTGCGTAATCTCTTTGCCCGCCAGGCTGTCATCAGCGCTAAAGTAGTGAAGGGTAAAGACGAAGAGGCCGCCAAATACCGGGACTATTTCGACTTCTCTTCTCCCTTGAAACGCTGCACCTCCCATCGCCTGCTGGCCATCCGCCGTGCCGAGGCCGAAGGTTTGCTGAAAGTCAGCATTACCCCCGACGATGACGAATGCCTCGAACGGCTCGACCGCCAGTTTGTCCATAGCAATAACGAATGTGGCCGCCAGGTGGCAGAGGCCGTACAGGATGCCTACCGCCGTCTGCTGAAACCTTCCATCGAAACCGAATTTGCCTCCCTCAGTAAAGAACAGGCCGATGACGAAGCGATCCGGGTCTTTGCCGAAAACCTACGCCAACTGCTTCTTGCCCCACCCTTGGGACAAAAACGGGTAATGGGTATCGATCCCGGCTTTCGTACCGGTTGTAAGGTGGTCTGCCTCGATGCACAAGGCAATCTGGTACACAATGAAAACATCTATCCTCACCCGCCGGTAGACAAGAAAACCGAAGCGGCTTCGAAACTCCGCAAAATGATTGAAGCTTACAAGATAGAGGCCATCGCCATCGGTAACGGAACTGCCAGCCGCGAAACGGAAAACTTCGTCACGCACCAACAGTTCGACCGTCCCGTACAGGTGTTTGTTGTAAGTGAACAGGGTGCTTCCATCTACTCGGCCTCCAAAACGGCCCGTGACGAGTTTCCCGATTATGATGTCACCGTCCGTGGGGCCGTCTCCATCGCTCGCCGGCTGATGGATCCGCTGGCGGAACTGGTCAAGATCGATCCTAAGTCCATCGGTGTCGGCCAATACCAGCATGATGTAGACCAGACCAAATTGAAAAAATCACTCGACCAGACAGTGGAGAACTGTGTCAACCAGGTAGGTGTCAATCTCAACACAGCCAGCAGTCATCTGCTCACCTACATTTCCGGTCTGGGTCCGCAACTGGCACAGAACATTGTAGCCTACCGCGCTGCCAACGGCGCCTTTGCCTCACGTAAAGAGTTGATGAAAGTGCCCCGCATGGGAGCTAAAGCTTTTGAACAATGCGCCGGATTCCTCCGTATCGCCGGAGGAGAGAATCCGTTGGACAACACCGCTGTGCATCCCGAAAGTTATGGGATCGTGCAACAGATGGCCAAAGATCTGTCATGTACTGTTCCTCAACTGATTGCCGACAAATCGTTGCGTACCCGTATCGAAATGGAAAAGTATATCACCCCCACCGTAGGACTCCCTACCTTGAAGGATATTCTGCAAGAACTCGACAAACCGGGACGCGACCCACGCGATACCATTCAGGTATTTGAGTTCGACCGTAACGTGCGCACCATCAACGACCTCCGCGAAGGGATGACTCTACCCGGTATTGTCAGCAACATCACCAACTTCGGAGCTTTTGTCGATATAGGCATCAAGGAGAACGGGCTTGTCCATCTCTCCCAGCTTGCCAACCGATTCATCACCGATCCCACCGAAGTGGTCTCCATTCACCAACACGTCACAGTGAAAGTACTGAGCATAGACCTCGAACGGAAACGGATACAGTTGACGATGAAGGAGGAGTAAACCGGTTTAAAATAATCAAAAGCCCCGGTCTCCCTTCCGGTGATTCCTGACAAGAATAAACGACAACCACTGTTGTACATACTTTTATCGGAAGAGAGTACCGGGGCAATCTGCAAACTTGTGTTATCTAATATCACTTTCCGGCCTGTGTCGCCAGATAGTCTATCAACTGTTCCATCGAAGTATCTTTGAGTATCACCCGTTTCCGCCCGTCAAGCAGATAGATAGTCGGCGTAGCGCGGATATCGTAAAGTTGCCGGGTTCGGATATCGCCTGCTTTGTTCCAGCCCACGATCCATCCCTGCGGCATATACACTGCCTTTGCCGCCCACTCTTCCCTGTTTTCGTCAGGATAGATAGCCAGCACCCGCAGTGTCCCGTTTTCCACCATCTCAACGAAAGCAGGTATTTCAGCAAATAACTTCTCAAACTTCCGGCAATTCGAACAGTCCGGATCGTAAAAGAACAACATCGTATATTGGGCTTTCAGCCTGCTCATCCGGCTATTGTCACCATGTACCGTGACATATGTAAAATCCGCCGCTTTCATTCCCGGGCGATTCTTATGTGCCTGCTTCAATCGGTCTGCCGGACGGATCTTCTCCCATTCCTGCAATCTGTCCGATTGCAGCATCTGTTCCAGTACCGCGATGTAAAAGTCTTCGTTGCACATCGGTGAATTCGGCTCGTTGAGATACTTTTCTCCCAGCAGGCAAAAGCGCCGGTATGCCGTACTGTCTGCCTCCATCCGTACCATCATGGTATGCAATGCCTTTCGCCCGGTCTCAGGTTCGACATACTTCAGCGCATCGATAAAGTCAACATACAACTGCTCCGTGTCTCCACTATTCACCCATGCCGTATCACCTGTCAGATAACCATCCCAATAATGTTTCACGTAGTAGACCGCACGTTCCGCAGGATCGGTCATTATCTGTGGTAAATCCGGCCGTGTATAATGCACCACATGCAGCGTGTCTGCCGCCACCTTCTCTTTCCATTCGCTCCCGTCTCCTCCCGCACAGGCTTTCACCATCCCCAGGCCCAGACAAATCACCATCAACGCTATTGAGGATACCGTCAATATAAATGCCATTAAATTCTTCTTCGCATTCATTTTGCTTATGTTTATTTCTGCACCGCAGAATTACTCGTTCCTTATCTTCTCCACCTTCCTCGTACCACCCACCGCATAGGCAGTACATACACCTTTTTTTCATCTCCTTTCAGTATCACCGCAGGACGATACTCACCCGGCTTCAACTCCGGTAAAGCCACAACCACCTTCCCCTCAGAGTACGTATACACAAGCCTGATATCGATCACCTGTTCCGGTTTGGCATGTGTCACCAGGCACAATCTGATATTCTCCAACGCATAACGGTTCAGATTGCAACCCGAAACTACAATCGGTGCCTGCGATGTAATAGTCCCGTCTCTCAGCCCGCTCAGCGGATCGTATACTCCGGTTATCTCCGGAATGTCGACACCTCCCCACACCTCCTCGATCTTTCTTATCTCTACCATATCTTTCAAAGTTTATCGTTAACCATTTGTCGTTCATCGTTGAAAATGCTTCTCACCGGAAACCCATATTTTTTCATATCGTGCATCAGATACATCTGCCGACTGGGTTCCACGCAGAGCGAATAACCATATACCGGGCTTTGGCTGCTCCCCGTCCAGTAGCGATGCCCATGCGGAATCACAATCCGGCAGCCGTTGATGTGACTCCGGTGTCCGCACAGCGGCAGATACACCGGTACTCCGTCGTCACTCAGAAGGCAGATATTCGTCCGGTCCTCCTCCCGTTGAAGCTCCATCGGAGCAGCGGGACTGTTCATCAGTGCCTCCATTTCGATACGCGATGGTAGCCGCCACCCCTCCGGCGAAGGGTCCAACTCATTAATCCGTGCAGGACTCTCTGCCGTGCCATCGTACCAACTGCCGCGACAGGGCATAAAGTTCTCCTCCCATCGATCAGTAGGACAGCCAAACTGAAAATACGTACCCCGATTAAGCGTGGTATCCACTTCCAACCCCAACGGGATGGCTACCTGTGCTAATTTCCCGCCTGCCGCCAGATTACGGTCCAGCCAATATTTACCCCGGATACGTACGTAACCACCTTGATAAATAAGGATATCGCGTACCACGCCCGTATCATTCACCAACGAGAGCACCGTGTGACGCGCTGCCGGAAATCCACCACGCACCCGGTATCCGGCATTAGAATGCACCTTCACCGTGAACCGTCCGTCATAATGTCCTTGCAACAGTTCGGGTTCACTCACCTCCACCCAGTCCGCCGCCTTGTCACTCACGATGCGCCATGACTGATTACTGTCCACACACACGATGTACGTCCTCACTCCCTCCTCCTCCCGATAGTCCGGTGGTGTCTCTATCACCCTGCTATGGCGTGCGCAAGGATCCTCCGGCGGATATTCTATATAATAGTCAAAGCAGACACCCTGCATCAATAGCAGATCAGTTGTCTGGCTGAAAGGATATGTCCCCGTCTCGAGTGTCAGTACCAGCGAGCGCGAACGCACACTGGCAGGTTTCGCTTCAAGGTGCACTTTCAAGTTCTGGCTTCCTTTTTGTTGCAGGCCTACGGGCGGATAGACCGAATACCAACATCCGCCGTCGTTAGCGTTGGCGCTCCTCACACACCAGCATGCCTGTTCGTTGTCGGGGATAACGGTTAGCGTCACCGCCTCGTTCTTCCGCCCGGTACTGACGTAGAGCCGGCGACTGACCGTCAACGTGGGATGAATGCCCATCACTTGCTGACGCACCTTGAGCAAATGTACTCCCTCACCGTTCCCTATTTCAATGGTTGCCTCCCGTTCCACGGCAGAAAAATTGGTACGAAACTGCATCAACAACCGGTCCCCCTCACGGCGCACGGTAAGCCAGTTGTCCGGTTCACCTTCTGCATAATGCACGCTTCCCGTATTCCATTGTTCGCTACACCCCTTCAACTCCACCGGAAGCTCCTTTGCCATTGCGTCCGTAATCACTTCAGTCGGAAGCAATGCATTCAGTGTGGCAGAATCGACCTTTTCATTTTCCTCGTCTGTTTCCGTACCGACCACTATCAACTCTAACGATGTGCCATGAATAATCTCCTGCAGTCCCGTTTCAGCAATACAGATGCCGGCATGACCGGCAAACAGGCGGGACACATCATCACGATGATGTATCCCGCTCAGGCAGAGCGCATGGGGTGTAAACAGCACACAGAAGTTCAACATTCCTTCTTGTACGGCACAACGCAACCGCCACCTTTTTCTCCGTTTCAGTACATCCGCCTCAGGGTACTTGCGCACCAGATATCCTCGTCGGTCAAAAACCAACAAGACCGCTCTCCGGCACTCTTCCGACAAATTATCCGTTCGCTTCAGAATCAGATGCACCGGCCATTCACGGGCGAGATGTACTTTTCGGTTCACCCGCCAATACTTCACGGCATTGTATGTCATCCCCGAAGCGATAAACGCCATTGTTGCTATTTCCGCTATATCCATAACTTTCGTCAGTTTGTGTTTTCCATTTTTATTTTCACCACAGGTTACACCGATTCTTTATTATCCTTTATTTAGCGAAACCACACGGAGAGAAAAAAACGAATCCATGTGAATCTGTGTATTCTGCGGTGAGCCTTTACTTACTTTGCAGGAAACGCAGTGCCCTTCCTGCCGGCACACTTCCTCCTGCCTGTGCCAGGCTCAGGTAGACTTCCGCCTTTCCCCGGTCACCTTCAAGCAGGCAAAGAATACCCATGTTACACCCGGCTTCAGGCAGGGTGGCAAAGCGTTGCAGATATTTCCGGGCACGCTCCGTATCGCGGCGCAACAAGGCTACTCCGGCAGCGTTGATGCACGCCCCCGGACTATCCGGATAAAGACGCCCCGCCAAGTCCATCAAGTCATTGAATTCAGCCGAACCTACGGCATGTGCTTCTGCCAAGCGGCAGAAGTCCGCCACCGAGAATGCTTCCGGTTTGCCCGAAGTAACAACCGACACCCCTTCTGTCATGCCTGTCGACGGCTGTGTCGCGATGCTTCCGTCCACGTAGGTTACCTCGTACTCAATGCGACGTAACCTCCCGAAAAAAGCCGACGACAAATAGTGATAGGCAGTCCCACCGGCCAAATCCATCAGCATTCGTTCACGACCATCCACCACATCCACTGTACGGATAATATCGAGTACGGACTCTTTGAACGCCATCTCCGACCCAACTATCAGATCGGTCAATCCTTTCCAATCCTCCGCTATCCAGTTCACCTCAAAAGGCACTGTGCCGAAGCTTTTCTCCCGCCGAATATAATCTTTCAATGCCAGTGCGCGTTGTAAACCCAGACGTTCGTTCGCCCGATAGTCACCGTCCGGAGCCGTATAACCTGTCAAACGAATACCTTCCAGACTCACACCCGGTGTTTCTTTAAGCGGACGTGTTACAGCCAAAAGTTTGTAAACAGCTTCTACAAAGTTACGCTCATCATACTTCGTCTTCTGCCCACGACTGTAATCCAGCACGATGCTGCCACTCACTGTCTGCCGCACCTCCTCAACCTTCGGCGCCTCCGTAGCCGAAGGCGACAAAAAGCCTACCCACGAGAGCAGCATGCTATCCGTAGGCAGATCAACTTTCACCTCGCATACGGACAAAGGGCGTACCGAGGTAGACTTTCGAGTACCCACCGGGGTTATTTTCTGTCGTACGTTTCGTTTGTTGTTCACTGCCGACGCCGCTTTTTTTTCCGGCGAGTCGGCACCGGTCCCCGCTCCTGCCATGCCCGGAAGCAGCAGCAGACACAAGACCATGCTCAGTTCTCTTTTCATTTTATCTATCTAAAATCAATTTATTAAAAGGTGTGGATAGCTCGTATAAACCTCACACTTAGCGAGCCTCTCCTATCATTTATTATCAGTCATTTTAAACCACACTTGGAGTATTATTCTGAATGGTAGTATTATCCGCCGCATACCCATTGTCGGTTACATTCGCACTCGGAACAATCTGCACATCATTGATTGTCAATGTAACATGATAGTATCCTCCTGCATTCAATGTACCGACAAACGCAGTAACCGTGACCGTACGGACTTCACCATCTACCGTTACCGAAATGGTCAATTTATTATCAGTCAAAGGTTGCGGAGGAAGTAAATATTCATAAACTTGGCTCCCGGATGCAATTTCTACATTCGGATTGTGTACATATCCCTCTGCCGCAGGGGTCCCTTCGGTAATCGTGCCGGTAGTTATATCGACTTGCCGCTGAAGATAAAAATTGGTTGAATTATTCTTCAACACTATGTTTTCGATTTTACATTTACGGCCTGACATCACATTCGTCCCCCGGACAAATGTAAGTTTCAATCGGGCATACGCATGTTTCATATCAATAAATCGCACTCCTTTATGATCATTATTTATCATGCCTGATCCATCTGCAGACGTAGCGGTACCGTAACACATATCTTTAGCTGCATCATAAATCCGGGCAACCAAAATCGCCTTCGTAGTGTTATCGGCAAAGGATACAGACTGATAAGGATAATATGCGTACAGGCTCGCCGAACGGTGATCCACCAGTATTTCTGTAGTAGCCGTCCAACCGGCTACACCGTCGTAACTATAGGGAGCATCATACTGAGGTGGATATCCCTGAGCGTCCGTACGGAAAATACCCAATTTATAAGTAGCAGTATTGATGACTCCGCGTGTGGACACTCTCGTACTCAAAGAAGCTTCCATAACCCCGATAGGCACTTGTCTATCGGTTGGGATAGATCCTTCTTCTTCCTTCCCGCAAGAGAAAAAGAGGAATAGACTTAATGAAAGCAAACAACATTCTAATACCTGTTTCATAGAATATACCATTTATCGTTTAACACATCTTATCGTTCTGCCATCAGGCCGCGCCCAACTGTTGTCTATACCGGCACTATTATTACCTTGCATAGCATTAAGCCCTTTGGCTGTTTTTCCGGAAGGAGTCCGGGACCAATAAAAAGCCCAAGCTCCGTTTTTCGATATAGTATTGTTTATTGTAGTAGAGGACTGATCCCGGCTTCCCAAAGCAAGCAGGAATACCCCATTGTTCCCTCCGAACCAAAAACCTTTAGGAGAGCCGCTATAGGTAACTCCCGCATTAATCAGATCTTGTAGTTGTCCATCAGAAGGTGTTTCCCAAGTACCGGGAGGGACTACTTGATAACAGGGGTCATTGGCCGTAGAATAATTCCCACTATTATATTTACCTACACCGATATCAAGAGTATTCCATCCGATGAATCCTCCTTCTGTCGCACCACCATGATAATTTGACTGAGCAGCCTCAAAGTAGAAATTAGATCCGCTTTTATAAAGATTTCCCCTTGCCCATTTATAGCTCCTCACTGAAATATAATTTGGCACAATGCTAACCGTTATCTTATAATTACCGGCTGCACTGAATATACGGTTTGTAGCACTAACCGTAATAGCGTTATTCATTTGTCCGTTACCGATTTTTAAAGTAGTAAACTTAATCGTAAGCGTACGGCTGGTTTGGGGAAGTACCTTATACACATTACTATTCACCGTGGTAGCATTCGGATTAGTCCATGCCACGTTCAATGTCCCGCTTGTCCCCGTTACAGGAAGAGTTGTCTGGCTCGCATTCCAGGTCACAGGGCTGTTGCTAAGTCCCGAGATAGTTGCCGCACACTGCTGAACCGTATTATTATTAAACTCTTTAGCCACTACACACAACTGAAGTTGGGCACACTGCCTTGAAAAACTAATGCCGCTCAACAGGCATTGCCCGCTTGCATCGGCCTTTACATCTACCCCGGTCTTCTGACACAACATGAAATCCTGGTTATGCGTCACTGTCGTCGACCAATTACCGGACAAAGCAGCCGGAGCAGAATTGATTCCGTATGAATAGAAGACAAACGCATACGTCCCGGGCCTTAACACCCACTGTCCGGAAACAGCTGCGGGAGTGGCTGTATTCGCTACAATCGAGGCAATACCGGAAGCATTGGTACTATAAACCGCTGTACCCGCATAATTAGCAGCCGTTATGGAATTGTTTTTATAGGCTACAACCCGAAACTGCATATTGGCCATATTGCCGCGCGTCTGTACCGGATTAACGGGAAGTAAAGATTCAATTGTCGTTTCTACATCATAGCCCGAATCATAAGTACTGTCCAAAGGCTGCACTATCTTTGTCAAAATCTCTCCGGAACGGGTAACCGCACCACCCAGAAACTCATCTACCCCATCCACTTTTACGTTGATAGGCACCATCTCCCCATCTCCTTCTATCGGATCATGATGTCCCGAAGGAAATCTTTCATCTTCCTCCCTGTCACACCCTGTCACTGTAAGCAAAATCAAGAACAAAGAACATGAACAAGCCATTAGGCGAATCATACTTTTAAGTATTCCCGTTTGCGTCCTGTCAATTGTGCATCTCATATTTATAATCAAAATTAGTATTCCCTTGAGTCCCGTAATCATTCACTGTCAAAGCATCCGTAAGTACCATCTGTATATCTGTAATCGTCAAAGATACATTGTAGTACGACCCGGCATCCAACGAACTGCCCAATCCCGCAATATTCAAAAAACGCACTTCGTCGTCCACCGTCACAAGAACTGTTAATGTATTGCCGGCAAGTGGCTGCGGAGGCAACAAGAAGTCATAGCTCGATTGCTCCCCAATCGCTATATTCACATTCGGATTATAAACATAACCTGTTGTCACGGCAGTTCCTTCGGTTGCACCGGCTGCCGTGGTGATATCCAAATGACGTTGCGGATAAAAATCGGTATTATTAGATTTTAAAGTAATATTCTTTATATTACATGCCTTACTCTTATCATAATTCGCTCCACGCAGCAATGTCAGTTTGAGCCGGGCATAAGCGTGTTTCATAGCTGTAAACTCCACTTCCGGAGCATCATTATTAATCACGCTTGCACTCCCCACAGGTATCCCCTTCCCATAGCACATATCTTTATCCGCACTGTAAAGTTGCGCATTCAGGACGGCTGTTGTCGTATTGTCTACAAAGGAAACGGATTGATAAGGATAATAAGCATACAAACTCACCCCTCGATGATCCACCTTCACTTCTGTAGAAGCCGTCCATCCGGTTGCTGTATACGTATAAGGCGCATCATACTGAGGAGGGTAACCTTTGTCACCGGTACGAAACAGTCCCAATCGATAAGTGGCGTTAGCAATCAGCCCACGTGTAGTCTCCGCACCGTATTCAGGAACGGCAACAGTCGATATTCCTATAGGAATCTGCCTGTCGGATAATACTTCGGATGAAGTGTCCGTTGTAATCTCTGCCCCGCATGATATACACAATCCGCACATGGCAATAAAAAACATACTATTAATTTTCATGACCAAAAACAGTTTAAAACAGAATTTGTATGTATAGTAGCCTCACCTATCAAGTCTCCCGAAGCAGTGGTTGGCGCAGGCCAGTCAATAGTAGAAACCCCATCCGGAGCAATGACGATTCCATGCGCTCCTTGTACGGTGATCTCAATCAAGTATTTTTTCCCGGCTTCCAATTGAGGTAATTTAGAACGCGGAATCCCCAATGTATATACGTCACCATCTACTGTAAGGTCTACTTTCATGCCACAGTCAGCTACTCCCAGAATGGTTCCGATCGATTCTAATGTGCAAGGTACGATAAGAAAGCCCACCTCTACATAATCAGTTTCCAGTTCCGGAATCGTTTCGTCCACTTTCTCAGCGATTCCCGGCTCCGGGGTGGATGCATTGCCGGCATAAGTTCCGGTTGTAATATCCAGTGTTGTATATGTCAATACATTAGACACTTTTACTTTAGACAACTTGGCATCTTTGGTATACAAATGCCTGTTTATCCGAAAAACGACCCAGCTATAAGCATGATCCATATTTAAGAAAGAAATATCTACAGGAACTTTACTTCCTGCAGGCTGAGCAAAACTGGTCTCATCGGCATCGGTTGCCCCGGTTCCCTTCCCATAGCACAAATCCTTTGCAGCCGAATACAGTCTTGACTTTAGAGGGATGGCTGTCCGATCCGTATAATCCAATCCGTTTTCCTTATCGGCATGATAAGGATAGATTGCCCAAAGGTTTGCATAAACTCCTTCGGCCAGTGACACTGTGTTTTCATCATCAATCGGCGTCCACTTTCCTGTCACCTTGGTATATTTACAGTTATTCCTGTCCGAATATTTTCGGGTACTACCAGCTCCATTCGCCGCCACATCATCCGTCAAAAAGACACCGATAGAATCCCCCTCTCCTATCGTAGCACGAGTATTGACCTTATGCGGTTCGATTACACTCACGCTATTGATGACACAAGGTACGGTGGCATCATCGGGTATACCATCCATATTGTCATCTTGGTTGCAGGCGACCAAAATCAGTAGCAAACACCAAATCCTGATCAGATCATTTAGATTATTCATTATTCTTTTTTTACGATATTAGACTTCACCATTTTCAAAATTTTCATCTTTTGACGCATCTTATCGGGAATGCATCCCAATGCCAATAATAGTTATTCTTAACAGCATAGCTCTGATTAAACTCCAGATAATAGCAACGCTGCCCACTGGCGCCCGTACAGCTTCTGTAATACCCCGTTTCAGGCCAATAGTTTACATTATTCTTACCTCTGTTTCCCATTGCGGGCAGAAAAACCTTATTACCGCCAAAATATCCTCCCCTCTTACCATTCAGATATCCAGACTTATATCCACTATTTCCCAGATTTTGTAACTGGTTGGCAGTCGGAGTACACCATGTGTGTTGGGGAGCAACTCTATCGCAAGGATCATTATTGGAAGAAAAGGAGCTTCCTCCATACGTGTTATTAGTGGAAGAGAGAGTATTCCAGCCGAAAAAAGATCCACCTTGTGTACCACTGTGATAACTACTTTGTGAGGACTCAAAATAAAAATTATCCCCACTCTTGTAGACATTCCCTTTTGCCCACGTAGCTCCTCCCACAGTAATACCGTTTCCTGTTATCTTAACAGTTATCTTATAATTACCTCCTGCCGCAAATTGACGCCCGGAGGCATTCACCGTCACACGGTTATTATATTGTATATTACCAATTCGCAAAGTCGTGAGCTTAATGGTTAACGTACGGCTGCTCTGTGGCAGCACCTTATATACATTACTATTAACCGTAGCCGCATTCAAACTGCTCCAGGAAAAGTTTACAGTTCCCCCTGTGCCGCCTGTTGAAAGGGCTGTCTGACCGGCATTCCAGGTTATGTTGTTACTATTCAGGTTGGATACAGTGGCTGCACATTGTTGAACCGTATTATTAGTAAAATCATTGGCCGTGACAGCCAGTTGGAGCAAAGCGCACTG
>ULUD01016979.1_pt1 | contig 16047 bp, 19 predicted proteins | sample 1958191 | NCBI WGS metagenome assembly ULUD01 (sample SAMEA4835751, study PRJEB28245) | human gut metagenome | biome: gut microbiome; material: fecal sample | place: Denmark | collected 2008 | reverse complement strand
ATCATATAATTATATTTAATATAGATAATCAAACAAATACAAAGAAAGAATCATTGCGATACATACTACTCTTCTCTGTTGCAGAAGTAATACAATCAACATCTTCATCTGCATTATTAATAAGATCTCTCATTCCATCGTATCTATTAGAAAACATAAAAACGTACCTCTGGTCATTTATCTGAAACTTGTATATAATACCCTGTTGTTCACTTGTAGGATACGGGTCAAATGTAATCCGTATTAACATTGGTTCATAACCGGTAGAGGTGCTTGAAAACGAAAAAGAAACTGGACTCTGGGTATGAATATTAAAAGCCGTACCTTCTCTAAGTTGATTCAGTACACTATTTATCTTATCCTGGCTAATTGTATCGGATTTGACTTTATTCATTAAATTAAATAATCTGATTTTATCTCCAGGTTCTATTTCTGTTTTTACACAATGATAAATAGCTCCATTACTAGATCTCTGTTCCTCAAAATATCTTCTCCTACTCATAATAATACTCCTTCTGATAATAACCAAGAAAACTAAACCCTTCAGACTCTCTTCTAAATACACTATGTTTATTCCAGTCATTTTCGAGATCGAAAGCCTCTCTTTCAAATACGATATTGTGATATGCTTTCTTGTGATTCCAGTACATACACAATCTGATTAGGTACTCAATTAGATACCATGCATAGTACAAAAATACAGGAATCAAAGACAGCCACAACATCCACCATCCAGCCTGATCGTTTAAACCACATACTAATGCTATGATTGCGCTAATCACAAAACCTGTAGCAAACAGGGTTTGATATTGATTGCAGTGCACAGCTTCATGACATTCCGCCTTCAACGATATGGCGTCACGTTCGGTAAATACGGCTCCAAACAGCATAATTGTTTTATAGCCGTCAATGAACGTAAATAACTTAGCTATTTTTGATTTATAATATATTTTCATTGCCAAAAAAATATTTTATACCAATTGCACAAAGTTAAAAACTCTATAGGAGAATTAATTCCATCCCATTCCCATTCCTTAAGGTAGGACTCTAAGCTGCTTCTATCAACGTCTTCACACCCATGAAGAAAAACCAGATAAGGCATGAATAGCTCTCCCCCTTCCAAAGACTTGTTAAACTTATTAACCAACCTCTTTCTAAACTTAGGACCGTACCATGATTTTTCATTTGTAGATCCAAGACAATAATAAGAATTGTTTTTAACTTTAATACCAAACCATTTACATATGTATGGATGATATACCCTATCTGCTAAGAATATAAATGGCTTATACCATAGGCAATGCCAGAATGTACTGCACTCGCCTCCAAACTTCTTAAACGCCCATCTGAACCCTCCAGAGAAGTACCAATTGTTAGCCCCTCTCTTAACCTTAACTTTGTATTTAAGATTCTTGTTACGGTTGCTAACCCTATCCCACGGCTTAACCTTATCGGTATCCATATCAGGAAGGAATGTCCAATGATGAAGCAAGGCACTGTAATAAGGATTGTATATCTTGTGTCCGTTTCTAATAACGTACTCAAAAATATCGTATCCTACTTGCCTGGCTTCTTCAAATCCTTTTTCTGACAAGAAAGCTAATATAGGAGCCAGATTCCAGATCTGATCTTGTGAAGTGAATGGGGAGAAGCATGGATCTTCGTCTTTTAACTCTATACCATTAGTGTACCCGGAACTTATCTTGGTAAGACCGAATTTGATTGCATCTTCGCTATGGATATCGTCTCTTAAGAAAAATCCTTTTTCGAATTTGAAATAAATACCTTTATTGTTATTAAAAAATAGATCATAAGTAGTATCAGCAAGACGAGTAAGTACCAATATGGCATTACGAACATCATCTTCTGTCTTATTACCGAGAATTATTTCCGTGTATAGAAACTGAAGATACTGAGCCAGGTTAATGGTTCCGTCGCCGACCCAGCCTGCCCCGTTCTTCACCGACGACAGTGGGATGCACGAGGCCTGCTCTGTGTAGCTGGAATCATAAACGAAATCCCTATAGAAGACTTCTTTTATCTTATCGTATTTACTCCACAGATCTTCCATGCCATTACCCTATTACGATCACACAATCTCGTTTTTCTTTATTGTAGACCATCGTCCCCATCTTAGTGTACAAACCTTTTATATTTTGGTAATTGGTTTCACCATGAGCCGAAACGTTGGTAGTGATGCTGTCGGAGTAAACTTCTTCACCACCTTCGTTAATGAAGTTAAATCCTTGTTTAACCATCTCTCCTCCAAGGTAGGCTGTAAAAGACACAACAACATTTCCTCGTCCTCTATTCCCATACCAATTACCATAGATATCGGCATTGATATTAGGTTCCGACTCGTCCATGCCCGGCGCTGATAGCAAGGTCTTCATCTTAATAAGCGCACCTTCAAGACCGGACTGCATGTTATCACCACCATAAACAAGGTAATCACCTACCTGTTGTTGGGTAGTAGCCCACTGCTTACTCCATCCAACGTATTTATTATCTACATCTGAGATGCCTGTATTGGTGAAACCGGTTGCAGTATCAAAATCGGAGCCGTCTTCTGATTCCCATCCATACCTAAGAACAAGATAATCGAACTCAGGAATTACAACAACCTGCTCGCCGGCAGCTTGTGTGATTGTAACGTTCTTCCTCCCCCCCCCAGCCGTTACCTTAGCTACGCCTCTACGATCTTCAGCTACCGGATTAGGGCCGGCTGTGAAGATGATGTTTGCCGGTCCTATGCCTCTCATTTTGTCGGCGGTTACTATTTCGCTTGCTTTAACCTCTAACATATTATTTCATTTTAAATATTTCAAATACGTATATCCAGCTCAACAAAAATACTACCAGGCAGTACATTGTCTCTACCAAACTCGCCTCTCCTTTAAATTGCCTGATTGACCAAACAATCATGGATGCGATAACGCCAGACAAATATATAAATAGAACTACTTCTGTCATACCAATTTAAGCATGTTGTCAATTACAGGATATGCCTTAGAATAAATCTCAAACTCGGCACGACGCCGCCTAAGAGGTTCATACATACCTTTCAATGTCATTCCCATCATCTTAAGTTCGGTCTTAGCATTTTTCAGCTTAACCAAATCTTGCTGTGCATACAACTTGAACAAATCGGCCGCTCCTTGTGCCTCTCCATTATACATCAGTTCCTCAAAGAATCTCATCTTTACAAAATTATCCACATAATCCAATACCAGACCTTGAGGCGTGTCTGGTATAATTATATTAGATTCTCCGTCGAAAGGAAGAGACCGGTACTGCATGTAAATAGGACCATCGAAATTAGCATACAAGAATCCGTTTACGATATTTATCTCATACGGACTATCCTTTATTACCTTATTCCGGCATTTACTTAAACAAGAATCACGAAGCATAGGCTTAGCAAGACCTAACATTACCGGCCGGTCATAATAGCAACGAACTTCATGATCGCGATCATGAACATTGATATAAAATTTTTCAACTATCACTTTCTCGCATTCGTCTTTACAACATTCATCGCAAGAACACCACCTATAACTTCTTTCGGTACGTTCTTTCCAAGCTATTGTATTTTGAAGTTCTGATATCACCTTGTCACCTTCCGGAACCTCATATCCTTTAAAATCGCATTTAAAAGCCAGAATAAGATCAAAGTAATCACCAGGCATACGAGCCTGCCCTCGCTTGACATCCACTACCGCTTCTTTGCGCATAGTAATATCGCCTCCAAACTTCTTCAGGGCAATTTCTACCCATTTGTAGATGGATACCTCATCTATCAGATCACGCTTGTCAAATGATCTTAAAGACGATTTTAACTCTATGATATAATTTTCGACTGTCATCTCTTAAAAAAAATGGAGGACAGGAAACGAACCTGACCTCCACAAAGATATGAATAATATGTATAACGCCCTATTTTGTGTTTTCAAAAGTTAGGATCTTCAAACTTGCCGTACTTCAAGAGAAGGCTCCTACACTTTTCCTTTATCCCCTTAAGTGTGACTTCATATCCGGCACCAGTCATGTAGATGGTTTGCTGATTAACTCTTTCCCCAGAATACTTATCTACAAAATATGATCTATACACACCAAACTTATTTTTGACAATATCACTGTATAACTCCCATCTGCCCTGCCCATTTCTAAACATAAACTTGACTTCCTCAAGAAACAAACGAAGATTCTTTTCTGCGATGATGATTCCATTCTGCTCAAGCTTCTTCGCCACATCTCTGATTAGCCACATGTTTTCATGATCCACCTTCTTAAATGACTCAGAAAACTCTATATCCCCTTTCTTTTCTTCTAACGTATTTACAGCTATTTCTTTTTCCATTCTTTCTTGCTCCGCCCTTTTATGTTCAGCCAAAGCAATAGCTTCCGCTTGCTGAGCTCTACGATACTGCTTAGCCCATTCTTCGGCTGCTTCTGCCGGATCAGTAAAATTTGGAATAGAAACCAAGTTTGATGTTAAAAATTCTTTTATCTTCGAGTTACACCATAATCTAAAATCAGTATCCAACCATCTCGCAAAATCTATGGCGAGATCTTCAAACATCCATGTACCTCCTCCATTTTCAGGACTTCCAAGCATAGTTGTAACTATCTGATTCTCAGAAATGTGGGAAAATCCCACCATTGACTTAATTAATTGATTTACAGACGGCAACCTTAGATACTCGGCAGGTTTCTTATTGAATGCTTTTGCCATCTGTGTGGCATTTAATAATATACCATAAGAAGTTTTTATAAAAGAAACATTATGGCCATTATAGCTAAAAATTTTAGATAATTTTACAGATAAATCCATTTCGTTGGATTCTGACGTCAAAATAATGTTACTATCCTTCGCATTGTTTTGAAAATTGTTTACCTTTGCCTCCATAGAGCTTTATTTGTATAAAGATATTTTGTTAGCATTATATCCGTCAGCTTGCGAAAGTAGACGGATATGCAAAAATAGTGATTATCCTATATCTACAAATGGTAATCGCTATTTTTTTTCTACGACCTTCTATGTCCCAATTCTTTATCTTCGAAAACTCTCTTAATCTGGAAGTCTTTAAACACCCTTCTTTTGGCAAGTATTTCATTGTACATAAATCGGTATCTTCGTCCTTTATTCATTTTAACCCTTAACTTCTTTTTTAAGCTATATTGTATTACAAAATGGTAATATCTTTTGGAGTCTGCGAAATCCATAGCCAGGTGGTTGTAGAGGTAGCCGTTGGTGCCGAGCCTGCTCACGATGTCCAGGTCCCGCCTGACGGCAAAGCGCTGCCCCGGTATAAGTACATGGCATAAGTATCCTACGTTGTCTACGTAAACACCGGCATCAGCTTCCACATAATGTTCTGATACGGTTTTCCATATAATAGACAACAGTCTTAAAACCTCTCCTCTGTCTCTTATCATGCCTTTCTTAAAACCATTCTTTCTCTTCATGAGACGATGATAGTAGGCTGCAAAATACGGTGATTGTATTGATGTTCTTTTCATGTCACTAAATTATAAAAAAATGGGTCTTGGTTTCACAACTAAGACCCAAATAAGGATAAAAATGTTTCGTTATTGAACAATTTGACTTTTTTGATTGGAATCAAGATTCGGATTTTCATCAACAGGAATCTGTAGCCTGAATGCTACTTCCTTTATCGTCTCTGCCACTACGTACTCAATTAACTTAATAGGGCAGATAAATTCGTATTCCCATTCAGACTCACACCCTTTAGGTGTAGGATCGCAGGCCATTAACTCCAGCGCCTTCTTTCTTCTTGTTGTAAAGAACTCTACGTTAATAAGCTCTATATGGAAATCCGGTATATAAATATAGTCGTTTTCTACATAATAAAAAGGACGCCGTTCTTTAACGTATTTAGCATACGGTCTTTTTTGTTCATTACGATACGACTTTATTTCAGCGAACTTAAAAAATATAGTGTTATCTACGTTAGTCACCTTAGTAATAGCCGGTCTAAGAGCAGAATAAAGAAGTCCTGGAAGTTTATACTTTGAACGCATAAGTGTATTACACAACGCAAATTCGGCATCGCAGCAAACTATTTTATCAACTTCAATCATCTCCAGACAAGTAACGTAAGTCAGGAGCCGGTGGTCGCCAAGCAACGTCCCATCATCCCATCTCTGGGCTGTATAAGATTCGGCTTTGGTTCTACCGATATTCAATATCCATCTCCGGCTAACATGGGAGTCTTTATCAAGGGCATGAATGCCATTTATGACTCTTGATACAAATTCACCATTTGTAATCATACTCCCCTCCTTTCTTTTGCTCTGGATTCTCTTGATTTGGCATTCAAGATCCTCATATAAATCTCTCTTTCACTCATGCCGGATATGGTTTTTATAGCATCATCCAACATAACTTTCGTATATAAAGGTTTAGGGAATCCCTTTATCTTAACAGGATCAGGAACTAACTTAGCCTTACGATATTCATAAAATCTTTTAGAAGTTACATTAAGATAAGAAACAGCCTCTTCTCCGGTATAGTACTTAGCCGGATTAGCAAGCTGCGTCCATGTCTCAAGATCGTTGGCTGTAAGATGATCGCATTCCCCGCTTAAAAACATCTCCTTTATCTTATCGCATACCGCCGCACCGCTTTTACGCAGCGTCTCTGTCAGAATTTCTTTCATTTTCAAAACATCCTGTTTTAAACCTTAAAACAATAGAGGCAATGATTATCAGAAGAGTAACAGCCATAACTGACCACACTACGATATTGTGTTCAATAGGCATCTCAATATTAACCGTAACCCATTCTACACAGATATTAAAAATCATGCTATAGATCAATAACCTATGCCATATACAAAACCTGAACATTCTTGAAAAAGCCAAGAGAAATAGGTCCAATGATAGAGAATGACCTAATATCGGATACAGCCAATTAGTGATACTAAAAGGATAAAACTCATCAAAAATGCTGGCTAACATAATAACCTGCATCAACACAGGATAATACTTCACAAACGTCACACAGACATTCCCTTGCCCCTTACTAATAAAATTGTTGCTCATGATAAATTGTTGTCATGTTATTAAAATGGGGAAGGCGATCAGTACCTTCCCCTGGTTTTCAATCACTTTTTAGTGCTCGTCTTCTTTCTTTTCATCTTGCCTCCAACGCTACCGCCTTGGCGCATTTTAGGTTTGTCTTTCTTATCGACTTCACCACCCTGACGAGCTTTCTTTTTACAAGCCATGATACTAAAATTTTAAAATTGAATGATGTGCAATATTAATCAATTTTATTCTAATAACCAAAATGAAATACAGCAAAAAGGGGCAATTAAATTAATTGCCCCTAATATACCTATTACAACCTAACAGATGCAGTCGGCTTACCCCAGAAGCTATAAACACATCCATTTTCGTCACCTTCCATAGCCATACCCGTAAATGGATTAAAGCTACATCTTACCCAGCATCCACAATTTTTAGTATTGCAAGTATCAGATGATCCACCACAAGTAGAAGGAGTAGAAACAGGTTCTCCGTTTATATAAATGGGTCTGTATTTCAATGCGAAATATCCATTTTCGACACTCGTACAATAAATACCAGTAACAACAGATCCGGCAGGTACGTTAAGACGTCCTCCGTTCTTCGTACTTGTTGTTACTGTTTGAGTCTCTCCTCCGTAAGTCACATTTACACCGCTTTGACCTCCTTCAGGTATCAATGGCGCATACCAGAATTGGAACTTTCCATTTTCATCCCCTTCCATGTACATGGCCATTATCGCATTTCCGCTTGGACAACTGTAATTACATCCCTTCTTATTCATAGTGGCAGATTGTTGTTGACGAGAACTGTCACCTATTAAAGAGACAGTAACAAGAGGCTTTTCTGCCGCAGCTTGTGTAACATTTATTCTCAATGTCTTACCACTGTCATTTTGAGTAAGCACAACGGATCCAGTACGAGAAGAAGATGTACTTGTGTTGGCAGTTATCTTAAGAACACAAACCATACTATCAGAAGCCTGATTTTTATACTCAGTCGTAATCCAAGACGGTTTAGACGTAGTGGCAAAACCATGATAAGAACCATTCAATGTACTTTTGATTGTATATTGAGCATCATTAGATGCAGCTTGAACAGATAAAGATTTATCTGAAGTAGTATTATCATCGAATGTGAACTTATACAACATTTGTCTTGCCTGCGAAATACTAAGAGTAATTGTCCTTCCAGATTCATTTTGAACAAAAACAATGTCACCAGATCTGGAAGAAGATGTTGTATTAGCAGATAACGTCACCACAGCCTTCATGCTTTCAGATGTCTGATCTCTGTAATCAACAGAACACCAATCAGGTTTTGACTTAACAGAAAAACCTATGTATGAACCGCTTTTGGTACTTATGATAACCTCTTCAATATTCTGAGATTCTCCAGAGACGGATCTCGACTTGCTCGTTCTTCCATCATGGAACTGAAATTCATATGGAGCATATCCGCAACTTCCAATAACATACTCTTCTTTAGTATCAGAATTTCCGCAATCATCGTAACGAATAAACTTAGTTTTGGTTCCATTACATCCATCTTCTTGCCAAGAACCGTAAGATCCGCAATTACAGCAATTTCTACAACTTACAGAATATTGACGATCTATGCTACCAGAGCAACTATCACGATAAGCATTGTACTGAGTATGACCTACGCAGTCTCCTGTTCCATAGTAAGACCAGTCAGTACAAGACTCTCCACCTCCATTAACCCATCTTGTGTCGTTATAAGAAGAAGAGCATGGATTGGTGTCACGTTGTTGCTTCTGAGACGTACACCCGTCACAATGGGTGCTTCCGGTATCCGACCAAGAAGGTGTTGTGCTATCAGGCAAGCAATCAGCATTCTTATTAGCTACTGCCTGACCTTGGGAATTTACAGCATCTTGAGCCTTCTTATTAGCATCAGCTTGACTGATATTGGACGTAAATGGACCACCCACTTCATCTTGGGTTACGATAACAGAAGAACCATGCTGGCAGCTTCCACAATTGTTTCTGGTGAAAACCTTACTTGCCTTACCGGTCCAGGTACAAGTTCCCTGCGCGTCAGCAAGAGCCTGTCCCTGCTGTTCGACGGCAGCCTGAGCCTTGCTATTTGCGTCTTCCTGACTTACGGTAGACGTGAAAGGACCGCCGGTTACATCATCTTGGTCTATAGTAACCTTAGATCCGATACCTCCATCAGCACACTGTTTTGTAAATTGCTTGCTATATGTTCCGGTCCAGGTACATACCTTATCTCCACCTTCTACCCAGCGTTCATCTGCTCCACCATAACATTCGTTGGTATTGACTTGCTTCTTATAAGATTTACCTCCTTCACATTTGGTTTCAAGCGGTTCAGAATCTACCCATACAGGATCGGTGTTGTCCATTTCGCATGTCCCGTTCTTGTTAGCGTAAGCCTGACCTTGGGCTTCTACAGCTTCCTGGGCCAACCTATTTGCCTCTTCCTGGCTTTCATTAGAATAGAACGGTCCACCCACCATGTCTTGTGTTACGCTCATCGGAACGCCATGCTGACATGATCCGCAATTGTCTTTCGTAAATTCCTTGCTATATACGCCTACGAACCTACATTTGCCTTTTTGGTTGGCAATAGCCTGCCCTTGAGCTTTAACGGCTTCCTTGGCCTTATTATCAGCATCTTCTTGACTTACGAAAGAAATAAAAGGATTGCCTTCAACATCAGCTTCACTTACTTCTACCTCCGTTCCCGAATCCGGTATCTCACAATCGTTTTTCTGGAACGTTTCTGTATAATGACCGGTCCAACTACAAACCTTATTTCCGCCATCTACCCAACGTTCTTGATTGTGAGTTTCAGAACATTCGTTGGTATCACGTTGCTTTTTCCGAGACTTACCTTCATTACATCTAAGTTCTTCCGGAACAACGTCTTCCCATACAGGATCGGTGCTTAATGGTGTACAGTTACTATTTTTATTAGCATAAGCCTGACCGCCTTCTTCTACGATCCTACGAGCTTCTGCGTCTGCTGCATCCTGGCTTTCTGTTGATGTAACAGGGCTTCCGTTTACCATCTCAGCCGTAACCTCCATTTCTACACCCTTATGGCAAGCTTCACATTCAGGAACGAATCTCTTGCTGTAATGACCGGTATAGACCGTCATATTCTCACAATTACCCTTACTGTTAGCAATAGCCTGTCCTTGTTCTTTGACAGCAGCTTTAGCCTTGTTATTAGCATCATCTTGACTCACGGTAGATGTGAAAGGAGCACCAACAACATCTTGTTCGGTTACAGTAATCTTAGACCCTACCTGACCTTCATTACAATCGTTTTTGGTAAATTCTTCACTGTATTTACCAGTCCACGTACAATGGCCGTCCCGGTTGGCTATGGCCTGGCCCTGCTGCTCGACGGCAGCCTGAGCGAGCGCGTTAGCCGCCTCCTGGCTTTCGTATGAAGTAAAAGGACCACCGGTTACATCATCTTGGTCTACTGTTACCTGCGAACCTACGCCTTCTCCGTCGCAATTGTCTTTTGTGAATACCTTGCTATATACACCAACAAATTGGTTTTTATCTATGCAAGTGCCTTTCTTATTTGCAAGATCCTGTTTCTGTTCTTCCATAGCAGCCTGAGCGAGCGCGTTAGCCGCCTCCTGGCTTTCCCTTGATACAAAAGCATCCGGGTATCCAGCAAGATCCTTTTCAGTTAAATCGACAAAGCTTCCGGTCTGAGATTCAGCATCGCAATCATTTTTCTGAACACGAGCCGAAGCCTTTCCGACGAAATAATTTGGATCAGTAACGCATTCTCCATTCAGGTTTGCCTGATCCTGACCATTTTTCTCTATATCATCAAGAGCTTTCTGATCAGCATCTTCTTGACTTACGTCTGATGTGTATTTACCGGCTTCTACCGTGTAAGTGTAAGGTGCTCCGATAAACCCATCTTCGCAGTCATTCTTATAAAATACTTTCGACTTCTCTACGTTATACCATAAATTGGTTTCACAGGTGCCATGCTCATTAGCATACCCTGGACCTTCAGCTTCCAAGGCTTCCAAAGCCTTCTGATTAGCATCTTCCTTAGAAACAGAAGAAGAGAAACGGCCGGCTTCTACAACGTACTCTACCATAGATCCAACTTCAGTCACCTCACAATCTGTCTTTTGGAACATCTTGGATTTCCTGTCGTTGTACCATTTTATGGTATTGCAAGTACCATGAGAATTAGCATAGTCTTGACCTTTGGCATTCAACTCAGCTTCAGCCTTACGGTCGGCATCTTCTTGGCTTATGGTAGAAGAAAATTGCCCGGCTTCGATTGTCATCGTAACCAAACTTCCTTCTTCGGTATCAGGATCACAATCGTTCTTTCTAAACGACTTTGATTTCTTGACATTGTACCATAATATGGTTATACAACGACCATGCTCATTAACCCAGTTCTGACCATTTTGTTCAATGTCTTTCATAGCCTTGTCATCAGCATCAGACTGAGATATGATAGACGTGTATTTTCCGGCCTCAACAACGTACTCAAGCTCTTCCCCTTTCTCTGTCTCAGAATTACATCCTTCTTTTGTGAAAAGAGCTGACTGTCTTTTATTTCTATAAACTACCTGTTCTTTTTTTTTATGAACTAACGTATATTCTTCAGATACGCTACCGTCCCTGGAAGACACCCTTATCTTGACACTTCTGTTGGCACCAGTATCATTTTCATCAAAGTGAATATTAACCTTACTGTTAAGACTGCCTTCTTTCTTATCTATGTTCGCCCAACAATTACCTACTTTCATTCGCTGATCCTCCATCTTAAATTTTCGGGAGTTGTACTTACGTTGATTACCTCCGGTGATCCATCGGAATCAAGATTAACAACATCCTTGTCCAGGTGAATTTCCTCCTTATCCACAGACTCGCATTCAACTATTTCAATAACATAATCTTTTATATTACTTTCTATACTTAACTGCGTGCTTGTTTCATCACCCTCAACCTGTTCAAATTCCTTATCCAATTTAATGTAAGGAACGACCTTTCCGGGTTGATAAATAGGAATCAGTACACCATTTATAGTTATGTTCTCATTAACTTCATTCCCGTCCTCATTGCCAGGCATGGAAACAATCATCGAAACCTGGAACGTGTCTTCAAGACCCGGATCACCAGGGAAACCATAATCAAGCCTAATATCATTGACGTCAATATTAAGACCGGAAGCGGTGGTAAATGCTTTTATGACACCCTTTATATCTTTCTCACCCGTAATAAGGGCATTGATCGAAGCGGCGTTGGTAGTAATAAGGATCTGCTTATCTCCACCAGATATAGGGAACTCCAGCCTGCTAACCGAGACTTCTGTGATTTTAATTCCTTTTTGCCTGAAAGTAATAGCTTTCATACTTTCAGTATCGGATTTTTTCACAATTCGGATAGTGATCCTATCTTCCCTTCCTTTCCAAGATGGAGCATCGAAATTCATTTTATCACGACCGACACCTTCCTTCTTGTCCGAGGTAAGCCAAGAACCATCATCCATCTTATATATTTTCTCTCTCGACATAATTATCCTCCCTAATTTAAAGTGTCAACTCCCATTCAACTCCATCATCGACAACCACCTGAACCGTAGCCGTACCTCCTGTAGCTTCAAATGTTATGTCAGTAGGAATAACGTCGAATATCTCTTGTACACCTACACATCCTAAGCCGCAGATAATGTCCTTAAACCATTCCTCTTTAGCATATTTTTTAAGAACCTCTTTAAAGAACTCACGAAGCCAATCCGAATCAATGGATTCCTTAAGTATGGTTTCTATTATTTCCTTAAGCCAAGATTCGTGCATTTCCTCTTTCAGAATCTCTTTAATAAGCTCGACAATGGTTTCTTTATCTAACTTATCAGAAGGCACAGAGCCATCAACGAGATTACCCCCACATATAAATCCTTTGCATTTTTCTGCCATTTCTTATCCTCCTAAATTAACAATGGAACCCATAAGAACTATTTGCTTCTTCTCGGTACACAACCCTCACTTCAGCAAGTTCATCCTGTTGACACATATCCCGGCAGAACCTAACAGTACGACCCTGGACTTTATACATATCAGAAGGTACGACACCCCCGCAATAAGATACAAGCAAAATCTCTGCCGGATCTTTCTTTAGAACCACATGAGAAGTACCGTCAAACACTTCTGTATTGACAGATCCACTTACGTTAATAGCCCTTGAAACGTATTTAGCTAAATTAGCTAAAGCTCTGTCTAAAGGCATACCATGATACAAACCAGCTTCTTCTATAGTTTCTCCATCATAGAATATGTTAGAAGAAGGAATATTGCAATGATGCGGGCGTTCGCACCCACCATGACTGCCAAAACAACCGTTACCTGTTATTGCCATTGTTACTCAAAATATTTATTTTTTGTTTTAAAAATTCTATTTCCCTATCCTGATATTCCATACGGCATATCATTGCGTTGATTAAAGCCGTAAGATCAGATTTCTGAGCCAGACTAAAGTAGCCAGCGTTGATGCCGTCAGCGCAGTACACGCAGTTCGTGCATGTATATCCGTCCGGGCATGGCACCGGCGTCTCGTCCACATGTGGAACATATACGTGTTTACCACTTAAGTCCTTACCAATTTGTGCACTCTTTTCCATTTTGAAGTTGTTTTTCAAGTTTTTCAACTCTTTGTTTTAAAAGCGTATTTTCTTCAACCATCCTATCCAAAAACTTATCTATGTTTTCAAAAACCAGCTCTATATTATGCATAACCTCATTATAAGGCATGCCTGGAGTTAATTTGGATATGAATGTCTTGCATCCTGTATAATGAATGCAATGATCGCTTAAATGACCATACGGGCAATCGCATTCTTTTGGAAGAATTTCGCAATTGTCCGTACAGTCATTACACGGATCAGACCCGATACAGATATTAGATCTCAGAATATCAGGTCTGTCATCTTTACAAGTGTTACAATTCATGACTTTCTTTTTTTTGGTGCAAGATAATAATTTTCATTCACACCATCACAATAAGAAGTCAATCAATGTATTCCAAGCGGTTAGTGCTGCCTTTAAAAACGTATCCACATCTGTTTTCTATCTCTACATCGGTAATAGGGAGAATAGCATCTTTGCCATAAGTAAGTTCGCATTTTGAAATAAAATTTACTATACCTTGATAATTACCATGAAATTCCCTTGCGAGTTTCCTGCCAGTAGGAATCCCTTCTTTATTGGTTTCAGGAATACCTATCAAGCACTTTATCCAGTTTGGTTCATTCTTGTTATTGCTTCGTATTTCGTAGTTCACGATATCAAATACAATACCTTCAAGGTTCTTGACATCGATGCTGTCCGCATCCATTTTCTTATCAATACGAATCGTGCTTGTTAAATCTCGTAATTTCATGATATTTTCTATTTTTGACATTAATGAATAACTGTCACAGTGTTTTAAAAGACCGAAGTAAGAAGACCAGCTTTCATTTGTAATACACTTCTTCGCGTCTTTGGCTACCCTCTTCCTTATTGTCACATAACCTTTATTGTGTTCAGATACGCCTTTGTTATTACGGTGGAAAACATACCCGCAAAAATCAAGAGGTCTATCCATGTCTGTTATAATACAAGTATGCCTTTTAGATCTTATCTTAAGCTCATACCACCAATAATTCTTAATCCTCCATTTGGCAGTATTAGCATCCTCCTTAGTATAGAAAGCAAGGAAATTATCGTCGGCATATCTCAATGAAAAAGGAGCTATTCTCTTTGCAAGATCATCAAAATCTTTCATAAGGAGATGATGAATGAAAGGGCTTGTAGGGGTTCCTATAGGTAACTCTCCAGATACGAAACTTACGTCTATTACAAAATCTATAAACTTTTTATTTGAAATAAAGTTCTTAAGTACTTTTCTAAACACTTTGTCTTTTACATGGTTATAACATTTACGTTGATCTATAACCAAACAATACTTCAAATCAAGTCTATCATAATAAACATGCTTTATCTTTTTAATAAGAGACCTTGATTTAGACGATGCTGTTATGCCAAATCCCGGCTTACAATTAAGACCATTCATATTATCCTTCTCATAATACAAAGGACCTAACTTTACTAAAACAAGATGCTGATAGATTCTGGTGGTAAGATCCGGGCTGTTTATTTCACGAACCTTACCATTCTTGTTTTCTTTTACAAGTTTGCGATATTTGATTTTGCTAACATAAGTACCATCTAAATACCATTCATACAATTTTAACGAATTACCATCAAAATCAGAATTAAAATTAACAACATCATTCTTTTTAGAATGGTTTTTAAATGCCGCTTCGCATGCTTCTCTAATATCATCCAAACTTACATCTATATAGTTTGAAACTGATTTCAGTTATGGGCTAATGACGGGCTTACGACCGTCGCGCATCTCTATCATATTTTTTATCATATAACCTCATACGCTTGTCTTTTATTGATTCTCCACTCCTGGGAAAGATTAAAAAGAATATACCCAATTTTTTTAGCCCACACAGGGCAAGGCCACAATTGTTGCGATTCGTATTAGAAGTGGCGTGAAACGCATGCAGATTACGAGGCGAGCAATTGCCATTGTTCGCATTACCGCCGAAACGAGCAGCCAATTCTTTTTAACCTCTTTCTCAACCGTTATTTGCTATTTCAGAGGTCAGATCCCAATGTAAGACTTGTTAGCAGACTAACGGATTTCATTGAATAGATTTTTATTGTTTATAATGTTAACTATCTCTGTTGTCTAATGACATTGCAAATGTATGTATAATATTTTATAGCTACAAAACAATTTGTATTAAATATTTTAAATTTTTGTTTTGTAGCTATAAAATATTATATTAACAAGATACGGCTGCGCCGTGATATAGTATAAAAGGCTGCGCCTTAGCGCTGCGCTTATGATGGCTGCGCCATCAATGGGTTGCACCCATCAAACCTGCGGTTGACTGGCGTCT
>ULUD01073278.1_pt1 | contig 16051 bp, 8 predicted proteins | sample 1958191 | NCBI WGS metagenome assembly ULUD01 (sample SAMEA4835751, study PRJEB28245) | human gut metagenome | biome: gut microbiome; material: fecal sample | place: Denmark | collected 2008 | reverse complement strand
AACTCTCAGGTAAAGGAAGTATAACATTAAATGTAGTACCAACATTAAGTTCTGACTCAAAAGTCATTTCTCCATTAAAGTGACCTTTAATTGTAGAATAAGACATAAACAAACCAAGACCGGTTCCGTTTTTTCCTTTTGTAGTAACCATTGATTTGAAAAGTTTGTCTTTAACTTCATTTGACATTCCCATACCATGATCAGAAACTGAAATAATCAAATTAGAGGAATCTTTACGAACTCGTATTTCGATTTTTTCGCCTTTAACACCATTATATGCTTGTATAGCATTAGTAATTAAATTGTTTACAACTTGAACTAAGCTATTTACATCGCCTTCTAACTTAGTATCAGAAGGCACTTCAAGATTTACTTCTAAAATTAATGAAGCATTTTTTATTTCATGTTTCATCAAAATATCAACTCTTTTTAGAAGCTCATCGACTGTAAATACATCATTTTGATTTTCAGAAAGAGCAACAGCTTGACCCTTAACAGCAGTGATAATATCAGACATATAAGCTGTATATGAATGAATCTTAGAAATCCATTCTTTCATATCATTAGCAATGGCGTGATGATCTTCTACTGTAACTTCTGGATCTCCGACAGAAGCTTCATACTCTTTAATAAGATCTGTTAATCCTTCTGCTGCACCAGATATAGACATTATAGGAGTCTTTAGGTTGTGAGATATACCACCAATTAATTGACCAAGAGAAGCTAAACGTTCTTTTTCCATAAGCATGTCTTGGTTATCCTTAATAGCCTGCATATCTTTCTTATGCTGAGTAATATCTTTAAATAGTAATAAAATACCTAGAAAAATATCATTGTTATATAAAGTTGAAATTTCGATTGTAAAATATTTGTCTAGTGATTCTATGTGAATTTCGAAAGAAACTGTTTCATTAGAAGCCTGAGCTTTTTGAATAGCGTTTTGAAATCTCTTTACGTTTACTTTATATTTTTTATGTTCTTTAAAAAATGTAAAAATATCTTTTCCTCTAATGTCATAATCATGCAACCTGAAAGTTTTTAAAAAAGTCTCATTGAAATCTGACATAATTAAACAGTCATTTAATACAAGATAACTATCGGAAATCCTATTTGCAATTATCTGAACTGCAATTGGAGCAATTCCTAAGAATTGAAATTTAAAAATTGCAAATGCAAAGCAGATCATAGTAAGTGCAAAAGACATAGGAGTCATATAAACGGTCATAGGAATTATCTTAAAAGTTCCTAATATATTAGTTATCAAAGGAATGCTGATTCCTAGTATAAGCAATAAAGATTGCTTTGAAAAGAAACCGGAATTTTTAGAAGTTGCTTTTATCATTTGGAGAACTCCAAGTAATAATAATGTATATGAGTAAATATTATGAATAATCATATATGGACCAACTTCGCAATCGCTAAGATATAAATATGAATATGTTTTATAGAACAAATGATGATAATCATTTGTCCATAATACTATTAGTGATAATGCAGGAACTATAAAGAATAGCAGATATCTTTTTTTAAAAGTAATTTTTGTTTTAGCAAAAATTAATCCTGTAAAAAAGATTGCGACTGGCAAAAAACAAGTTCCTATATAAATAAACTTTTCAAAGTTCCAAGGATTCCAATTAAAGTTTTTACTTAGAATATCTTGAAATATTACACCTAGGCAAATAACCAATACACAGATCAAATCTACGCAAAAAATTGTCTTTAATTGGGATCTTCCTTTTGTCCTTAGAACATATATAAGAGTAATGACTATTGATAAGGCTGACAACATTAATAAAAATAATGGTATAGAAATTTTATCTAACATTTATTTATCTCCTTCTATAAAATGTACTTTCTTAAAATAATCAAAACATTTATTGATATAGAGACTATCATAAGAAACCCAGTTAAAACCGACTTTATTCAAAAATTTATTTGTAAAGTCACAATCTAGTCTAACCTTAGAAGTATACGTGAACTTTTTGTTTTTGTCAATATCTTGTATAATTCCAGAAATAGTATCTTTCTTTTTATTGTCTTCCAATATACCTGTTATAATGTATGACATTAATTCATCAGTAACAGGAATAATCTCAAAGCCTCTATCTAATAAAGTATTATACAATAAAGGTGCAGGCATTAAATTCGGATTGTATATATGGAATACATTGCAAGGACTGCTATATTCTAGTATTTTTATTATTGCATCAGCACATAAATCAACTGGAGTAAACTCAAGAGCATGCTTTAAAGTTTCTTTTGGGAAAGCTCCAATTTCAATAAATGATTTCAGTCTTCTAACAAAAGCATTGTCTTTAATATTTTTTTGGAACATTCCATCAGAATATCTATTAGTGATATTACCAATTCTAACAATTTGGGCATCTAATCCATCTTCAATAGCTTCTAAAACTGAAATTTCAGCTTTGTATTTAGTTGTACTGTAAATGCCTTTAATACTTTGACCAACATATAAATCATGTTCAGTAAATAATTTCGAACCTTCTTCTTCAGGAGTAGTCGTAAGTTCCTCTTTTTCTCCAAAACCAGATATACTAATAGTCGAAGCATGAATTAATCTCTTATTATTCTTCTTACACAAGTCTACTATATATTGAGTACCTTTTACATTAATATCCTCAAATTCTTTCTTTAATCCAAAATGCTTAACAATAGCACCAGAGTTGATAACAACATCAACACTAGACACAACTTCATTATAATCACTTTCAGATAAGCCTAAATTTTCTTTTACCAAGTCTCCTGCAACAACTTTTATTCTATCTTTATAATTATTATAGAAATCTTCTCCAAAATAGAAATTTAGGTAACTGATAATTCTATCTTCTGGAGACATATTGCTCTTTGGTCTGATTAAACAATAAGCTGTACCTGATTCGTGTATTAAGAACGAATGTAGTATGTGAGCACCTAAATATCCAGTGCTTCCTATTATAAGGGCATTTCTAAAATTATATTTCTCAATTTTATCCAAGTTGTCAATAGAGTTTGCTTTTAAAAGATTATTGATTTTAGAATAATCATAATTTGTCATAAAATGCTCTTCTGGACTTGGAAGTTTCTTTGATAATTGTCTAATGGTAGGGAAGTTAAATATATCCGCATACTCAAATTCCAAGCCATATTTCAAAGCCTCTATTTGCATATTAATTGCAAGAATAGAATCTCCACCAATATCAAAGAAATTATCATCAACAGAAATCTTATCTGTTTTAAGGATATTCTTCCAAATTTCTAATAATTTCTCTTCGTTTGAATTAAGAGATCTAATGTCAACAGTTGCAGAAGCAAATTTGTTTACAACAGGAAGAGGAAGAGCTTTTCTATCAACCTTTCTATTAATAGTATAAGGCATTTTATCAAGCTTTATAATATAAGTAGGAATCATGTAAGGAGGCAAGAACTTCCTCAAATTTTCCTTAACTATATTCTCAGCTAAGTTATTATCTGCTACGTAGTAACCACATAAAGATTCTTTACCATCAATAGAAACTTTATTAACTATTGCAGAAGTAACTCCTGGCATTTTTAACATCTCATCTTCTATTTCTCCAAGTTCAATACGAAGGCCTCTTAATTTTACTTGATTATCAACACGACCAAGACACTGAATCTTTCCGTCAAAAGTCCATCTTCCAATATCACCAGTTTTATAGATTTTTCCAGGACCAAATGGATTTTTTAAGAATCTTTGCTTAGTCATCTCTTCTTTTCCAATATAACCTTCTCCAACTTGAATACCAGCAATATAGATTTCTCCGACAACGCCAATAGGTAGTTGCTTCATATTTTTATCTAATATATACATTTGAGTATTTAAAATTGGAGGACCAACTGTAATTTCCTTTTCTCCGTTCAAATTTTGAACATTTGAAAGTATTGTTATTTCACTTGGACCATATATATTGTAAACAGTAATGTCATCAGCTAAAGCCTTTAAATCTTTTACAAATTTTTCTGGTAAAGGTTCTCCACCAAATACCATATTCTTTACATTAGCCAAAGCTGTATCAGGTTCTCTGTTATCATAGTTAATTTTCATCAAACTAGGAGTAACAGTCATTACATCAACACCGTGCTTACGAATCAAAGCATCCAACAGTTTTGGATTTCTGTGCTCTGCATTGTTAGCCATTACAACCTTAAGACCATGAGTAAGAGAAACTATAATCTCATATACGAAAATATCAAAAGGGGTGGATGTTACAGATGCGATAGCGTGTTTATTTCCTTCTTTTAGATATTCCAAAACTCTAGTCATTGCTTGAACCATATTAGACATACCAATTTGGTTTAACATTACACCCTTAGGTGTTCCGGTAGAGCCAGATGTATAAATAATATAAGATAAATCTCTTTCACCAACTTTAACATCAGGATTTTCTTTATTCTTTCCGTAAATATTCTCGATGTCTAAATCAATATCTATACGATTCTTGATTTGTGCAACTTTGTCCTTTAATTCTCTTTGAGTAAGAACATGTTGAATTTTACTATCAGAAATATAGTATTCAGTTCTCTCAATAGGATAAGTAGGATCTATATTTAAGAAAGCCGCACCTGATTTAAGGATAGCAATCATACACACAATGGTCTCTAAAGATCTATTAGTCATTATAGCGACAATGTCATTTGGTTTAATTCCTTTTTCAATTAGAAGATGAGCCAAGCTATTTGCTCGTTCATTTAATTCTTGATAGGTTAAAGTCTTATCATCACAAACAACTGCAATATCATTTGCGTGCAATGCGGCTTGTTCTTCAAAAATCTTAGAAACAGGAGCCCTGTTAATTTTACCATAAGTATTATTAAATTTATCTAATAACTTTTGCTCATCATCAGTTATAATATTAACATTTTGAACTTCATCATTAAATCCTTCTATTATTTGTTTTAAAACAAATAGATAATGTTTTAAGAAACTTGTCATAGTATTTTCTTTAAATAAATCACTTCTATATTCAAGATTTATTTGATTAGACTTAGGAGCAATCTCCAAAGTAATAGCAAATTTAGCTGTATTAGTTGCTGTTGATAATATTTTTGCATTATTTTTATCCAAAGTAGAAACATCTTCCTGATTTTGATAAGTTAAAACTACATCAAACAAAGGATTTCTTGAATGATCAACAGGAACCTGCAAATCTTTAACAAGCATATCATAAGGATAGATCTGATGATCTAAGGCACCAGTAACAGTATTATTTACAAAAGTAATTAAATCTGAAACTGATTGATTCTCTAATATTTTTGTTCTCAAAGCAATGTTGTTAACAAACATTCCGATGATATTTTGTAGGCATTCAATACTTCTATTGGCAACAGGACTTCCGATAACGATATCAGTTTGACCAGTATATTTATAAAGAGTAACAAATAAAGCTGTTAAAAATACAGAATAAGTTGATACGTGATGTCCTTTTGCAAAAGCTGAAACTTCATCGATTGTAGACTGCTCAAGATGATTATAAAGTTTATTGCCAGTATAAGTTTGATTTGCTGGTACAGTGTAATCAAAAGGCAAATTCAAAGTTTCAAAATCGAAATCCTTAAAACAATCTAACCAATACTTTTTATCATCAGAGAACTTATCTTCATTTATTAAAGTATTCTCCCATACAGAATAATCTGTATATTCCACTTCAAGAGGTTTAATGCTTTCACTATTATATAGCTTAAATAAGTCATTTACTAATATGTTTAGAGAAACACCATCCATAACAATATGATGAGAATCAAATAATAATAAAGTTTCTTTGTTATCTATATAATGAATTTCAACTCTTAATAAAGGTGCTTTTGCTAAATCGAAAGGTTTAGCAAAATTGTTTACTAGTGAATCTATTTCACTGCTTGTATTGTTAAATGATTCGACTGCAAAATCAACATTGTCTAAAACTTTCTGCTTTACTTCTTCATTTTCAATGACAAAGACTGTTCTAAATATACTTTGACGCTTTATAATATCCTTAAATGCAGATTCAACCGTCTCCTTATTTAATATAGAATCTACTAATATTGCGCCAGGTGTATTATAAACAATATTATCATTCCCAGCCATCTTACAAGCATAATAAATTCTCTTTTGACCAGATGATAAAGGATAAAAATCCTGAGCATCTGTTTTTTGTATTTCTGGTAAGTAATTTTTATTAGAATGGACTTGATTGTCAACGAAATCTGCTAAAGCACGAATAGAATCATACTTATATAAATCCTTGATATCAATATAAATTCCAAAAACTTTATGAGCAGCGACAGAGAATTTTATAGCCATTAATGAATCTAATCCCATATTAAATAAAGAATCATCAATAGAAACAATGTCAGTATCTAACATAGTCTCAAATATTTCTTTTAATTTAATCTCTGTATCCGTTGTTGCTTCAGTCGTTCCAGTGTGCTCAATTACTATATCAGGAAGTTTCTTTTTATCAACCTTACCATTTATTGTGATAGGTAAAGAATCTAAAAGAGTTATGTAGGTAGGCACCATATAAGATGGAAGCTTATCAAAAAGAATTGACTTTATTTCCTGAACGGTAAGTGATTTATTTTCAAGGACTACATAAGCACAAAGTGTATCAAAGTTATTTACTTTCTTTACAACAGTTATAGAATTTTTTATGCCAGAAATTCCTCTTAATGTGTTATTAATTTCACTTAACTCTATTCTATGTCCTTTTATCTTTATTTGAAAATCTTTTCTTCCAATAAAGTGTAAAAGGCCACTATTATCCCAATAAACAATATCTCCTGTTCTATATGAAAGTGCTTCGCTTGTATATTTGTAATTAACAAATGATTTTGCAGTCAACTCTGGATTATTTAAATATCCAGAAGAAACATTGTTACCACAAATATATAACTCACCAGGAGTTAGTACGGGTTGAAGACTACCACCTCTGCTTATAACTAACAATTTGTTATTTGCAAAAGGTCTTCCAATTGGTACAACACCATTTGTATTGTCACTAAAAACATATTTATAAAAAGTTGTACATATGGTGGTTTCTGTTGGTCCATAACCGTTTACAATTTCAAAATTAGGATTAATTTTAAAATACTCATTTAAAGTACCATTCTTAATAGACTCAACACCAACTAACATTTTGTTCATAGAAGTTTGTATGTTATTCTCAAGAATATAACTTGAAACATCTTGAAGAATGTTTGGTGGCAAGTATAAAAATGTTATCTTGTCTTTTTCTAATATCTTACATAGTAAATCAATATTAGTTAAACTTTCCTCTGGATAAATAACTAATGCACTTCCAAATATCAATGGAACAAATAACTCGCATATGCTTACATCAAATGATACACTTGTTAAAGATAAGCAACTATCATTTATCGAGAATTTATTATTAAAACAATCATTAAAAGTGTAAGCAAAATTAATCAAGTTTTTATGTGAAAGCATTACTCCTTTTGGATTTCCAGTTGATCCAGATGTGTAAATGATATAGCATAAATGTGTATTATCATAGTGCATATTAAGGTTGCTAGTATCAAAACTATCTAAGTTGATATTATAAAAATTAACAATTTTTGTTTTATTTTCTAAATAGCTCATTTCCTTATTAGAAATCACTATACGAGCTTTACTATTATCAACAATATATGAAATTCTATCTTCTGGATATTCTACAGAGATTGGTAAATAAACTCCACCACATTTTAGAATAGCCAATATAGATATAATAAAGTCTATATTTTTATTAAAGCAAACACCGACTATATCATTATTTTGTATGCCATTTTCTTGTAGATATCTAGCTAACTGATTAGCTTTTTGGTTCAATTCGTTATATGTAAGTGAAACATCATCTAATACAACAGCAGTGGTATCAGGATGCTGAGCAACTTGATCTTCAAACAATTCAATTACATTTTTATTATTAGGAAGTTCAACTTTCCAATTATTAAAATCATTTAAAATCTGACTTTTCTCTTCTGGAGTAACAATTTCTATATCAGAAACGTTAATCTCGGTATTTGATAATACTTGATTAATCATATTTTCAATACGATTATGTATATTATTAATGTCATTTACATCATATTTTGATGTTTTGTAATCATAAAAAACATTTAAGCCAGTAGAGTTATAATCCACCATATGAACCTGCAAATCATCAGCACAAGTACCATTAAATACCCAATGAGAATCACAATCAATCTCATCATTTACAGTATTTGTAATTTGATAAGATAAAGCAACATTATATAAATTTGGAATACTAGAATCTAACTTCCTTAAATCTTCTAGTATGTTTTGATATGGATATCTTTGGTGTCTTAACATAGATAGGCAACTTCTAGCCATAGATTTGCTAAAATCTACGAAAGAAGAGTCATTTAAAATATTTACGCGCAAAGGAACAGTACTAATGAACATACCATTAGTGTTCTTATCCGCAAAATCTAATCTATTTAAAATTGGTGTACCAATGACAAAATCGTTTAAATTTGATACTCTACCAATATAAATCGAAAAAATTGACATGAAAAAATTATATATTGAAATTCTATTATTCTTACAAAATTCAGAAACTTTGTCCATAACTTGCTTAGAAATAGCAAACTTTTGCCTTTTAGCAGTACAAGAAACTTGATTAGAAGATTCTGCTGAAAAGCTTGGAATTGTAGCAAGTTCAGGCACAGTATTAAAAACTTCTGCCCAATATTCTTTGTCTTTTTCAAAAGAAGAACTGTTTAAATATTCTTGCTCTTTATTTATATAATTAATATATGAATATTTTACATCGTCAGATTTAACATTTTTAATCAAATTAGTATATTCCTGAACAATTTCCTTACAAAATAGACCTACTGTCCAAGAGTCTGAAATAATATGATGCATAACAGAAATAACACCACCAGTACTATCTGGTAATCTAAAAATTTTGACACAAAACAAATTATCGTTTTCAAGAGAGAAAACTTTTTGACACAACTTTTCTTCAAAAGAAGCCAACTCAGAAATATCTGCTAAGTCAATAATCTCAACAGGAAAACTATCAAAGGCAACAAAAGTTTGATTAATATCATTATCCTTTCTAACAAGTTTTATGTGAAAATTATCATGATTAACAATAACATTAGACACAGCATTAGAAAGTGCTGCAAAGTCTAAGTGACACTTTAAATAAACAGTACCACCGATGTTATTGATAGATGTTCCATTATAATATTGTTCAGTATTCCAAATGTTTTTTTGAGGATTAGTTAAACCATATAATTTAGAATTCATTATAATATATCCTTTCATATAACGTGTTAACGCATTAGTAAAAAGTACAAAATAGTTTTACAAACGCTTTCTTCCACATTTTACCACTTTTAGACAAAATTTGCAATAGGAAAAAATAAATAAATTGATTAAAAAATAAGGAAACGGGAAGAATAAACTTAAGGGTGGTAATTTTATGAAAAAAGATAGTAAAATAATAAAATTTTTAGAAACGACAGCAATAATGATTTTAATTGTATCGTTTATAATTTTGGCGTATTGTGTATACATATCGTTTACAACAGAACAAGAAATTTTAGGAGATTATGATGCTCAAAAGACAGTGGCTAAAATAGAAGAGACACAAGAAAAAAGTATATCGGATATAATAGAAACAACTAACAAGTCTGTTGTTGGAATATCAAAAGTGAAGAATAAAGGAAACACAATTTTCCTAAAAGAAGGAACCAGTGAACTTGGACTGGGAACAGGATTTATAGTTACAAGTGAAGGTTATATAGTAACAAACCAACATGTGTCAGGGGATAAAAACAGCACATGCTATGTTACGTTAGAAGATGGTAGAAACTACGAAGCGACAGTTGTATGGGCGGATTCTGACATAGATTTAAGTGTTATAAAAATAAACGCAAAAAATTTAGAATTCTTAAAGTTAGGAGATTCGGAAAATATTAAAATTGCCCAAAAGGTTTATGCGATAGGAAATCCAATAGGTTATGAATTCCAAAGAACAGTTACATCAGGAATAATTAGCGGATTAGAAAGAACAATAAAAATAGAAGAGAATGATAAAAATTATTATATGGAAAATTTAATACAAACAGACGCAACAATAAATCTTGGAAATAGTGGAGGCCCACTAATAAATGAAAAAGGAGAAGTAATAGGAATAAATTCGGTAAAAATAACAACCGCAGAGGGAATAGGATTTGCAATCCCAATAAATAATGTAAAACCAATCATAAAAAAATTAGAACAAACAGGAGAAATAAACCAAGCAACACTTGGAGTATATGCGTATGACAAAGACATAGTTCCATATATAAATGAGCAACTTGGAACAAAAATGAATTTAGAAGATGGAATCTATATAGCAGAAATTATACGAAATTCTCCAGCAGATAAAGCAAAGCTAAAAAAAGGAGACATTATATTAGAAATTGATGGAATAAAACTTAATAAAATGTCAACATTAAGAAACTATATATATGAGAAAGAAGTTGGAGACAAAGTAACAATAAGATATATTCATAATAAAAAGGAAAATGAAATAGAAATAACATTATCTAAAAAATAAAAGCAGAGCGCGAGGACATTGTCCTCGCGTTCCTAGGATCCTAGAGAATGTTTAGTTGTCGCTGTGATTCTTAGAGCACGGGCAATAATGATACCCAGAGCAATCCGGGTTCGGACACTGAGAAGTGCCGAACAAAGAACATCTGACGACCATACGACCGTCATTCGTGACTTTCACGATGCTGTCCCGATTGCCCGCATTGACAGGCTTGACATGATTCTCCATGGAAAAACCCTCCTTAAAATATTTTTGATATGTTCTCTAGTATATCATAGTATTCATAAAAAATCAAATCATTCCTAAAGAAAATTGACATAAAACTACAAAAAATAAAACATAGCTACAAAAAACGCGCTAAAAGTAGGGAAAGGTCGAAAAAAGGAATACGATTTTAGTTGAAATATTATGTAAAATGCGATAAACTATATTATCATAATAAAAAGGTGGAATGCAAGTGTTATCAATAATAAAAAGTATGTCGCTAATGGGACTAGAGGGATATCTAATAAATGTACAAGTAGACGTGTCGGCAGGAATGCCGTGTTGGGAAATAGTAGGACTTCCAGATACAAGTGTCAAAGAGTCAAAAGAAAGAGTAAAAACTGCTATAAAAAACTCTGGATATGAGCTACTAAGCAGAAAAGTAGTAGTAAACTTGGCGCCTGCCGATATAAAAAAAGAAGGATCCTTTTTCGATTTACCTATTGCAATAGGAATATTGATGTGCTGTGGAGAAATTAAAAACGAAAATATATCAGACATAGTATTTGTTGGAGAACTATCATTAGACGGAAGCATAAACAAAATTAACGGAATTTTACCAATGTGCATAGAAGCACGAAAATTAGGTATAAAAAGAATAATTGTACCATTACAAAACATAAAAGAAGCTTCAATAGTAAAAGATATAGAAGTCCTCGGAGCACAAAATCTGCAAGAAGTAGTAAAATACTTAAATCAAGAAGGAAACCTAACAAAAGCAGAAGAAAATATGCAACTATTTGGAAAAGAAAAGCAAGGAATTAACATAGACTTTTCTGAAGTAAAAGGACAAGAAAATGTAAAAAGAGCATTGGAAGTAGCAGCAAGTGGAGGACATAATTGCCTAATGATAGGAATGCCGGGAAGTGGCAAAACAATGATGATAAGAAGACTTCCTACAATACTGCCAAGGCTAAACTTTGACGAAGCATTAGAAACAACAAAAATACATAGTGTTTCAGGAACATTAGAAAAAGACATTGGATTAATTACAACAAGGCCGTTTAGAGCTCCTCATCATACAATATCTTCTACATCTTTGATAGGCGGAGGAAGAATTCCAAAACCAGGAGAGGTCAGTTTAGCTCATAATGGAGTATTGTTTTTAGACGAATTACCTGAATTTAACAAAAAAACATTAGAAGTATTAAGAGGTCCGTTAGAAGACAGAATTGTGACTATAAGTAGAGTAAATGCAACACTAACATATCCATGTAATTTTATGTTTGTAGCATCAATGAACCCTTGTCCGTGCGGATTCTATGGTTCGAAAGAAAAGCAATGTACGTGCACAGAGCAGATGATAAATAAATACATGGAAAAAATAAGTGGACCATTGCTAGATAGAATAGATATACAAATAGAGGTTAGTGGCGTAAAGTATCAAAAACTTAAAAGCGCAAAAGAAGAGGAAAGTTCAGAAACTATTAGAGAAAGAGTAGAAGGAGCAAGACAAACTCAGTACAATAGGTATAAAGAAGACAAAATTTATACTAATTCTCAATTAACTCCAAAACTAATAGAAAAATATTGTAAATTAGATGAAAAAAGCCAGAGATTAATAGAAAACGCATTTGATAAATTGGGACTGAGTGCAAGAGCTTATAGCAGAATACTAAAAGTAGCAAGAACTATTGCTGATTTAGATAAAAAAGAGAATATAGAGGTACAGCATATTGCAGAAGCTATACAATATAGAAGTCTAGATAAAAAATACTGGAGAAATTGAGGAAAAAATGGAGAAAATTAAAATAGGAGATACAAACTATCCAAAAAAGTTCTTACAACTAAAAAAACCGCCAAAAGCAATTTGGGTAGAAGGCAATTTAGCTTTATTGGAAAAACCAGCATTAGCGATAGTCGGCTCAAGAAATAGCACATCTTACGGGGAAAAAATTGCAAAAACGTTTGCAAGCAAAATATCAAAACAAGGCATAACAATAATAAGCGGACTAGCTACAGGAATAGACACAATAGCTCATACATATTCAAAAAGCTCATTAGGAAACACGATTGCAGTAGTTGGCTCTGGACTAAATCAAATATATCCAGAAGAAAACAGAAAACTTGCAAAAGAAATTATAGATGGTGGAGGATGCTTATTATCAGAATATGAACCAGATGAAAAAGTAAATATGAGAAATTTTCCAAAAAGAAATAGATTAATTTGTGCATTATCAGAGGGAATATTTGTAGTAGAAGCAGATTATAGAAGCGGAAGTAAACTAACAGGAAACCTAGGACTAAAATATGGCAAGAAAGTATTTTGTGTGCCAAGAAACATAGGAGAACTTAGGGGATGGGGAACCAACTTATTAATGCAAGAAGGAGCAAAACTAGTATTGTCGCCAGGCGACATATTAGAAGAATATGGTATTAAATATGATAAAAAAGAAGAACTAGAGCAGATATATGAAAAAAAGAAAAAAATCAAAATAAAGCCAGAATACAAAAAGCTGTACAATCTCATAACTGAAGATCCGATAGAAATAAATGAACTAGCAAAAAAGAGCAACCTAGATATTTCAGAACTAAACCAAAAAATAACAATGATGGAAATTGAAGGATACATAGAAAGTTTGCCGGGAAATGAATACAAGAGGGTGGAATAATGTATAAAAGACATATACTAGGAACAAAAGGAGAAGATATTGCAGTAAAATACCTAGAAAAAATAGGATGTCAAATACTAATAAGAAACTTTAGAAGCTATTATGGAGAAATAGATATAATAGCAAAAGATAAAAATGAATATGTTTTTGTAGAGGTTAAAACTAGAACAAGTGACAAATTTGGAAAGCCCGTAGAAGCGGTAGATAATACAAAACAAAAGCATATTTATAACACTGCAGAATATTATTTATATTGTAAAAAGCTAGAAAATGCTTATATAAGATTTGATATAATTGAGGTATACAAAAGACAAGACAAATTTTATGTACACCATATAAAAAATGCATTAATGTTCTAAGAAAGTAGATTTTGAATATTTTTGAACTGAAGTTTAAAAATAAAAACAAGAAAATCAATGAAAATTTAAAAAAATTTAATAAAAATGTTGCAAAAACTATAAATGTGTGATATATTATATAAGTGCTTAATAAAAAAGCAAATCGAGGTGTAGCGCAGTTGGTAGCGCGCGTGGTTTGGGACCATGAGGTCGCAGGTTCGATCCCTGTCACCTCGACCAATAAAATGAAATTTTGTAGAAAATTACAGAAGGACGAAAATCATATCAAAAGTGTTGAAAAACACGTTATTTCAAGAAATTGAGATAACGTGTTTTTACCGTTTACAGTCTTTTAAAATCCCGCTCAATCCTCAAATTTTGTTCTAGAAAAAAGTTCTAGAACAGAAAATGAGCTCAAAAAAATATTTCTAAAAAATTAACAAAGAAAGAAATCTTGTCATATCATGCATTTACGGATATTTTCTAGAAAATTTCTAGAACAAATTTAAAAAATCCAAAATGAGAGGAGGTCAAAAATGTATGAATTTACCCCATCTAAAAAATCGGACAAACTACAATTTAGTAACTTTATCCAATTTCCAAGAGAGCTATTAGAACGAGAAGAATATAAAATTCTTAGTCCTAATGCAATGTTATTGTTTTCTGTTTTAGCCGATAGGCTAGATTTATCCTTTAAACAAATAGATAAAAATTCAAAAGTAAAATTTTATGATGATAAAGGAAATATGTATGTAATATTTAAAAGAGATGAAATTCAAGAAAAATTTCATCTCAAACGTTCAGCATTAGATACTGCACTTAACTTACTAAAAGATTGTAACTTAATACAAGAAAAAAAGCAAGGCAAAAATTTACCCAATATTATTTATGTTGGAAAAACTATAGGAATGATTGAAGATGAATGTAAAAATAAAATAGAAAATTTAATAAAACAAACGGCAGAAAAAGAAAATATCACAGAAGAATTAAAAGCAAATAATCAATTAGAATGGGTTGGCAAGATGAATTCTATTAAACAATCTGCAGAAGAAATTGTTTTAAATGAATTAATTTATGTATAGAAAAGAGGTAACAAATGATGGAAGAAATTAGATTATATGATATGAATTTTATAAGCAAAAAAGAAAAAATACTATGATATTTGAAGAGTTAAATTTTCTTGCTAGGAATAAATTTGAAAAGGTTGCAGATGTTAGAGATTATAAAAGCAATATAGAAAAAGAACTTCCTAATTTGAAAGGTCAAAGAGAAATTTTATGGAGAAAATATAATAAATCTGTTAATGAAAATGATAAAAGTAATATTTTAAAGGAAATTAATCAACTGACTGAAAAGATTGATATTGCTCAAGTTCAAAAAAATGCTTGTCTTAGAATTATTGATAGATATACCCAAATTAAAGAAGATTATAAAAATGAAATTGAGTCTAAAAATAAAGCTGTAGAATTAATTAAAGAGGATAAGAAGAAAAAGTCGAGGTATAGATAGAACAATCCCACATAAATAACTTATGTGGGATTAAATATATTCTACATTATTTTTTACCATCCCATTCTTTATAAAACTCATCTAAAAAATTTTCCATATATTCAGTTCTTTTTATTGCAATTGTTTTTCCTGCTTCTGTATTAATTGTATTTTTGATTTTTAATAACTTTTCATAGAAATGATTAATTGCATGCCTTTTTTTGTTTCTATATTCTTCCTGATTGTTTATCTCCACTATACCCGTGTCTGGATCATATATAACATTTCCTTTTTTTCCGTTATATGCAAAGCATCTAGCTATTCCTATGGCTCCAATAGCATCTATTCTATCAGCGTCTTGTACAATTTTTCCTTCATCTGAAATTTCAATATTATTAAATCCACCTTTAAATCCTAAATTTTCAATTGAGTGTATAATGTTTTTAATGTCTTTTTCATCTATTTCATTATATATATTAAGTTTCTTCATCAAATTTTCTAAATTTTGCTTTACATCTCCATCTGAAAATTTTTCATCAAAAACATCATGCAATAAAGCAATCATTCTTACTATAAATTCATCTTTTTTTTCTATTTCGTTAATTTGCAATGATAAATCATGTACTCTTTTTATATGCCACCAATCGTGACCTGTACTTTCTTGATTAAAATTTGTTTTTACATAATTCTCTGTTATTTTTAAAATACTTTCTTTATTCATAATTAATTTTGTATGATATCTTTAATTACCTAAAAAATCAAACCCTCCTAACTTTTA
>ULUD01055016.1_pt1 | contig 16100 bp, 20 predicted proteins | sample 1958191 | NCBI WGS metagenome assembly ULUD01 (sample SAMEA4835751, study PRJEB28245) | human gut metagenome | biome: gut microbiome; material: fecal sample | place: Denmark | collected 2008 | reverse complement strand
ACGAATGGATTGGAAGAATGAATAATATTCAGGCTTGTGTGAGGGAAGTTGTAGAAAGGGAAATCATATACGTATAAGCACTTGGTGGTACGATGCCCCTGCATTTGCAGGGGCTGTTGCTTATGAATATGGTACGGAAGATTGAATTTCTCAACGATTGGATGTATAATTGGGAAGTGAAAATTGAATTTTCGCTTGTTTATAGGTAATAAACACAGTTGCAACTAATAGTTGCCATATAGTTGGTGGTATGCAACCGATTAAAAATTTATATTAGTATTATCAATTATATGGAGGTTGAAAAATAATGCAAAATCAATTGGGAGAAAATATAGCAATATTTAGAAAAGAAAAAGGATTATCTCAAGAAAAAGTTGCTGAGCATATGTCTGTGAGCCGTCAGGCTGTAACAAAATGGGAAAATAACATTTCCAGACCAAGTTCAGATAACTTAATTAAATTAGCTGAGTTATTTGATGTGAGCGTTGATGCCTTACTAGGAAATAATGAATCTGATAATGCGAAGATTTTCACAAATATAACAATGAGTAAAGCACCGTGGGTATTTGTTTTCTTTTCTGTGATATGTGTGATTACATATATAGTTGCAAGTAGTTTGTTAAACATATTTAGTTTTGGAACTGTTATCTGTATGTTTGTTGTGTGTTTTCCGATACAGTTGTTTATGCACATCTATTTATCTAATGCGGTTAATAGGGATTCTTTTACTGGAATTGCAGGCTTTGATGAAAGAATAGAATATAATTATATTGAAGTCAAAAAAATGTTAGTGCAGATAGATTTACATATAGGAATCCAATCATCCGTATGCGTTTTCTTGTTATGCGCAATCAATTGTGCTGATTTGAATATTGGTTGGATGAATGGTTTATTGATTATGGTGTATAGTTTGAACTTTATAATAACCATACTTATAAATAATTATAGGTCAATAAACAAAATATATTGTAAGGAAGAAGATAAGAAAAGAGCTATAAAAAGTATTCCAGTAACAGTGGCTTATATTTTGCTATTGTTTGCAGGAATAGGTATAACAGTATTGCTATTTGAACTTAGGGGAATTGAAAATAATACAATGCCAGCAATGAAACTATCTGGTCTTTTACTTGTAGGAGTATCTGTCGCAACAATAGGCTTTTTTATAGAAAACAATAATATACGTAAATGGAGTGAGAACGATATACCTTATAAGATAAACAAAATAAGTGTGGTAAGTATGTTTTTTTGCTTAGTATCATACGCATTTATGTGCATTATATAATCGAGCGAAAAATTCAGTTTGGTGTTGAAACTCTAAGCAAAATAGCTTATAATTTGACATACTACATATAGTTATTATTCACAGTTACCGTGCAAGTGTTATCAACACCGATAACAAAATGATAACATTAGCTCGTATAGGCAGGATAATATGGATATATCAAATAATCAAAAGAAAGAGATACACTACAGAGAATAACCCCTAAACAAAAAGCGTTAGTCCTTGTAGAGTTTGAATAATGTACATGAGCCAAGAAATGCTGAAATTACGGCGTTTCTTGGCTCGTTTTTGGTTGAGTGACAATCAAATGACAATAATTTTGAAAGTATATATAATAAGTTATAATCTTTGTATTGGTGAGATTTCAATTGAAAAATTTGGCGCTTCGTTTGCTGCTACAGGAAAAAAGAAAAAATCGCAAGTCATTTCAAAACGTTCACCTATTACATTTTCCATTTCATATTGAAATTTTAATGATTGTATTTCACCATGTTGACATTGTTCGGCAAGATTGAATTTGGTAGCATACACACATCTGAGAAGTGCACCAGGCTCAATATCACATGACTGAAAAAGCCAAAAACCAAATTCATGTTCTGCATCGTTTTTAACAATGGACTTACAGTTAAAATTGCGTATGGTTTGTTCACCATCGTTTTTTAATGTATATACAAATGTGTGATATTGATTAAACACATCTTTGTAGGATGTGAGCATTTCGTTGGGATTTACTTTATTATAAGAAATTTGAAATGCGTCTTTTTCTAAATCAAATTTTTTTGTGATATTTTTTCCATTGGTATTCCAATATGAGTAATTAATATTAGTAAGTATAGGATAGTATTTTGCTTGTTCGATTTTGGAATTTAGTTCTATTAATGCAACACTTTTTTCGGTCAATGTTTTTATTTCATTTTGAAGAGTTATAAATTTTTCTTCGGAGGAGTCAGAGAGTTCCTTGTATTTTTTGTTCTGATATAGAGCAATAATTCCCAACATTACGGTGCCAACGGCACCTAAATATGATGCAATAAATCCGAACCAAGTTTCTTTAGATAAGTTTATCGGAATGTTGAATGGAAAAATAGTCTCACATAAAATCATTTTTTCGATTAAAAATGGAAATAAAATTAAGATAATAGTTATCATAATGTACAGTAAATATTTTGCAATTCTCTTCATGTATATTCTCCTAATAATAAAGTGTATTAGTCCTTCTTCGGTTTCCGTTTCCTCTTCACATAAGAGAAATCCGGAAACAGGTTTTTTATTAATTCAGCAGTTTCTTCAGCATCGTCATCCTCATTCATATTCTGAACCAGTAGCTGGTCGCCATCATCAAGATTTAACGAAACAGTGTATTCTTTATTTGGGTCTGTTGGGTTTATTGGGTATTTTATCTCTTTGAGATAATATTCCGTTTCTGATATTTCTTCATCTTCAAGCTTGTCTCGTAAACGAGCCCAATATTCAACCATCTTTCGGAAGTTGTCAAGGTCTTCCTGTGGACGGGGACCGGCACTTGGAAGCCGCTCTTCAAATTTGAAGCATATTTCTCCATCTTTTAGGGTAGGTCGTAGTCCATATGCCCATTCAATGTCAAACAGCACATGAAGTGCACTGAATATATTTGCTACATCAGGGTCAGATAATGCATAAAAGCTGACACCTAGATTATTGGCAATATTTAATAAAGTTGCTTCATCCGGATATCTGTTTCCAAGTTCATAGTTTCGGATGGTGGATTCGTTTAATCCACATTTATCTGCTAATTCCTTTTGCGTCAGGTCGGATGCATTTCTGAAATTTCGAATCAAATAGCCTACACGGCTGGTGAATTTCTCGCCCATTTTACTGCTCCTTATTCGTGTAATGAGTGTTGTAGAATGCATGAAGATACGAGGTACAAACCATGCATATACAATTAATACTTAATATGTTTTCTGCGAAGGCAAAAACTCGAAAAACCTTCGGTTTTCCTCGTTCGCGGGCGCGTTCTCATGGTGCTTTGCCGCTTGTTTATGCTTCGCATATCAATCGTCAAAACTCCATGCTCACTTTTGCCTTCGCGTACATTATAACACCAACAGTGCAAAAGTGAAATGTTTTTTGCTAAAAAGTATTGGCAGTACAAAAATGAACTGTTAATATAAAATACACCAAAACCGTTCAGAAATAAACTGAATAATAAAACAAAAGAGAGGAGGCATTAGCTTATGGAGAACAAGAGATTTTTGACCGCGCAGGACGTCATGGAAATGCTGGGAGTTTCATTATCGTATTCCTATAAACTGATACGACGGCTGAATGCAGAACTTGAGGCGGATGGATTCGTGACAATAAAAGGACGTGTCAGTACACAGTATTTTCTGAAACGAATCTACGGGCTATCTACGGATAAGGAGGAGGGATAGATGGCGGTTATCAAGAATCATAAGACCGGAATGTGGGAGGTGAGAACCTATTATAAGGATTTGACCGGAGCAAGGAAACAGAAAACCAAGAGGGGATTTGCCAAGAAGAGCGAAGCCCTTGAATGGGAGCGGAATTTCAAACTGAAAGAGAACCAGAGTATCAGTATGAGCTTCAAAAGTTTTGTGGATATTTATCTGACGGATTTAGAACCAAGAATAAAACGCAATACTTTTCTGACAAAGAAGTACATTATTGAGACAAAGATTCTGCCTTATTTCGGGAAAAGAAAACTGGATGATATTCGGACATCAGATGTCATCCAGTGGCAAAATGAGATTATGAAGCTGAAAAAGAAGAATATGTTGGAAGTGAAATTTTATGATTCAATAGACGATTCATTGTTGAAATTTGCGGTAATTATTTCACAGAGTAATGGAAAATGGGTATTTTGTAAGCATAAAGAAAGAAACACATTTGAAGTGCCGGGAGGACACAGAGAAGCAGGCGAAAACATTTTTGAAACAGCTAAAAGGGAGCTACAGGAGGAAACAGGAGCTATTAAGTTTGATATTAAGCCAGTATGTGTATATTCGGTTACAGGAAAGACCAGAGTGAACGATACGGGGGAAGAATCGTTTGGAGGACTTTATTTTGCAGAGATATCGGAATTTGCAAAAGAACTTCATAGTGAGATGGAAAAGGTTGTTCTCATGGATGAGTTGCCAGATAATTGGACGTATCAGTTGATACAGTCTAAACTGATATTGTGATATTGAGGATGATATGGTTAAGGGAATGTTTGGAACGATTGTGCATGGGTATTTGAAGAAGGGGTATAATCGTGCTACAGCGGAGATGATGGCAAGGGAGTTTTTTAGGTATGAGAGTTGATTGTAATGGCTATTTTTTGTTGGATATTGTATAATATAAACAAATATCAGTATATAAAATGATATCTGTAATTGTATATATGGAGTTAAGGAGGGATTTCTATGATTGATATAACACAATATTTGCAAGGAATATATGAAGATTTGCAAAGTTATATTGATAATGATGTACGCTTATGTAAATTTAAAGAATTAAATTTTGAAGCAGGAGCACTTCCTGATTACACAGATATAAATATTCAGCAGTTATACTTATTAAGATATGCATTTGCTTATGCATTTGAATATAGTAGAATGTATCTGGATGTATTATCTCAGATGGATGATACTAATCATATTTCGGTAACATCGGTGGGATGTGGATCGATGATAGATTATTGGTCATTGATACATGCATTAGAAATGAAGAGTAAAATGGATTGTAGCATAAGATATGTTGGAATAGATATAATTGACTGGAACTACAAAATTCCCCAAAGGCAAAATGATGAAGTACATTATTTAATTGGAAATGCAGCTGATATTTTCACAAATAATAGTCAATTTATCTCCGATGTGTATTTTTTTCCAAAGTCAATTAGCGAGTTCTCTGATAGTGAACTGAATGCTATGGCAAATAGCTTTTCGTCAAAGAAGATACAAAAAAATAGATTTTTTGTTTGTATATCTCTTAGGGAAGATCGGGGGAGTATGGATAGAGATATGCAAAAAACAAAATGCTTAATTGAAGCAATAAGTAAAAATGGTTTCTATACCAAATGGCCATATAATCGATATGCATATTATGATTGCAATGATGGCATTGTATCATTAGATAATGATTTTCAGTATCCGCAAGGTGCATTACAGTTTGTGACAAATCTAAATATGGAATGTGTGAATTATAAGATTCAAGAAATGAATTGTCAATCTGATTGTCAGAAATATTTAAGCAGATGGCCTATTTTAAGAGTAAAGCATATTAGATATCAGGTAATTATGTTTGAAAGGATGAGCTAGATGATATTAAGTGTGAGTAGAAGAACAGATGTTCCTAATTATTATTCGGAATGGTTCTATAATAGAATAAAAGAGGGATTTCTATATGTTCGTAATCCGATGAATGCTCATCAGATAAGCGAAATAAAAATAACTCCAGATATTGTAGATTGTATTGTGTTTTGGACAAAGAACCCTTTGCCAATGATGAAAAGACTAGATGAGATAAAAGACTATAGTTATTATTTTCAATTTACATTAACTGGGTATGGAAATGATGTTGAGGCAAATTTACCTAATAAAAAAACTACCATGATTCCAATATTTCAAGAGTTGTCTGATAAAATAGGTAAGCAAAGAGTTGTTTGGAGATATGATCCTATATTCTTTTCGGATAGATATACGAAAGAATATCACATAAAAGCATTTAAGAGTATTGCAGAGGAATTAAGCGGATATACAGAAAAATGTGTGATTAGCTTTGTGGATATTTATCCTAAAAATAAGAAAAATATGAATGGACTGTTAAGTTATGAATTAAGCGATTATGAGTTGAGAGAATTTGCTAAGGAATTAAGCAAGATAGCAGCAGATAATAATATAAAGCTTGGAAGTTGCGCGGAAAAAATAGACTTAGATGAATGTGGTATAGTTCATAATTCCTGCATAGATAGAGAATTGATTGAAAAGATTATTGGATGCAAATTAAATGTCGAAAAAGATAAGAATCAGCGTATAGAATGTGGATGTGTTGAAAGTGTTGAAATAGGTACTTATAATACATGTAAAAATGGATGTGCATATTGTTATGCAAACTATAGTTCGAAAAGTGTAGAAACAAATGCTGCTAAATATGATCCTTTATCGCCACTTCTATGTGGTCAAGTTCAAGATGATGACAAAATTACTATCAGAAAAGTTGGTTCATTAAAAGAAACACAGCTAAGCATTTTTGATATGTGAATGTATAATTACATCATGTATTTGTTGGATTATAATTGGCTCCATTTTGGCTCTAAAAATTCTGGGTGAGGTACACAAAAATGCAAAATATGATGAATATGAAGAATAAAACACACAAATGTGTACCGACAAACAACCAAATTAATCTCTCCGCCCAAGAGTTTGAATAAGGTAAAACCAGCGGGAAGCCAGTGTTTATGCGGCTTCCCGTTTTCTGTGTTTGAAAAATGTTTGCAGTTTTTAGTGGCAGTTAGAATTTTAAATGATGAAATTAATTATTGCATATGTTATATGACAAATAGTGAAAGCAATAGCAGGTATCAAAGCGATAATATTTTTTCTATCTATTGCAAGAAAAATGAATGCACTACAAGGTGGTATTGTCAATAGTAGAATGATTAATGGATTAGTTACTCCGAAATAATAGAATATCCAACCTGTAAAATACAAAAGCAAAGATGCTATAACCATGATGATAAGTGGATTTACTTGTATTTTAGGTGTGCTTTTCCTCTGTAAAATACAAAGGGCTATTATAAAAAATATCTGGCAAAAGCTCCCGATAGCATCAACTATGGGCGTAACGGAATCTGTTCGCAGAATATCATTTGGAGCAGGAAGCGCAAACCATATGAAATTGGGAAGCATAATTATTAGGAAAAGCAAAAGGCTGTATATATCAACCCCCAATTTATAGTTTTTTATCAATTCCAAGTTCTCCTTTTGAACTGAAAATATCAATTTATAACTCTACAACATCTGACTGGTCTCCTGCAAAACAGACAACAATGTATCCATCATCTCAACACCTGGCAAATGTCCTGTATTGGCAACAATTTTATACCTCAAATTTGATCCTCCTCTACAACTTCCCCTTCACATAATCCCGAATAAAGAAATCATCTCCCGGCATCTGGCAGCCGACGATGTAAAGCCCCTCATTATCAGAGCAGCGGATAACACGTCCTTCCAGTACGTCATGCTGAGGCAGGTCAAAGTTGTGAATTTTCACACGGATGTCGACGCCCTTATGGGTAGCAAAGTAGTTGTCATGTGTCAGAAATGCAAAGCCATTTGCACTTAGGTTATCCAGCTTGCCTTCGATGGTTGTGCCGTCGGTAAGAGTGATTGTACATGCATTGGAGATGTCCAGACGAGGGTATTTTCGCCGGTTGTTGATCTTTGGACGCGACTCAATCTGGATTGTAAAGTGGGAATCCTCTTCTTGCTCGGTATGCACAATCTTAGCCGGATCCCAACAGTAAAGCACGTTGCCGACGGTTACCTGCAGCTTACATTCTGTCACTTCCGTAAGCTTCGGTGCATTTGCAAGGAAGATTGATAACGTATTATTCTCACGTGTCAGTACCTCGCCGTAATAGTTCTTTCCATCCTTCAGTGTCACACTCAGTTTCATGCCAGGCTGTACATCTTCGGTTCCCATGAAACCACCGATTCCAAGCTCGCACATGAGGGATTCGATGACGGTCTCAATGGAGTTGATGCTGTTGGCTGATTCATCGTATTTGCTGAGCATGCGGTTGTTGATCTCGTTGGAGTCGCTGATGCAGGTTGTCATGTCGCCGACGATATCCGTTACCTGATTCAGATTGTCCACAAGATGGATGTTGGAAGCCTCGACTTCCTTCATGGCGTGGTCGATGACCTGAATATTCTCACCGATCTTATTCGTATCGGAAGCGATTTCCGTCATACTCTTACCGGTCTGCGTGACCTTGGTCAATGTGAGCTGGATCAGCTTCAGGGTTTCTTCCATCGAAGCGGTCATCCGCTCAGAAGTCTCTTCGAGATGCTCGAGAGCCTGCCGAATCTGATTGGAAGAGGACTTGGTCTCCTCGCTTAATGTACGGATCTGCTCGGCTACGACTGCAAATCCCTTTCCGGATTCGCCGACGCGGATCAGCTTCAATCGATGCATTTAATGCAAGAAGATTCGTCTGGGATGTGATATTCTCAATGACACCGGTTTCGTTCTTCACCATGGCGAATTCAGACTTGAAATTCTGCAATGTCTGCTCAATCTCCCCGGAGAGCGAAGCCATCGTGTTCGTCGTAGTTACAAGATCTGCCAGATCCTCGGAGCTTACCTTCGCGTGCTGCACCGAAGTGCTCGTAAGTGAGACCATTTGCTCAATCATCTCTGCCACATGGTTGACCTGTGCGTGTATGTCGGATGTCATTTCGTTTGACGAGGTTGTACTGCTCTGCAAGTCAGAGTTATGATCGCTGAGCCGGTTCAGGCTGTCTACAACAATCGTGGCACCGTGTGTGTTCTCGGATGCAAGCTCACGGACAACGGTAATGCCGTTTGTGATCGTGTTACATGCCTGCTTTACCTGTTCCACAGTCGTGACAACACGATGAAGGTCTGCCTTGATGCTGTCTGTCATGGCACCGTCAGACTCAATCAGGTGCTTGATGGACATGACATAGCAGATATAGCAGAGTATGATACAGGCGAGCTCGAGCTGATAATTCTTCATATCGGAGGCGGAGTTGAATCCCTGTGAGATACGATAGGCAGCACCTCCGACGATAATCAGAGAGTTTGCGATTCCGCAGCTTACCATGAATCGGATACTCTTATAGAGGACCAGAAGACTGGTCACGGGCAGGATATACGTGAATGCAATCGGTGATTCTGTCGTGCATAATACAAATGTATAGAAAATGCCATAGCCGATCACGAGGTTGAATTTGTATTGGTCGGTATCGAAGCCTTTCACACGAAGCAGAATCTCCCCGGTGATGACTGGCAACCAGCAGAGCGCTAAAAAGATAATATAATAGGTAGTGCCACGTAGATGGTTCGCCACATCGGCACCATAGTTTGCAGAAAGCAATGCGGCGAAGATGATCCAGATCCGTCTGGCTCTCCGGTTCGCCTTTTCCTTAAAAACAGATTCGTCGTAATTCATAATTTTTTTCCTTCGTGGAATATATATCCGTGGCAATCTGTTGCTCATCAGTTTCATTCGTTTTTATAAGGTGTCTGTAAATACATCTGTCGTAAACTTTATTATAGCATAGTATTGTTATAAATGTAATTACAGAAAATGTATTTTCTTCTGGGGTGAATGTGAAAGAATTGGTAAATAGGAAAGTACAGATGTGGTTGAACTTTTGCTGTATCCATGTTATAATAAAATATTATGAATTGAGGAAATATACGAATGAAAAAAATGGAAAACAGAGTATTAAAAGCAACGAATAAGATAGAAAAAAGCTGTGCCTTTGGTGCGATCCGCCAGGGGATGATTATGCTTATTCCCCTGCTTGTTGTTGGCTATGGCGCATTGATGATCATGAGTCTGCCGATAGCAGGCTATCAGGATTTTATTGCACATATCTGGTCAGGTCATGTTATGGATATGCTGCAATTTATATATCATGGTGTAAATGATTTTTTTGCGGTTTTGCTTGCAGTGACGACGAGTGTCAGCTATGCGCTGATCAAATCCAGAAAGAAAAGTGGATTTGTGGAGACGGGGGATGCGATTGTACTGGCGGCTGTTACGCTTGCCAGTTTTGCCGGATGTGCAGGAATCCAATATGGGAGTTTTTCGATAAAGGCATTTAGCAATATGAATACATTCACTGCACTGTTTGTATCCCTTGGTGCAGGATTTTTGTATTTCAAATTAAAGGATATAAATTTTATGTCAGTGAGAAACAAGGAAATAGATACTGACAGTGGTTATATGCATGCAATCAATGGAATTGGCTGTACTTTGGGGATATTATTCGTGTTTAACTTGTTTCATCAGGTACTATATGTGACGAGCGGGGTAAATGGAGTACAGGAATTGTTTGAGCTTGGAGTAAATCGTCTGTTTGGTTCGATTGATAATAATTTCTGGTCTGGAATCTTAATCATTGTCGAGACACATATATTTTGGTTTTTGGGGGTGCATGGAAACAATGTATTGGATGTTGTGATCAAACAGAATTTTTCAGATGTATCTGTTGGTATATTCAGCAAGTCTTTTCAGGATGTGTTCGTAATCATGGGGGGAACCGGCGTGATGATCTGCCTTGTAATCGCGGTTTTGCTGTTTGCGAAGACGAAGAGTCTGCGGAATGTTGCGGGTATGGCGGCACCAGCAGTTTTGTTTAATATCAGTGAGATTGCGTTGTTTGGAGTTCCGGTCATTTTGAATCCGATCTTTATTGTACCATTTTTGGTAGTTCCGATCCTGAATTTCCTGATTACATATGCGGCAATGTATTTTGGCATTGTTCCACATGTGGTAGCATCGGTGGAGTGGACAACGCCAGTTCTTCTGAGTGGATATCAGGCAACTGGTTCGTGGAAAGGAGTAGTGCTTCAGCTTATATGTATTGTGATCGGCGTGTTTGTATATCGTCCGTTTATCCGGATGTTTGAAATGCAGCGCCGGCAGCAGATGATACAGAATGTGAACCAATTGGTAGAAGAATACAAAAAGCAGGAAGAAAGTGGAGTTCTGTTCGCATTTACAAAACGGGAAGATGTATGTGGAAATACGGCACGGCTGCTGGCCGGCGAATTGAAGGAGGCAATTGAAAATCACAGTCTGTTTCTGATGTATCAGCCACAGGTGGACAAGAATGGGCATTGCTCTGGTGCGGAGGCTTTGATTCGGTGGAATCATCCCGTGTTTGGAAATATTTACCCACCACTTATCATTCAGCTTGCAAAAGAACTTGGAATTATGCATGCGCTTGATGCAGCAATCTTAGATGAAGCGGCAGCGGCGAGAGCCAGACTGACTGATTATGTAGACGAAAGCTTTGATATCTCTGTCAATCTGACCAATGCGTCACTGCAGTGGGATGGATTGGTGGAAGCGGTGGAAAACAGCGTGAAGACACATGGAATTTCCTGTAGCCAGTTGTGTCTTGAAATCACTGAGCAGGACGCGATATCTTCGACAGAGGATGTGGTACATAAAATAGAAAAATTGAAAGCACACGGACACCGGTTTTTGATTGATGATTTTGGGATGGGGCATACCTCCCTGCTCTACTTGCAGACGGGATTTTTTGCAGTCGTGAAACTGGATGGATCTTTGACGCGGAATGTGCTTGAAAACGAAACCAATGCGGAAATCATCGGTTCGATCACCAAGCTTGGGGAGTCGATTCATTTTACAACGATTGCAGAATGGGTGGAGTCAAAAGAACAGTTAGAGAAGCTGAAAGCATTGGGGTGTGATGTATTCCAGGGCGCTTATTACAGCCGGGCAATCGGGTATGAAGATCTGGTTGAATGGCTTATATCATACAGAGATTCATAATTGTCCGTTGCATTTGAGGCAGATATGAAGTAATCTGTTGGATGAGTTATTATAGGAGATAATTGATAAGGAGGAACAACATATGAACCAGAAAGAAAACGTAGCGTCAGCTTTGGGATCCATATTGCTTGGAATTTTGCTGATTGTTATGAAAGGAAAAATTATTACCGCAGCCATTACGCTTCTGGCAGTATTTGTAATTGTTGGAGCCATTATGGATTTTGTGGCAGGACTCGTAAATTATGGAATTGTGAAGTCAGTTGCCGGAATCTGTATTTTGGTATTTGGCTGGGTATTTGCAAGTCTTGCATTCTATATTCTGGCAGCAGGAATCATTCTGATGGGACTGTTACAGATATCGTCAATCAAGAAAACGATGCCTGTAAATCTGACTGTGGGAGAACGGTTTCAGGAGTATTTTAAACCGGGACTGATGGTTGTTGCCGGAGCATGTCTGCTCTTTAATCAGAGTGGAACGATTGCGTGGGCATTTATTGCAACGGGTGTGCTGTTGGTAATAAATGGTATCATGACGTTGGTTGGCGCAAATAAAACCTATTAGGTATAGGTAATTGAACTATGAGTTTAACTGTAATGGTGAAATAAGTCTTGTATATCTAAACGGAATGCGTTATACTAACAACAGCTTCGGAAAATCAGAGTATTTTCTTGAATGAAACTAAATAGAACGAAGAAGGCAGATTGTGGACGAAGATAGACAGTTCTACAAGTCTGCCTATTTTTATCAAAAAATCTATTGTTTTTATTCAAGGAGGTATGTATGATGAATACAACAACTACAATCGATAAGGCAACAAATAACCAGAATGCATTTAATTATGCAGTTTATATGATGCTCGGCAGCTACTTCAAGCAGATGGAAGCTGTGTCCGAGTGTTATGTCCAGAAGCTGTATCTCTACTATGTGGAGAATAAGCGGGAGCGCCAGTACAGCTTTGAGGATATTGCAATCCGTTTTGTGGAGCGGGTTTTGCAGAAGCAACTGCCAGAGGAGATCTGGCAGGAGCGGGTGCTGGTATCGTTCTTTGCGAGGGACGGCAGGAACTATGTTGCCTTCCAGGGAGCCCGTTACACATTGGTTGTGCAAAACGACTACCGTGGAGCACGCACGAAGCTGCAGTATCAGCTGTATGAAGATACGCCTGCTATCGAGAGATAGCGGCGTGTGGAAAGGATAACAAGAATGTACCATATAATCGTAAATCCGACCTCATCTTCTGGAAAAGGAATGGATGCATGGAGGGAGATAAAAGACATATTAGACCGAAAAAACGTGGCGTATAAGGTGTATGTACTGCGGAAGCCGGGAGAAGCAACGATGGTTGCAGGGAAACTTACAGCAGGAAGGAACATGGCCTTAAATGAAACGGCTGTTATGGATCAAAGCAAGGAAGTGGTTCGGGAAAATGAGGAAGATATCAATATTTTAGTGATTGGCGGCGACGGAACATTAAATGAAGTCCTAAATGGGATTCAGGAATTTGATCATACGACGTTATCGTGTATTCAGACAGGATCCGGAAATGATTTCGCTAGAAATATGCATTTGGAAAAGAATGTGGAACGTGCAATTACGCATCTGCTTGAAAATCCGGAGGAAATTGCGCTTGATTATGGAGAAGTGACAACGAATCATCAGGGAAGCAGTGCAAAACGATTTTTAATTAGTTCTGGGGTTGGCTATGATGCAAATATCTGCGAAGAGGTCAGCCGGAGCCGACTGAAAACGGTGTTAAATAAGATTCATCTTGGTAAATTGGTGTATGTGATGATCGGCGTTAAGCAGATATTTGCAAAGAAAACGGTACGCGCAAAATTATACATGGACGATGCGCCTGTGATGAAGCTTCCGGAGCTGTTCTTCGTCGTTGGGATGAATCATATGTATGAAGGTGGTGGAATCCCATTTTGCCCAAACGCAGATCCGACAGATGGAAGATTGGATGTCTGCCTTGTGAAAGGCATGTCAAGGCTGAAGCTTCTTCTTGCAGTTGTGCTTGTTTATTTCAAAAAACATTTGTTGTTTAAGGACATTACGAATCACAGGTGTAAGAAGATGCGTCTGGTGACGGAGACACCGCAGTGGATACATATGGATGGTGAGACGCCATACCAGGTGAATGAGGTTATCTGGGAAAGTAAAGGAAAGCTGCGGTTTGTGAAATAGTATAAAGTTGATAGAATGAAGTGTGAAAAGATGTTAGGGACTGAGAAGTTATGGGTATGTACATAGAAAAGGAGATGCACAATGGAGTTTATATGTTACCCCAAATGTTCCACCTGCCAGAAGGCAAAGAAGTGGTTAGATGAAAACAAGATTGAGTATACTGAACGCCATATCGTCGAGGAAAATCCTTTGGAGGATGAGTTAAGAATGTGGTATGAGAGAAGCGGATTACCGCTCAAGAAGTTCTTCAACACAAGTGGTATGCTTTATAAGGAAATGAAGTTGAAGGATAAGCTTCCGGAGATGAGTGAGGAAGAACAGATCAAGCTGCTTGCGACGAATGGTATGCTGGTGAAACGACCATTGGTTGTGGATGAAGAAAAGGTGCTGGTTGGCTTTAAGGAAGCAGAGTGGAAGGAAAAGTTGATATAGGTATAGATGTGTACTCCTCGCAAGGACAATGATGTTGTTGCGGGGAGTTTTTTATATTCAATTGTCGAAATATGTTGAAGTTTGTCGGGCAAATATTGTTGAGAAATAGTAAAATTTGTTGGATAATGTGTGAAAAGAAGGAGGAATTAAAATATGCAATATGATTTTTGTATCCAAACAATTTCAAAACAAAAGATACTGTAATATAGAGAAAAAATAAAAAATGTGATTTATATATATCTTAATTGAATAATGAGAAAATAACAATCAAGCAAATACAAGAAATGGATAAATTTTCAAATGATGTATATCGGGAAATATTATCTGATAGTCCAGATATTGCAATAGCAAATACAACGATGCGAAAACATACGGAGCCGATGAAGCAGGAGCTGATGAATCTTGTGGCATTAAAGAAAATGCTTGATGAATGTATAGTAAAAGAAGGAGAAAAGCTGAATGGGGAAGAAAAAGAATTTTGAGAACAAAGAAACCTTTGCAGAAAGGCATCCAAGAATAAATGCAATTATAGGATTGTGTATCTTATTAGCAGGTATATTTTTAGCATTTGTGCTAATACGGATAATAATTTTGCAAATTGGACAGGGAATTGAACAAATTATAAATTTTTTGAAAAATTGTGTAAGTACCACGGATAAAGTAATTATTGTTGCAATGATAACGGGGGCTGTATCAATAATCGGTGTTGTTATTTCTTCTGTAATAGCAAAAATTATAGATTATCGTTATAATGTTAAGAAATATTTATATGATAAGAGGGAAAAACCATATGAGCAGTTTATAGATATGGTATATCAAATAATAGAGGATATAAAGCAGGAAGATAAACATATGTCCGAACAAGAAATAGGAAAGTTAGTATCTGAATTTTCGAGAGGCTTAACTTTATGGGGATCGAATAGGGTGGTGAAAAAATGGCTGAAATATAAGAAAGCTTCAATGGGACAGGCAAATCCAGAAATTTTATTGCTATTGGAGGATATTATATATGAGATGAGAAAAGATGTGGGACAGAGAAAGAAATTGGCGCAGGGGTCTATGCTATCTTTTTTTATTAATGATGTTGAAGTTTTGTTAAAAAAATGAGGATAAAAAATTGGAGGAAATACATATGGAAACGATACAATTAATTCTAAACGAAATCATTGATATAGGAGGAAACAATGGAATTATTATAGCAGGTTTAGTTGTTTCGTTATTTGTAATATACAAGATTGCATCTGCTGCAAATTGTACATGTTTGGAAGCAATTCTTTTAGATAAAAAAGAAAAAAAGGAATTAGAAGTGGAGAGGATGGCACTTTTTGCAATGTTGTTCACTTTTGTAAATTTTTTTGCAATGCTGGAGAGATTTATTATCGCGGTCGTGATTATAGGAGTGTTAGTATTAAGTATAGCTATTATTGTTTATGAGAAAAAACAAAAGCAACAAGAAAACGAAGAATTATCCTATTATTATGAAAGAAAAGTACAAGAATTAATGTTAATGTATATAATGTTAATTATGCCTATAGTTTCGGTAATAATACAATTGACATACCCATCATTGGCACGGGGATATTGTGCTGCTATAGCAGGGCTAATAGAGATACTTGTTGTTAATTTGATGATACCTAATTTCATCAATTCAA
>ULUD01044593.1_pt1 | contig 16183 bp, 27 predicted proteins | sample 1958191 | NCBI WGS metagenome assembly ULUD01 (sample SAMEA4835751, study PRJEB28245) | human gut metagenome | biome: gut microbiome; material: fecal sample | place: Denmark | collected 2008 | reverse complement strand
TACTTGCCGCCGGATGCTTCAGCCTGTCGTGCGAGCGCAAGACGTGAAGCCGCAGTTGCAGCCTCTCCGAACTCTTCGGCAGCCTTGAGCGTCTGATGGTCTCGCCCGTAGTGTCTGGCAATGTCTTTCAGTTCTGCGTCGATCATTCTTCGTAGTCCTCACACCAAGGACGGAAAGAAAGCTGATACCTGCTGACGTCCAGCTGTCGATTGTGCTCGTCGAACCAGTCCCGTCCGTTGAAGTACGCGTACATGCAGAATCCTTTGTGTCCGTCACGAGGGACGAGGCTGATCTGGTAGTGCCCGCGTTCCGGGCGCTCTTTCTTAAAGGAGCGCCATTGTTCGTTGTCATGTTTGTTCATTGCTGCTCCTTGATCTCTTCAATGTCCTGCCACTCAATTCGGACGTGCGCGAGGCAGGCGCCTATCCAGATGCCGACCGTGATGCCCTCGGCAAACTCCTCGTCCGTCACACGACCGGCTTTGTGAGCATCCGCAAAGGAGGCTGCATACTTGTTCAGACGCTCGTGGAATTTGCCACCGGACAGCGTTTCTAGTTTTCTTCGCGCTTTTTCATCGCGCACTCGGTACTTCATTCGATCAGTCCTTCCTCTTTCATGACACGGACCGGCTTCAGGTGATGCTTCATCACGTAATGCAGCGCCTGGTCCATCTCTTTGTAGGTGAAGCCCTTGAAAAGTTCGATTAGGTTCGGCAGCAGGGCTTCAGCTTGCAGCAGATTTTCTTTCGCGATCACGTGGTGTTCTTGCCAGATGCGCCAGGCCGCATCGACCTGACGCCATGCTGGTTCAATCTCGCGCCTGAACTCTTCGCCTTCTTCGAGGTCGTAGGAGAGGCGGTCCGCGAGAAGCAGAAGACCAACGAGGTAAGCCCACGATTCGTGCGAAGGTTCCGTTCTGAATGACTGCAGGTGAATGCGGTAGTCAAGCTCGATACTGGCGGCGGCGCGATCGCTGAGCCCCTTATTCGCCGAGATGTCGAGCATGTCGAGGTAACCGATGCGGTGCTTCTTCGGGTCGTACTTCTTCGTGCGCTTTTTCTTAGGCTTCATTCCTCGTCCTCCTTACGGAAAGCCCCGCACGAGGCGGGGCATGAGTGGGTTACTGGCGCTTGAATCTGAAGCGAATGTCGCCGTTGTCTTCAACAGTCATGGACGTGCCAGCGATCTTTTTCAACGCTTCTGGATCAAACGTGGGCTTCTGTTCAACGGGCGCCGTATCAGCTTCTGGCTCGTCATCGGACTCCTCGTCTTGTTCAGTGTCGTCATAAGCAAACATAAGAGCGCAGATTTCGTTGCTTTCGATTTTGGCGCGCTCGATTGTGAGTGCGTAGTTGCAGACGGAATTGGCGATATTCTGGAGGACTTCCTTTTGTTCGCTTTTGTGGCTTTCAAAGGCGATCAAGAGAGCAGATTCGACGAGGAGAGAAGTGTCGATGTCGTCGATCTGGTTGTCATATTGGTTGTTGATGTCGAACAGAGCGGACCGGATGATTTCATGGGAGGTTGCTTTTCTAAGCATGAGCTTCTCCTTGTAGAGATAAAGGGTTAATTGTTTTCGTGGATTTCGTCGTCAACGACCGGGGCTTCGAGATACTGCTCTGCAGCGGTGCCTTTCTCTATGAACTCGCCTTCAATGAAGTCCTGCTGCGTTACTGCTTCGCCACGGTCCGACTTCTCGTCGATCTCGACTGCACGGACGGCCTCGATGCTGACGGGGAGGTACTTGAATAGGCGACGAATGACGGTCTTCTTTGCCATCTCGTCCCAATGCGAGGCCCAGGGGCCAGAGGTGCCGGCTTTTGAGGTCTTGCGCACAGCTTCAATCTCGGCGCGAGACATAACCTCGAATTGAACCCCGCCGCCCTTGAGCTTCGCGACGGCATAGACGTGAGTGACCTTTCCTCGATCCGCAACCGATGCAGGGATGTGCTCGATGTCCGGATCTAGACCGAGCTTGTAGTTGAAGGTGTCCTGTTCGTGCACGCAGTATGCGGATAGGCTGACGATCTGACCGGATCGACGGGCGAGATCGATCATTCCTCGGTAGCCGATAATCAGCTGCGCGTTCGGGCGGCCTTGCTTGTCTTTGCCATTTCCGAAGGGCAGCAGATAGCAATGCCCGAGCGCGGAGCCTGGCTCAAGGCCCAGAGCTGCGCACTGGAGGACGGCGCCGTAAAAGCTCTCAGGGGCGCACTTCAGAAGAGCCGGTGCCTTGCGGCACTCAGTCATGACGATGCGCGTCAGGCGATCTGCAGTCATGCTCTTCGGAAGTGCCAGGGCCATCTGTGCCTGAAACTTTTTCGAGCGCACGACGTCGATGACGGTTGCGGCTTTGACCTGTTGCACGACGGCGGTCTGTTCGGCGGCAGGTGCGACCTGAGATTTGAGAACATCAGTTGTGGACATTGGTTTTCCTTTGTGTTAAGCGAGTCGAAGGATGCGGGTGGTGGAGGTCTGTACGAAGTCCCTGTACAGGTCCGGGTGTTCTTTCTTGAATGCAGTGGATGCGAAGCGGGAGCTGTTCTGCGCCTTGTAGGTCACGGCCTTCTCGCCGCCAATGAGTAGTCCTGACTTCTCGCCGATGGCTAAAATCACGCGGTTTGCGACGGCCTTTTCCTGGTCTTGGAGCTCCTTGATGCGCTCTCTGATCGTGCGCAACTCGCCAATGTCGGCCGCTTCATCGTTGCTGGCCTCGACCATCTCGCCGTCATCGCGGGCGTACAGCTTCTTGATGTCGTCGGCATTGATCGGATCGGGAGGGACGTCAGCGAGGACCTTCTTGAACCAGAAGGCGTGGCACTTTTCGACGATGGCTTTGATCACGTCCTCGTCGCGCCGCACTTCGTACATTCGGAAGTCTTGTCCGCCGATGAGAACAGCGACATAGAACTTCTTGATTCCGGTAACGGCCATGTACCACTGAATCTGCGTTTCGTAGTAGAGCGGAATCTGGTGCTCGGTGACGACATTGCCGGACACGATCTCAGCTTCCTGCGAAGGTCCCCACTTGTCGGCCATGAATGCGTTGGCGGTCTTGCATTCAAGGCCAACGTCGGTCGAAAGCATGAGGCCTGTTTCGGCAGCCTTCTCGGGCTTGTTGACGCGGACCGTCTTGGCGATCTGTTCGTTGACAATCGCTCGGTCGATGTTTCCGCGCATCCACCCGTTTTCGCCTGTCGAAAGAAGGAAGTTCACGCGCTGAATTTTCATGCCGGTGCGCTTGCTGAACTCTTTCGCAACCACGTCTTCAAGCGTTGTTCCCCAGTAGGCTGCTTCGCCTGCCGGTGAGCCTTTGGTCTTGCCGGTCTTCTCTTCCCACAAGCTTAGCGGCGTCTTGTAAGGGTTGAGGCCGAGGACAGTTGCGACGTCTGAACCGCCGATGCCCTTGCTGCGCTCTTGCAACCAGGTATCGCGTTCCATCTCTGCAGTCTTAATTGCTGCCATTCAAAACTCCTTGAAAGAGCGCGGCCGCAACAATTGCGAGCGCTCCTACGAGAACAACGACCTTCCAGATCAGCGAGGGGTGTTCACACGAAAAAGGCTCGACGTTCTGCCGAGCCTGCTTTGCTGCGCGCCGCTGTTCGAGCGGTCGCTTTCGAGTAATTCGTTTCATGTCGAAGTCCCTTGGAATGTGGTCAATGATCTTGACTGGGGCTGAGTAGCTCATTGTGTTACCTTGAAAATCCCGCGTTGAAAAGCTTTGTAGACTGCTTCTGCGGCAGTTCTCGCGCAAAGCACGCTCATCATTTCTTCGTGGTAGTACTTGACGGTCGTTATCGCGATGCCCATCTTTTCGGCGATTTCGCGTCGTCTGAGACCTTTCGCGACGAGCGTGAGGTACTCGATTTCGCGCGGTCTCAGGTTTTTGCGCGGTTCTGCCTTCATTCGAGCACCTCGCCTTCGTCTTCGTCATCTTCGTCGTAACCGTGTTCGTCCTCGTCTTCTTCGTCAGGGTCGGGGCCGCACCATTTTTCGTAGTCGTCAGGACCACATCCGTCAGGGTAGTTCCATGCCATGCCGATCTCCTTAGTCAAAAATCCAGTGGTAGAGAGTGGCCGCAGCCATTGCCGGCAGGATCACCAGACCGAAGAAGCCGATTAGCCCTTCGAACGCGTCGAGGAAAAAGCCTGCAGCGCCAGAGCGGTGATATTCCGTGCCATCAGCGCCAAAGAGGGTGCGCTTTGCAAGGGTTTCGAGGTAGTTGAAAAAGCGCTTCATGACGCCTCCGAAAAAAGAAAAGACATTCAGACGCCCTCGCTCGGAAGAACTGCCGGCTCGTGATGGCACGGGCAAGGGCGCGTGAATGTCCTTTTTGTTAGTGGTGGGTGAGGGAGCAGGGGTGAACGCAAAAGCCTCTCGTCTGCAGATGCCCCTGCTTTGGAATCTGGCTCGAGTCATCGACCAGACCGGCTCATATCTGCGTCAAGCCGTTTTCCCTCGAAGTCGTTACGGAAGTTCGTCCAGGATGCACTGGACGTTGCACGCGACCTGCTCGTACTTCTCCGCTGCGGGGCAGTGGATGACGGTCGGCTCGGTCTTCATGTAGAAAGCGAGCGCGGCGGCGTTCGCGATGCTCATGAGCGCGTACTCGTGGACATCAGCTTCGCTGCAGGTCTCGCGACCGATCGAACGGAGGTGATGCGCCAGTCGGGCGTCGAAGTCGTTGCACTTCATTCTTCGCCCTCCTCGTCGTCATCGTTGAGCAAACCTGTCAGAAGGGCGTCAGCGGAGTTGAGTGCACCGATGTACGCATCGTCGTCGCCCCGGATGTAGGCCTTAGCGGCCTCATCAATGAAGTCTTTGATGTACTCGAGGTAGTCGAGCTTGTCCTTGTCCGTCATTGTGTTCTCCTGATAAGCCGTCCCGCGTGTCGCTCTTTGCGGGTGCCCGCGAGACGGCTGTGATCTTTATGAAAGTCCATCCAAGCGCTCTCGCGCCAGTCCCCTACGCATTGAACACATGCGCAAGAACGCTTGAATCGACTTTCACACGAGACTCGGGTGTGTTCCTACCGGCTGCTTGATCTTTCGATCCGTACCCCGGCGGTCCCTACGCAGGCAGCTGTGCCATCCCGTGCTAGCTACATGCAGGTCGTCGTAGCTCTCTCGCACTCGCCCGGCTGCCGTGCCGAGGTCTTAGCGGTCCGAAGCCTTGCACCTCTGTGCGAAATGTACGGCAAACTGAAAGTGTTGTCGTGCATTCCGTAACGTGAATACTACGGCATGCCGTATTGTGTGAGCAAGCGAAGATTTCGGCATTCCGTCGATCCATTGAGCCAGATCAAGGGATGCCGAAAAAAAAGCCCGCAAAGTGCGGGCTTGGCTTGTGAAGGGGATTTGTTTAGAGCCAGCTGTTGCCGGCGCGGTCTCTGACGCGACCGATGAGTTTGAATGTTTCTAGGTCTTCTGAGTTGAGCGTTTCATCTGGAATGCCCGGGTTCAACGAGCGAATCAGTAGGCCGTTGATAAGCGGGCGCAGGGCTTTCACTCGCATCTTTCCGTTGATGACGAACACATAGACCTTTCCGCTGATGATCTCCTTCTCAGAACAATCAACGAGAATTTTGTCTCCGTCCCACAGGTAAGGCTCCATTGAGTCTCCGTGAACCAGGAACGTTTTACAGTTGTCTGGGTTAATCTGGCGCGCTTGGAACCAGCTGCGATGCTTGATAAACCCATCTTCTGGATTCTTCACTTCTTCAAAAGTGACCTCATTCTCGGCGCCTGGGCCGGCGGAGACTTGTATGTAGTATTGCGGGATGATGACGAACTCCGAGTCGGCGACATTTTCGCCGTTTTCTGTTCCTTCATAAGCCCTTACCGATGGAGACCTCATGTCTCCAACTCCGTCTGCGAGCCACGACGCACTTACTTGCAGGTATTCAGCAGCAAGTACAGCGTGCTTGTATCCGATTGTCTTTGTCTTACCAGAAAACCAGTCGGTTACTGAAGAAGGGCGGATTCCGCAATGTTTTGCGAGACCAGCCTTGTTTTTGTAAGGGGCGGTTGCCTGAGCTTGCTCTAGGGCTTCCGCCACACGTTCTGCGAGCGTCCCCATTTGAAACTCCGTTAAATGTTTCGGCATGCCTGAAATATAACTGTCAACCGGCTTGCTTGTCTATTTCGGGATGCCGTATACTACGCCCGTAGGTTCACTTCGATATGCCGGAATAGATATGAGGGAAAAGAAACTGAAGAAACAAAGAAGACTCGATCCCGCTTTTAGCGCTCGCGTAATTGAAGAGCTTGGTGGGACCAGTGCGGTTGCTCACATTTGCGGCGTAACTCCGTCGTCGGCATCCGAGTGGAAGACGGAAGGAATTTCGCGCGGGTACTTCATGTTCTTGCGGGAGAGGTTCGCGAATCTTCCGATCATGCGCGAAAAGATCGCGCTCGATTTCTAAGGATTGTCATGAGTCTCAAGGCCAGCGCATGGGCGTGGTGCGTCCCCGTCGAAAAGGCATCAGAGCGACTGGTGCTTTTGGCGCTCGCGGATCGCGCTGACGACAAGGGCTACTGCTATCCATCAGTGAAGGATATTTGCGAACGGACATCGCTAGATCGAAAGGCTGTGTTCCGGGCGCTCTCTACTTTCTCTGATCGAGGCGTGGTGACGGTGCAGAAGCGAAAAGGTGTTCACGCGAACTCTTACACGCTTGCAGTCGATTGTCCCTTTTTGGGTAGTACCGAAATAGGAACGTCCCCAAATGGGAACGATCCCAAAGAGGAACAACCATTGCCCCCAAATGGGAACAACCATTGTCCCCAAATGGGAACAACCATTGTCCCCAAAAGGGAACAAGAACCTATCAATGAACCTATCAATAACCAATCAATAACCAGTAGAGAAGACGCGCCGCCAAAAGCCAGAGCCAAGAAAGGCGAAGGTTGGAAGAAGTGGATCAAGGTCGAAAAGCCGGCTGAAGTTCCTGATGACCTCTGGAAGCAATTCGGAGAGATTCGCGCTCTGAAGAAGATGGCATTGACCGAAAGAGCGTTTGATCTTCTTCGATCCGAAGGAGAAAAGGCTCACATGACGCTGCTTCAGGTCGTTGAAACGTGTTGCGGCAATGGGTGGGCAGGCTTCAAGGCCTCCTGGTTGACGAGGATGGGCGGTAGCACCTACCGAAAGCCTCAGAACGTCACCCAGACGGCTGAATACCGAGAACGACTTCAGGCCTGCTGCCGAGGTGAAGGCAGAACCGAAAAACTCGCCGACGACGGCGTAACGATCATCGTGGATTGAGGAAAACAACATGAAAAAAGCAGAAGGCTTGGTCGGCTTGTTGGGCTTTGCCGAGGGGGAAGAGGAGCGGGTATGCCCAGAGCATGGGCGGTATATCTCGCACCTGACCTACCTGAAGGGAGAGCTCAAGAATGCGAGCGGATGTCCGAAGTGCCGAGCGATTCAGCTGAAGAAGCGGCAGGAAGATGAAGAGCGCGAACGCAAGGAGCGTGAAGAGCTTGAGAAGCGCCGCGCGTATGAGCAGACGCTCGACCGAACGGCCATCCCGACCAAGTACCGATCCAGAACGCTTGCATCCTTCAGGACCGATGGAAACGACCAGAAAGCGAAGGTGCTCAAGATCGCCGAGTCCTACATCACCAAGTTCGACACGCTTCGCCAGTCAGGCATCGGGATGGTTTTCATCGGCGAATGCGGAACCGGCAAGACTCATCTGGCGTGTGCGGTGCTTCAGGAGCTCTTGAGCAAGTGTGCAGGCATCTACACGACGGCGCATGAGATGGGGCAGAAGGTTGCTGACTCCTGGGGATGCCGAGAGCCAGGAAAGACGACCGCAGACGTGAAAAGAGCCTACAAAACTTGTCCGCTGCTTGTCGTCGACGAAGTGGCCAAGGAAGACGCGAAGCCGATCACGAAGGAAGTCCTGTCAGAGGTTTTGTATGCCCGCTACGACACTCAGATTCCGACCATCTGGATCACCAACGCCGATCCGGCGCTGCTGAAGACCGCGATAGGAGAGCAGGAGTACGACCGGCTCAAAGAAACGTGCAAGTTCATCCGGCTCTCGTGGCCGAGCATGCGGAAGAACGACATCGATTTTTAAAGGAGGAGGGGGCATGACAGACCAGAAATCAAATGAGCGAGACGGGCAACCGGAAGCAGTCCAGTCGCCCGAAATCACAACGGATTTCAGTTCTCTTGAGCTGGAGACGCTAGATACCGCCGAAGAAGAAGGAAAACGTCTTATTCGTCATTACGTGCAACGCGCGAAACAGCTTCATCGAGAACATCTTCGTCGCTGGGGCAGACCTGATCAAGCCAAGCAAGAACTGCCTCAAGGCGTGAAACGTTGATCGAAACCAAAGACTGGACTTCTTCTGTGCCTGTGTCGCCCGTTGCGGAAATGTCGATCGGTTCGAGTTTCACCGCACCTGCAGCGCACATGGCGAGTAAGGCTGTTTTGGGGTCGAGTTTAGTAACAGGCATTTGTTTAAACCTCCGTGGGTTGGTTGATGGACGTGTTGGGGAACACAGCCTCAATCATCTCACGGGGGACCTAAAAAGGAGGAGTCATGAAAGAAAGTGACGAATACCGCCTCGGACGATCTGCCGCACAACGCGGTGAGCCGATGGCGAAATATCAGGGCTTGACGGCTCGAATGAATCCCAAAAAGAGAGCGGCCTTTATTCAAGGCTATTACGACGGACTGAGGAGAAAGGAAAAATGATTAGTTTCACGATTGAGGGGGTTCCAGTCCCCAAAGGACGCCCGCGCTTCACTCGCAGCGGCCACACGTACACGCCGGACACGACGCGAAAGTATGAGGCGCTCGTGACGGCCAGGGCAAAGGAGGCAATGATTGGCAAGAGAAAGATCGAAAAGCCGAACGCAGTCCGTGTGGACATTCTCGCCATCTTTCCTGTGCCCTCGTCATGGTCTAAGAAACGCCGCACAGCGGCTCTGCAAGGTGTCGAGCATCACGTCTCAAAGCCGGACCTTGACAACGTACAGAAGGCGATTCTTGACGGCATGAACGGGATCGTTTTTGAGGACGACTCGCAGGTGATCGACAGCCGGACCAGAAAGGCATACGGACCCGAGCCGGGTGTAAAAGTTTTTATTGACGAGGTGAAGCATGGATGATGCAGACCGAGCCGCAAGAAGCGATGAGTGGATCATGCGAGCGGCAATTGAGGAGAGAAAGCCAGAGGGACCGAGACCGATCGTGGTGAGCTTGTGCTTGAACTGCGGGGAAGTGATCGAGAGAGTGCCTGCAACGGTCGAGGGAGTTCGAAATGTTCGACGTTGGTGTTGTGCCGAATGCCGAGACGAATGGGAAAGGGAGCATGCGAATGGATGAAGCGGAGCGCCGAATTCTTGAAGCGCGCCTTGAGAACTGGAGTTCATGGGCGCGTGAGGGAAAGCCTCGTGGAAAGAGTTCAATGCTCGGCGTGATGCGAGAGGCCGGCTACGTGCCAGAGGAAGGCACAAAGGAACGTCCTCGCATTATCGACATCAATGACGCTGTGGAGATCGAGGCGGCATGGAGCGCGATGCTCGATTCAAAAGAGAAGCGGTTGTTGCAGGAGGCCTAGGGGAATCCGAGCCGGCCGCTCTGGATAACCTGTCGTGTGGTAGGCATCCGACCACGCAAGTACGAACAGCATCTCATGTTGGCAATGCGCATGTTGCACAACGTGCTGTCCCGTGATAGACTTCACTAATCAAATTATGCCGGTGTGTCCGAGCTGGAGGGCGAGTCTTTTAGGCTCGCTTTGCCATGCCTAGGAAAAACATCAGCAATTCTGGAAAGCGGTATCTCCTCCACGGTGATGCCGCTTTTTTGTTTTGAAAACAACACCGCGCACGCCTCTCAACGATGCGCAACCCGCGCGGTTTCCATTCGCTACCTTAGGGCAGTTTGCTCTAGGGGATGTCTGAGGGGCGCCCTGTTTGACCAGGGCGTCCCTTGGGCTGTTTTAGGAGTGCCATATGAAGCGTTGGCTCAACTATCTTGATGAGAAGATCATCGACTTTCTGGCACGCCAGTTCATCGCAACCATTCGACGTCGCAATCGACGCATTGGTATTGAAGATCGTTCCCGATATGAAGGGATTCGATTCTTCAATGTGGGAGGCGGACGCGGCTCTCTGGTTTATGACGTTCGGTTACCCGACACGGCGAGGCCTTCCGTGCTTGCCGATCAGGTGGCGTAAGGCTTCTGTTGTGGGGTTGTGCTTGTACTCAAGCCATTCCTCAACCGTGACACAGTCAATCAGCCATTGGCTGCCGTCGGCCCGGAGAATGAGAACCTCATCTCCTGGTTGACGCTGGACTTCGGTAATGCCGTCTTCATCATGGTTGACGACATCGAAGCCGTCTACATAAGCAAATTCATTCATGAGGTCTCCTGGTGGAGTTGATAGGGTCAGAGCTTCAACGATACACCAGGGAGAGCGTAAAGCCCTCAGGGGAAACCTCGGGGGCTTTTCAATTTCGAGGTACAAAATGAAGAAAGCTATTGTGGCGGCCATTGCGGTCGCCTTTTTCGTTTCTACAGCGGCGGAAGCACGTGGCGGTCGTGGGTTCAGCGGCGGACGTTCGTTCTCCCGTCCTGCTCCTACGAAGAGCTATGCACCGAAGCGAACGACAGTCGTGAAGAAGAACACGACCGTCATCAACCAGACGGTGAATCAGGTGCCGGCATCTTCCAACAGTGGCTTCTGGTCTACTGTTGCCGGATCGTTCGCAGGATCGATGGCAGGCAATGCTGTCTACGATGCTGTGACTGATGACAAGGGCCTGGCGCCTGTGCAGGCTCAACCTCAGCCTCAGCCCGCTCAGTGATGGGGCGTCGAATGAGCGACGGAGAGAGCTTGGGTCCTCCCGGGGCTTTTTGACTCATGCGGGTCGGACGAGCCCCGAAAACGGTCTAGTTGCAAATTTCAAAAGGGTGTACATGTACATTTCACTTTACGCTTTCCGTGAACACTTTACGCTTGCCGGGCTCTGCCGGTATTGAACGAAAAGCTCGAACGCGCAAAGATGAAATTACAAAACAAATAACGAGGTGTTGGCATGGCGAACGATGGCGTCAGCATGCGAGAGTTTGCGCGCCAAGTCGGACGAAGTGCCGCATACGTTAGCGGAAAGTGCAAGACTGGCGAGCTGCCTCTTGTCGACGGAAAGATTCCGTTAGAAGAAGGTCTGAAAGCCTTCAAGGCTCTGGTCAAGTCTGAAGAACGAAAAAAGGCGAGCCGTCGCACGTCCAGAAAGACTGCGGACGTGTTCTCGGGCGATGACGAGGACGATAAGCAAATATCGGCTGCTCTGAACGTAAACGAAGCGTTCAACAAAGCCCGGCTCGCAAAAGAGGTCGCGACCGCAAAGATCAAAGACCTCGAATACAAAAAGCTCAAGGGCGAGTACGTAGCGGTTGCTGATGTTGAGGCGGACGCGAGAGAGGCGGCAGCAATGCTCCGCAACTTCGCGATCTCCGCCCCGACTCGTTATTCAGCGCTGCTTGAAAACAGAACGCAGCGCGAAGCCGAGGAAGTCCTTGAGGACATCTTCCGCGACCTATTGAAAACGATCAACGACTCGCACTTTGCAAAGGGGGGATGAGATGGGCATTTGGTCCAAGGCGTGGGCGCAAGCCTGTCGCCCGATCTCTCGTTTGACTGGGAGCCAGTGGGCCGACAGGTTTCGCGTCGTCGCTTCCGGTACGTCTCCTGAAGCGGGCATGTGGCGTACAAGCCGAACGCCGTATTTGCAGGAGCCAATGGATTCAGCAACGGATCGACGGACAGAAATGGTCGTCATGTGTTGCTCTTCACAGCTCGGCAAGTCGGAGATGCTCCTGAACATCATGGGCTACTACGCCGACCAGGAGCCTGCTCCTCAGCTGATGCTTCAGCCGACCGTTGAAATGGCCGAGGCGTTCTCGAAGGAGCGCATCGAACCGATGTTCCAGAACTCCCCGGGGTTGCAAGGCAAGCTCGAAGAGGGGAAGGACGGTCGAGGCTCAGCGAAAAAGTCAAGCACGACAATTCGCATGAAACATTTCCCGGGTGGCTACCTTGCCCTTGTCGGCGCGAACTCACCGGCAGGGCTTGCCTCTCGTCCGATCCGCGTCCTTCTTTGTGACGAAGTGGACCGATACGGCGTGACGAAGGAAGGCGACCCTCTGAAACTCGCCATTCAGCGAACTCAGAACTTCGGGAACAGAAAGATCATTTTGGTCAGCACGCCGACCATCAAAGGCGCGTCGAAGATTGACGACTGGTACGAACGAAGTGATCAACGTCGATTCTTTGTCAAGTGCCCGCATTGCGGTGAGGAACATATTCTGCAATGGGCAAACGTGACCTGGCAGAAAGACGACGAAGGGAATGCGCTGCCGATGACAGCAAGCATGCACTGCCCTGAGTGCGGATGCATTACGCGAGGCGCTTACAAGCCCGATCCGAAGCTGCTGCAGAGCGGGCGTTGGATTGCAACGAACCCAGGCAGCAAGATCAAGGGCTATCACGTCAACGCGCTTTACTCGCCGTGGGTGAACCTTCACGACCTTGTGGAGGAGTTCGTTTCCGTGAACCACAACAGGGACAAGCACGGGCTCATGGAGTTCGTGAACTTAAAGCTCGGCGAGGCGTGGGAAGAAATCAACCCAGACGCTGACAACTGGGAGCAGTTGTACAACCGTCGAGAAAGCTATCCGACAAGCGGCGTTCTTCCGGACGGCGTTTTGCTATTGACCGCAGGTATCGACGTTCAGCACGACCGTCTCGAGTGCTCCGTTTACGGATGGGGCGTCGGTCGGGAGTGTTGGGGCATAGAGCACCGCGTGCTCTACGGCCGCCCGGACGATCCGCGAACTTGGCAACAGCTCGATGCGGTCCTACAGCGTCAGCATTCGATGCCAAATGGCGTCAATGTTTCGGTCGCTTGTGCCTGCGTCGACTCTGGTGACGGTACCTACACGACGAACGTGTACCAGTACACAAAGGCCAGAGAACGCATGCGCGTCTTCTCTGTGAAGGGGCGCGGCGGCATCGGTGTCCCGTTCATCAACACGCCGACGAAGAGCAACGCGATGAAGGCAACGCTCTTCACGCTCGGTGTTGACAGCGGGAAGTCGCTCGTTATGAACCGGCTTTCCGTTCAGGAACCTGGTCCGAACTTCGCGCACTATGCGGCGCAGGAGGAGAGGGGTTTTTCTGAAAACTTCTTCAAGCAGTTGACCGCTGAGGTGCTTGAAAAACACTTTGAAAAAGGCGTCGTGAAAATGGCGTGGAAGAAAATCCGCGAAAGAAACGAAGCCTTGGACTGCGCGGTCTACGCGACTGCTGCTCTCGAATTGCTGAACCCGAACTTCGAATATCTCGCCGATTTCTACCAGAACGGCGGGGCACTCAAGCAGCAGACCGCTCCGCGTAGGTCGCGCGGAACCCTTTCAAAGGGGATCACCTTGTAAAGGAGTTGAAGCCTAGTGGCACAACAGAAAACGCAGATCGAATACGTAAATGTGGACGATCTGAAGGCGTATGAGCGTAACGCTCGAACGCACAGCGACGAGCAAATCAAGCAAGTCGCAGAGTCAATCAAAGAATTCGGTTTTACAAACCCTGTTCTCATTGATGAAAACAACGAGATCATTGCAGGACACGGTCGAACAATGGCCGCGAAGTCGATCGGCATGAAGGAAGTGCCGGCGATTCGCCTGAATGGGCTCACCGATGCGCAGAAGAAAGCGCTGCGCATTGCCGACAACCAGTTGGCACTCAACGCCGGGTGGGACGAAGAGCTTCTTCGCATCGAGCTCGGCGAACTTCAGGAACTTGACTTCAATCTCGACGTTATGGGCTTCTCTGACGAGGAGCTCGACCTTCTGCTTGATGGAACCGGCTCGATTGATGACGACGAAAGCCATGGGCAAGACGCTGAGGAAATCGCGGAACCGTCTGAAGACCCAGTTGTCAAGCCTGGCGAACTCTGGCTCTTGGGCGACCATCAGCTTTTATGCGGAGACTCAACGCGCATCGATGAGCTTGTTCGCTTGTGCGAAGAAGGCAGCGTCGATCTGTATCTGACCGACCCGCCTTACAACGTCGCATACGAAGGCAAAACGAAAGACGCCCTGACGATTGAGAACGACAACATGTCGGACGAGGACTTCAGAAAGTTCTTGCTTGACGCTTTCTCTACTGCGGACTTCGCCATGAAGCCCGGGGCATCTTTTTACATCTGGCATGCGGACAACGAGGGATACAACTTCCGAGGCGCGTGCCGCGACAACGCGTGGAAGGTGCGCCAGTGCCTTGTGTGGAACAAAAACTCTCTTGTTCTTGGTCGTTCTGACTACCAGTGGAAGCACGAGCCGTGCTTGTACGGCTGGAAGGAAGGCGCGGGGCATGCCTGGTACTCGGACCGTAAACAAACGACGGTTCTCGACTTCGATAAGCCGTTGAGGAACGGGGATCATCCGACGATGAAACCTGTCGATTTGTTTGAGTACCAGATCGGCAATTCCACAAAGAAGGGCGACATCGTGCTCGATAGCTTCGCAGGGTCCGGGACGACCGTCATTGCTTGTGAAAACACTGGCCGCAAAGCCAGAGCAATGGAGCTCGATCCTCGTTACTGCGACGTCATCATCAAGCGTTGGCAGGACTTGACGGGAGAGGACGCTGTTCGTGAAGACGGCGTGAAATTCAACGATTGCTAAGACATTTCTCCGGCTAGGTTGGCCGCCGAAAAGCGTTTCCCTGACGCTTGCCGGAGGAATTCACTCAGGGAGTTCACATAGGGAGTGAGCAAATGAAGGACTTGAAAGGTCAGAAGTTCGGGAAATTGACGGCGCTTGAACCCGTGGGAAAGAACAAGAAACGATGCGTACTGTGGCGATGTATCTGTGAGTGCGGAAACGAGTCTGTTGTCGCGTCTGACGCCCTTTCTAGCGGTCGAATCAAGAGTTGCGGTTGTCTTCGTTTAGAGAACCTTCGTCGAGCTTTCAAAGAAAATGGCGGGCATTGCCAACACGGCATGCACGGAACGCGTCTTTATTCATCTTGGCGGGGCATGCTGAATCGATGCCAAAACACAAGTGATCCAGAGAAATTTCAGACGTACGGAGGGCGCGGAATCTCAGTTTGCCAGGAGTGGCATGAGTTCGAGCCTTTTCGGAAGTGGGCCTTGCAAAACGGCTACGCAGCCGAACTGACGTTAGATCGAATCGACGTCAACGGTGACTACTGCCCAGAGAACTGTCGATGGGCCACGCCAAAACAGCAGGCTAGAAATCGCAGAGACAACGTGACCTATCAAGGTAGGTGTCTCGCGGAGTGGGCAGAAGAGGTCGGCATTGGGTACCAGACCCTTCGAAAAAGAATTGAAGCCGGATGGACATGGGAGCGAGCGCTCTCAACGCCGGTAAGGAGATGAAGCACATGAGCGGGATTACGAAAGACATGGCCCGGGAGATGTTGCAACTTTGGCTAGATGCAGAGCGGGCGGTGACGACGGGTCAGTCCTATAAAATCGGCACCCGCTCTTTAACGAGAAGCAACGTCTCCGAAATTGCCGCCAGAATCAAGTATTGGCGAAACGAGATTGACAAGCTCGAAAACGGTCGTAAGGGGGCGCGTGTGATGCGCGCCGTCCCTCGCGACCTTTGAAAATCAGTTTCCCTGCGGCTAGGAGTTGATTAGCTACCAACTCCGAAAAGGCGCGACCTTGGCACCCTGCCATGCAGGGCGTCTCCAGGGTTGACCTTGAAGGAGAGGTTATGCGTATGGATTTGACTGGCCTTGTTTTTGGCCGATGGACAGTCTTGGGCGAGGCAGGGAAAGACGCTCGAAATCATAAAAAGTGGCTTTGTCGGTGCGAGTGTGGCGTCGAACGCGCCGTTCTTGGGTACGACCTGAAAAAAGGGAAATCGCAAAGCTGTGGTTGTCTTAGCGTCCAGAAGACGATTGAGAGAAGCACCAAACACGGAGGATGCGGTTCGCGTCTTTACGTTGTATGGGCGGACATGATTCAACGATGCGTAAACCCCAATTGTCCTGACTTTAAGTACTACGGCGGAAAAGGGGTTTCTGTTTGTCCAGAGTGGCGAGACTATGCGTCGTTTGCAGAATGGGCTCAGCGCTCCGGCTACCGAGAAGATTTGACGATCGACCGTATCGATGTCGATGG
>ULUD01018692.1_pt1 | contig 16323 bp, 13 predicted proteins | sample 1958191 | NCBI WGS metagenome assembly ULUD01 (sample SAMEA4835751, study PRJEB28245) | human gut metagenome | biome: gut microbiome; material: fecal sample | place: Denmark | collected 2008 | reverse complement strand
AATTGATGAAAAAAAATATTGAGTATCAAACTTGGGTTAATTAACGTTTAAAGATTATCAAGTCTGCTTAACTTTAGTTACCTTTGTAAGCAAAAAGTGTGCAGATTATGAAATTGAGCAAACATAAATTAGGAGAACTTATAGAAGTGACTCGTGGGGCAAGCCTATCTGGTCAATTCTATGCCGAGGAAGGCGAGCTGATTCGCTTAACTTTGGGTAACTTCAATATGAATGGAGGTGGTTTTAAAGAGAACACTTCCAAGACGGACTTGTATTATACAGGTACTGTCAAAGACGAGTTTATACTAAACAAAGGTGATATTATCACTCCGCTTACAGAGCAATCCTTAGGATTGTTGGGTACAACAGCACGTATTCCTGAAAATGGTAAGTATATTCAAAGTCAAGACGTAGCCCTTGTAAAATGCAAGGAGGGACTTCTTGACCCTAATTTTTGCTATTATCTCATCTCTTCTTCTATTGTTCGCCAGCAGCTAAGTGCCGGTGCTCAACAAACAAAAATACGCCATACTTCTCCTGACAAAATCAAGGATTGTACCGTATGGATACCAGAACTTGAAGTGCAGAAGAGAATAGGGCGTATTTTATCTGATATTGACGAAAAGATTACTCTTAATCGTCAGATAAATGATAATTTACTGATGCTTGACCGTTCATCAATAACGGCAGAAGTTCGTCACGCTGCTTAGTGAGAGCATTTATTTCTTCTATATTGTTATCAATTTGCTCGTATATAACCTTTATTCGTTCAAAGAATAAGTCTAATAATGCTGTAGGAACATCTAACCACTTGTTTGCCAAGAAAGTGTCTGTCATAAAATTCTTTATGCCCGAAGTTTTACCCTCATAATTGAACATATTGTTATTGTCATAGAACATGCGCCACATAAAGAAGAAATATGCAGATGCTTTGTAGTTCTTCATTGTAAAAGCATGGCAAAAGTTAGAGCAAGTCAAATTTCCACCATTGCGTTTCAATACTCCAGGCGTTACAAACGCACTTCTACCAGTTGCCTGGGTGGGACTACCACCAGATACTTCTATAACAATATCCCATACAGATAACAGCTTTGAAGTGTTACTATCTTTTATGTAGCGAGTTGGCAAATCATTAAGTTTTACAATATCTGCTCCACGAATACACCCAACTTTCATGTTTCTTTTTTCTGCAGGTTCGTCAAATCCCCAATCGCCAGTGTTATTACTGCCGATGTAATCGTTCAAAAGGCATGGATTCCAAGAGTAAGGTATGTTCATGTGAAGTTCTTCATTCCAAACCATAGCCCCTCCACTTGATTTATACGGTTTTTCCTCCTCATTTGGGAAGTCAAACTGTACAAACCAATAGTCGTAGAGCTGTTTTGCCATTGCCTCTAAATTATCATTTATCAGCTTATTGAGTTCAATTTTGCGATCAATGTCTGCCAACACCTTTCCGATGGTACGTTGCTCCTCTATTGATGGAATCAATACAGGTATGTTGCCAATCGTATCATTGGAAAGGGTGTAACGTTGCCCACTACCAGAAGCATTATTTTCAAAATACTTCTGAATGTATCGAGTGTGCATGAAGGCATTCAGATATTTTCCGTCAACAATAGCAGGGTTAGGAGTAATCAATGCACAATGATAGCCAAGAAGTACATACTCGAAATCGTCAGCAATATAAGTGGCAACACCTATATCGTCTCTGGTTTCGCTATCTTTTGTGATGGCAACCATGCCTTTGCCTATTGAGCATTTGTCAATCTCTGTTTGCTTGGCTGATGCAACCATAAACGACTTAGCCTTTTCTTTGGTGATAGCCCAATTATAATAAACATCAACAAAGTTGCACAGACGCACAGGTGTTTCGCCCTCTAGTGTTTTTTTGTCAACACCGCTAATTTCAATTTTAGCGATGTCGGCAAGTTTATATTTCTTTAGTTCCATTTCGTTCTAATACATTAATTAAAAATCATATGAGTCCAATTTGGGTAGCAATTCTTCATATCTCTTATTCTCAAAGTCATTGAAACGTTGAGTACATACATGCCGTGCATCAAAGACTTCATATTCGTTACCAAATTCAGAATGACAATCACTATACCATAGGATAATCTTGTCCTTTCTTGAAAGTCTGTTAAGTTCAAACTCTATCGAATTGTCAATATATTCTTCTAAAACTCCATTCGGGAAAAATATTTCATCGTAGCCCCTTGATTGATGGAGAACTGATAACTGGTCAAAAAATGTGAACTCTTGTGACAAATCATCACAAAGATTTATCTGTTTCGACTCTATGTTTATGCGCTTAATCACATTCTTACAGACAGTATCTATGATTTCATCAATAAGAGGATAGCAATCATTTTCAATTTGAGAGATAAATTTATCCGCCTTTTCCAATTGTCCTTTTAGATATTCTATTTCGGTCATAGATTTATCCTTTATCCAGCAATCCCCTTACTTCTTTATCGAAGTCAGAGTCAATACGTTGTGTCTTATTGAAAATGTCATATTCTTCTTCCGCTTTCTTCTTGGCTTGCGCTGCCGATATTTTGCCTTTGTCGGGCAATATCTGGTATTTGCGGAATGTCAAGAACTCATTGACACTTGCCGAGAACTGTGACATGTTGAACGTGTTTTCACGCTCTATGAGGTCTTCGATATAGTCAAAGAAGCCTGTTACAGCACGCTCCAGTTGTCGAATTTCTTTCTCTTGTAGATAGTTCTTAGCTATGCGGACATCTGATTTCAGAACACGTCCATCTGGAGCATTTTTCCAAGTGGTCAGTCCCATGTGATCCTTTGTGTGATCAGCCTTAGAAAAGATAATCTCCGCAGCCGTCTGTCCTGTGATGGCATAGTGGAAGCGGTTTTGTATCATTGCGTAGAAATCGCGCGTGGTCGGAGAGTTACGGTCATAGTCGGTGCTGCACTCGGCATAAATATCTGTAATCTGTTGCCAAATGCGACGCTCACTCGCACGGATGGAGCGGACACGCTCGAGCAATTCGCGGAAGTAGTCCTTGCCGAACACCGCCGTTCCTTGCTTCAAACGCTCATCGTCCATGGCGAAGCCCTTTTTGATATACTCATTGAGTATCTTTGTTGCCCATTGGCGGAAACGAGTGGCTTTCAGTGAAGACACACGATAGCCTACGGCAATAATGGCATCAAGAGAGAAGAAATCTACGTTACGGGTTTGCGTCTTTTCCTCCATTGCGCCGTGCTGAGTGGTTATTTCCATTTTGGAAACAACCACTTTCTTGTCTAACTCCCCCTCATCAAAGATATTCTTCAGATGCTTGCTGATAGCTGGCACGCCCACACCAAATAGCTGTGCCATAGCCTTTTGGGTACACCAAAGTGTTTCGCCCTTTATGACCACTTGCACCTTGCCGTCCGCATCCGGCATATTGTAAAGAAGAAACTGTATCTCGTTACTCATTGCTGCTACTCCTTTCCTACATTAGCATTGAAACCGATGCTATCTAACTGCTTCAATATCTCTTCTTCGAGGCGGTGACTCTCCTCAAACTGTGCCTTCAGCGTTGTCTTGTACCCGTCCATGCGCTTGTTGAACACCTCCTCGGTGATGTCCACATAGTCAATCTTGATGTCGAAATACTGTCCTGCCGAGAGACTGTAACCTTTCTCCTTAATTTCATCGTAGCTGACGGCAACGGAAAAATCGTCCACGGCTTCCTTGTTCTGGAATGTCGTGATAATCTTCTCTATCTCTTCGTCGCGCAGACGTACCTTCTTCAAGCCGTTGCTGTCCTTGTATTCCTCGCCAAGTTTGCTTGCGTCAATGAGCACCACCTTGTCGGCACTCTTGGACGCATCGAAGAACAATACAGACACGTTCGTGCCAGTGTTGGCAAACACATTACTTGGCATCGATACACAACCATACACAATCTTATTGTCAACAATGTGCTTAAGAATCTTGTTCTCTATGCCACTCTTAGCGGTAATGAAACCTGTAGGAATAACGATGGCACCTTTGCCCGAACCTGACTTCAATGAATTGATGACATGCTGGATGAAGCAAGTGTATATCGCCATGCTTTCCTTTTTCTTGGCAGGAACCTTTGGTACACCAGCCCAGAAGCGGGCCGGGAAAGCAGCTATCTTCTCACGAGTGTCGCTGAAGTCCATCTTGAAAGGTGGGTTGCTCACCACATAATCAAACTGGCGGAGACTCCCTCCGTCATCGCTCTTGTGATAGGGTGAAACAAGCGTGTCACCTTGGATGGCATGGTCGAGCGAAGACACCAGTCCGTTGAGCAGCAAGTTGAGTTTGAGCATCTTGTTGCTTCGTTGCGAGATGTCTTGGGCAAAGATGGTACAGCGGTTCTCGCCTACTTGATGGGCAAGAGCCATAAGCAAGGTGCCAGTGCCAGCCGACGGATCGTAGCACTCTACGTTATGAAGGTCGGCATTATTGCCTACCAACAGGCGTGCCATGATTGTGGCAATGGCGTGGGGCGTGTAATACTCGGCATACTTTCCGCCACCAGCCGTGTTATAGTCCTTGATAAGGTATTCAAAGATGTTGGCAAAGAAGTCATAGTGCTCAGCGAATGCCTCCTCAAACGAGAAGTTGGCGAGTTTGTCAACCATAGCCCGGGCAAAAGGCGCACGTTGCGCCATATCCGTAACGTATTGTGTAATTGGTTCAAAGAGCGGAATCTTGGTGTTCTGTGTAGTCTGTGTAGAGAATATGGCGAGATTCTGCTCGGCAATGTCGCTCATCGTATTGTCAAAGATGAAGTCGAAGTCACCCTTTGCCTGCTGATTCCAGAGGTTGGCTATCAGATGCTCTGGCTTCAAGCGAGGAAGGTCGGGCGAGAGCGAGGCCAAAAGCATCATGCGATCCATATCGGTCAGTTGGCTATATGCCACCTCCCATTTTTCCGCTTCGCGTATCTTCGCTGCATAAGGACTCTTTGATGTCTTGAGGGCATAGCCGAACTTATCGTTAAGGAACTTATACAGAAAGACTTGTGTAATGATTTTGTATTCATTACCGTCGTTTCCCATGCCGTATGTCGTGCAAGTGGTTTTCAAGGCATCAATGAGAGCCACTGTCTTTTCTCTTATTGTCATGTTCATGTTTAACTTTTTGGGTATGTTGCGTTATATTGGTTGATGTATTGTCGAGCTATACGAGTCTGGATAAAGGAGAAGTCGTCCATTTGTGGCTCGATAGTGGGATAGTTGTAGAGAGCTTGTGCTATTTCCGTCATGACAGTCATTTCGAAATACTCGTCTTTCTTCAGAATGTCGTTGCGGTCGTACACCTTTTGGTCTATCTCCGATTTTATATCAGTGAGTATCGCCACGATGTTGTCGTCATAATAGCTAAATATGGCAGCTTTGTGCTCTGCAAACCGCCGCTTGTTCTCTTCGCGTATGCGTTTGTGGACGTTGGCAAATTTTGTGTCACCGTTGTATTTTCTCAACAGGCGATTGTTGTTTTCCTGCAATTTGACAAGCTGCTTGATGATCTCATCAAGTTCCTTGCTCTCTTGGTTGAACTTGGCTATGCTGTCGACCACAAAGCCATGCTCCTTGAACCGCCGCATGAAGGCATCGTGCAACGTGATGTATTCAGGATCATCGGGGTCGGTATTTTCCGTGAACTTACGTATGACCGCTGACCATTTGTCTTGCAACTCGCGCCCTCCGGCTATCATCTTCATCTCCTCTTCGCCAATCTTTGAAAAGTTGAAACGGATGTCCTGCATGGCCTCGTTGACGAGTTGTTTGGTCTCGTCAGCCACGGCAAAAACTTCCTTCTGATTGATGATGTCGATGTGATGCTGCACTTCTTTGAGCATGTCGGGCAACTTGGTTAGCTCCATTTTGCTGAAAGCCTTGCGTAAGTCATCATCGCCAAAGGTTCGCACAATATTGCCACAGTCCTTGGCTGATATGAGTGCCTTCTTTAGGTCGAGCAGCACTTGCTTGTCTTCAATAGATGAAATCTCGGACGAGAACTCCTCCACGTTGTTGGTCGTGTAGTCAAACAGTGTCTGCCGAACGTCGCGCATTTGCCGAACGAGCTCCTCGGGATTTTCAATTACCTGAGAGAAAGTGTCGGTAGTGTGGTTGCCCTCCACCTCGTCTGGGTTATTAAAACGATTCAGCTCTTTAAGATAAGCCTCATTAGTTTCTTCAAAGTTGCGTTTTATGTTGGCAAAGTCAATGACATAACCATATCTGTTGTCCTTGTAAGGACGGTTCACACGAGTGAGAGCTTGCAGCAGGTTATGGTCCTTGAGTTTTCTACCGAAATATAGACGTTTCAAGCGTGGCGCGTCAAATCCCGTGAGGAGCATATTGAAGACTATGAGCAAGTCGATGGTCATATTCTTTTTGAAGTCCTTGATGATTTGCTTGCGTGTCTCTTTGTCGTCGCTGTCGTGAAGTATCAAGCCCACTCTCAAAGGTTTCTTCTTCGTTCCGTACATGGGCATGGCTTCTGCAGCCATCCATACTTGGTCGCCCATCTTGATTTGTATAGGCTGCGGCTGTCCGCCAACGGGCGTGTACTGAAAGGCTTCGTATAGTTTGCGTGCCTGCTCGCTCGTCTCGCAAATGACCATGCCGCCTAATGTTTCGTCACCCTGGATTTTGCGAAACTGGCGAAGGTCGTCGGCTATATAGTGTGCCAACTTGCTGACATAGCTTTCGTGCTCTATGATTTGTGAACGCTTGATGTCTTTCTTTTGCACAAGCGTCTCGAGTTTGTCATACATCTCCGACAAACGCTCCTTGTATGAAGTCTCGATGTCCTCACGAATTATTTTAAGCGTGTATCCGTCGGCAATGGACTGGTCATAATAATACGTGTGAAAATAGCGTTGAAAAACAACACTCGAAGCGCAATCGCTTTTCAACAATGGTGTGCCAGTCAATGCAATTTTGATGGAATTGGGGTCGGCATCGAAGAGATTTGCCAAGAAACAACCTCCAGGCTTATAGCCTCTGTGGGCTTCGTCCATGATGAAGATGCGCTGCAAGTTGGTGGCGTATGCTGGGAGAGTGACTTTCTCCTTATCTTCGGCAAAGCGTTGGATATTCACAACTGTAATCTCTGGTTGGCCGCTCGCACCCTCTTGCGCATGGTTGTTGCGGAATTGTGCCATCAGTTCAGCACGGGTATTGGCCGTAGATACCACCAGCCCCCTTGCCTCAAATTCTTGTGTGGCTTGTTCCAACAAGTCTATTCTGTCGACAATGAAATAGAACTTGGCCACCATATTGCGCTTTGCGTAATAATCAGAAAGGACATACGTTAGGTAATAGGATAATGCAGTCTTGCCGCTTCCCTGTGTATGCCATACCACACCAGATGTGGCGCCTTCCTTCAATTGCTCACGAATGGCCAAAGATGCAAACATCTGCTGGTAGCGCATAATGTGCTTTTGGTCTGTACTTTCAATCTTGCCGTCCACTTCTTTTTCCATCTTCACATAGGCAATGCCGTACTTGATGAGGAATAGCAAGCGTTCAGGGCTACACATGGATGTAAGTATCCTGTTTGTAGGAGTGTTCACATCAAGGTTGGTCTGGTATTCTGGTGTGTGATGAATTACCTGGCAGTTGAAATCAGACAGTATGCGTTTCTCCTCGTCCTGCTTGATGTTGTCGTAGGGATATTCTTTTATGAATGGTGCAACGGGGAGGTTGGATGGATGCTCCTCGCGAAAACAGTTGAAAGGTGCGCTTTCTCTTGCAGCCGTACAATAGAAAGCGCCTTGTATAGGAACTATGCCTCCCATTGTGTCGTATTCCATGTTGTTGGAGAATATCATTAGTTGAGTAATGTTGATGAAGCGACGGAACTTCCTGTTAGGGAAGCGTTCGAGGTTCATTCGTCTGCTTTCAGCCACCATGCCGCCATGATTGTTTGGCTTCTTCACTTCGATAAAGCAAAGTGGCAAACCATTGACAAACAGGGTTATATCAGGGCGAAATTCGTCCTGGCCATTTTTGCACGTAAACTCAGCTGTGAAATGAAACGAGTTGCTCTGTGGATTATCAAAATCTATCAGTCGTATAGGTGAAATCGTAGTAAGCCGCTTGTAGAAAGACTTGCCAAGATCATCGTTCGCCAATTCTTGTCTTATGGTACGCAAGATCTGTTTAAATTCGCCTCTAGCAGTAGGGTTCAGTGTTTCAAATTGCTGCCGGAAAACATCAATAAGTATATTGGTGTCAGGGTCGTAAACAGAACCAGCCATATCATCTTTGATTTTCCCGAAATAGTTGTAACCCAATCGTGTCAGATGTACCATTGCTGGCATCTGAACCCTTGTTGCTTCGTTGAACTTGCTCATAACCTCACCTGATAATCTTGTTAGTTAATGATTTGGTTTAATCAAAGTTTATATTTTACTCGCTTTGGCTTTTTAAATTACTCCAAAATGCATTTCAGAGCAGTCAAATCTGGCCGATAGGTATTTGTACACCATTTGGAAACAGTTGGGGGTACATTCAGCCACTCCACCAACCATTTATTAGTTTTCTTTTTCTTTACCAACGCCAACGTGAGTTGATTTAAATCCTCCATAGTCTCTTTATAATAAATATAAGACAAAGATAGTGATTTAATTATTAAGTACGGATATAATGATAAATCTTTAACATGAAATAACAAACCGTGAATCCACGGGTCTTCATGGTTTAGGTGTTATAGCGTTATTATGAGGCATAATTTCGTGGCAACGTGGTCTCCCTCGTCTGCTCGTCAGAACAAAAACGTCTGCCCAATGACAACAAAGCAAAGACTACAATCGGTCGGTTTTATAATAAATCCGACCGAATAAAACCTAATCTGACCGTTTAAAGATATTCCGACCGAAAACCGACCTGTCATAGAATACTTGATACGATATATTCAAAAGCCTAAATCCAAAATGTTATAATGTTAAACGTTAATGGTAGGCATGGGAGAGCGCTCCGCCTCCCTGGTCTCCTAATAACATTATAACGTTTAACGTTTTTGTTTTCGTATGCTGCAGGGGAGAGGGAAGGGGAGGAGGGAGCCCGTCTTTGCGGCTAACTCTTTCCGAGTTCTTAGTCTTCTCGGATTATCCAGTCGCTGATCGTGCGCTGAGTACTATCGTAATTGACACCTATCTTGAACAGGCGCTTGCCATCGGCAGAATAGGGAATCAAATAGCCCTTTTCGTCTATCTGCCGGATCGCTTCCTCTGCAGAGCCATCATACTTGAGTTCAAAAACAAAGACGGCATCGGGCATATACACCACGGCGTCGGCCCTGCCTACCGCACTATCCTCCTCGACCCGCATGTGGGCGCCCATCAGGTTGAAGATGAGATAGAACACGGTCTGGAAATCGCGCTCGCTCTTGTTGCTCAGACGATTGGAGATGCTGGCAAGGTAGGCCTTCAGGCGAGCCATCGCCCCCTCAACATCTGCATCATAAAGCTTTTCCAGGAAATCACCCACCAGACTGTTGTTGTCCAGAGATATAGGCGAAAGATAGTTGGGCGCAAGACTTTTGAGCATGCCTATCTTCACCTCCCGGTTAGGATACTCCAACGTATAACGATGCAGCATCGGGTTGTACTTTTTGATGGTGAGGTAGCCACTCTGATAGAGCAGCGGGAGCGCCGAGGTCATCATTTCGGGCGAAACATCAAAGTCATCCACGTCACATGACTTCTTCTCAATATCCATCACGTTGACATGATATTTCTGCAACGTCTTGATCAGATAAGTTGGCGTACCCGAGCCAAACCAGTAAGGAGCAATGTCGCGCGCATTCAGCGCCTTCACCAGGCTGAACGGATTGAAGACATCCTCTGATTTCTTGCTGAAATGATAGCCGTCATAGAATCGCGTCAGCTCTGCCAGGCACTCCTCATACGTCATGTCAAGGGCTTCGCCCAGAGCCTCTATATCCGGTTTCATTTGCATAGTAAGCTCTGTCTTGCTGATGCCGCAGATGGCCGAATACTGGTCGAACATGCTGATATTGTCGAGGTTGTTGAGCTCGCTGAAGATGCTTAGTTGCGAAAACTTGGTGATACCCGTGATGAAACAGAACTCCAGGTATGGGTCGAGCATCTTCAAAGGACTGTAGAAGTTCTGCATGATGCGGCGAAGCAGTTGCAGGTTCTCTTTTTCATGCACTACATCCAGCAAAGGGGCGTCGTATTCATCAATGATGACCACCACCTTTTCGCCCGTCTGCTCGTAAGCTCGCTTCACGATACCTGCCAGTCTTTCATTAGGATGATTTTCACCTTCTCCCTTACCATAAAGCTCTTCGTAGGGTAAAAGCTCTAAATTAAGATAACTGTTCAAGGCATCTGCGTCAAAATGTTTGGCACCGCTCAGGTCGAAGTGGAGCACAGGATGCTTCACCCATTCCTTCTCGTAGTCAGCAATGGCCAATCCCTCGAAAAGTTCTTTTCTTCCCTCGAAATAGGCTTGAAGAGTAGAGGCAAAAAGCGACTTGCCGAATCGTCTTGGACGATTTAGAAAGATGAACTTCATGCCTTTCTCTCTAAATTCCGCGATGTATTGGGTCTTATCTATATAGAAATAGCCTTTCTCGCGTATCTTCGAGAATGTCTGTATTCCTACGGGATATTTGTTGACTATTTTTGCCATATTCCACTCGCTTTGCATTTTGCGCTACTAAGTTACGAAGAAAAAATGAAATACTCAAGCATATATACTATTTTTAAGCTAAAATACTGTGTCCTCTTGTGCCATCCTTCCTAAATCCGTTTTCGAAAATGTTAAAACTCTGATTGTATTTAGAGCCTTATAATTAACCATAACTTACTATGACCAACCAAACATAAAACATTGATTTTCAGTATCCTTTGATTTTAACACTTATAAATAGGCAGAAGAACGACGCTAACAGGCCCGCTAAGCATATATCATTAGGAGTCATCAGGGATAACACTTGTCGAGTTAGTCGTCTATTCCGTATATTCCTTTCCGCCAATGCTCAATATGCGGGCATCGCCCTGTCCTGGAAGTGGCTCATAGACGACAACCTCAACTTTTTTTTGTTGTTATCCACGCATTCATAACGATAGTTTGTTCCAGCCACAACTTGGCGAGAAACCTTGTGGGGTTTCAGCTGCAAGTTGCTGTGCGACAGGACAACAGCCTTGAAGAGAGAAACTTCTTCTGTCGTAAGTTTTGTACTCTTGCCGAATGCACCTACCATTTGAGATTTTTGGGTGCTGGCGCATGATGCCATACCAATGATGATGGTCGCTAATGCCAATGTTTTTATTGTATTCATATTCTTTATGATTTTATATTTCTTAATTGTTACTTACCTATAGTGTATCTTACACCTACATTGAGATTGAAGTTCAGCGGTTTCTCCTTGTAGATAGTCTGGAGCGAAGAATGGTCGTCTAAATGATAGCTTACGCCCGGCTCTGCATAAATACCGACATTGTCAAGCACGTCAAACTGCACGCCGAAATCCGCATTTACAGACATTTGCAAAGGCTTGCTGTCAATGTTGACAGTCTCTTTCTTCTTTGTCGCATTATTGATGACATATTCTTTCGTGACATTTCCCGATACGCATTTTTCTGCAAGTACACCTGCCGAGCCATATAGACTGAACCTTTTGTATGACCATGCATTATATTTCATGTTGACAGGAATTCCTACATAGTTCAGCCTTTGCTCGCCCGTAAAGTAGTTCTCTTTTGTTCCGTCTTTCATGTCGGAGGAGAGGCGAGTGTATGTAAGTCCGCTTTCGATGCTCCAATGCTCGTTAAATGTGTATGCCACTTTCACACCAATGCGTACAGGCAAGCGGTGCTTGTATTCTGTCTTCACTTCCTTTCCCTGATTGAATATGTTGATGCCGAGCATAGGGCTGTCCTCCCAGTCAGAATCATCAGGACCAGTTGCAACAACAGGGTCGCCAATAGATGTAATGCTTCTTGATGACCCCATCGATCCCATTGCACTTGTACTTACAGTCCAACGTGGCGATGTGGACGAAGAGGCGTGACGCCTGGCGTCAGAGTTGTAAGCCACAAGACTGCCGTAATTGCTGTTGTGATGATAATTGTTTGCTTTCTTGCTCTCATTCTCACGTTTCGGCAAATTTTCTTTGTCGAAAGTTGTATTCGTTTCTTTTGAACTGTTGGCATCATCCCCCTCATGGTTGCCAGACGCTGTTTCCAAAGATTTCTCATCATTAGCATAAGATGACAATGTATCAATGTCACCAACAGATTTGTGTACTATGGTCGTATTGATGCGTGGCATAGGTGAGTTGCAGGCAATAGGATTGTTGCCGTCGTCAGCAACGATATTGCCTTTAGGGGATGGCTCTGCTGGTGTATGTGCTATTTGTAGATTTGTCATTTCTGCTGGCGTTTGCTCATCGTTTGCGTATTCAGAATATATTGAATATCCTATCAACAAAGCCACGCTTGCAGCGGCAGCAGTATACGCTGTGCGCCGTAGCCAGTAGGTTTTGAAAGGTCTGCCGCCGTGCATATAGCCACCATTCTCATCAGTCGTTCTTTTGCGAATGTCCTCCCAAAGTCCTTTTGGTGCATCTTTCTCATAGTTGCCCAAACGGTCGTGTATGTCTTTTTGCCAATTATTTTTCATACGTTAAATGGAATTGATGGTTCTATAATGTTTTATCTTCCGCGCCAGCATTGATTTGGCCTTGTGCAGCTGCGAAGCTGAAGTGTTCTCCTTTATGCCGAGCAATTGGGCTATTTCCTTGTGACTCTTGTCGTCAATGACATAGAGATTGAATACAGTTCGGTATCCATCGGGCAACTCACGTATAAGCTGATGAAGTACATCGGTAGGTATGTCCTCAGTCTCCATACTGTCGCAATCTGCAATGTTCATATCTTTATCATCGATACTATCAATGGGCAAGCGGCTGTTGTTGCGTACAAACTTCAGGGTCTCATTGAGAGTAATTTTTGCCATCCATGCTTTCAAAGACCCCTCTCCACGATACTTGAAACTATCCAGAAAAGTAAATATCTTGATGAACGATTCTTGTAGCACGTCCTTAATGTCTTCGTCTTCTGTGATGTAGCGCGAGCAGAGTGCAGACAGGTATCGCACATGCCTGCGATAAATCCACTCGGTGGCAGTATTGTCGCCATCGAGTGCCTTTCGCAACCATCGTTCCTCTTCCGTTTCTTTTCTGAATGTTATGCCGAACATGAAGTTTATAGGCTTAAAAGCTTTGGAAACAGCGAAGTGCAAATGCCTTTACCATACAGCAAAAGCATTTGCACTATCTCGTAACAACGAGTTTCTTATTTTGTTACTGTAACAAGTACCGTAGCAGTTTTTTTGTTTTTGTCTGTGATGGTGATAGTTGTGCTTCCAACCTTCACTCCCTTTATGGTAAGTTTGGTGCCCTTGACGGTAGTAGTGGCGATCTTATCATCTTTGCTTGCAGCCGTATAAGGTGTTGTACCTCCACTAATGTTTACTACATCTTCCTTACCAACCGCAATACTTGTCTTGGCTTTGTCCACGACAACACCATCAACCACGGTAATGCTCAAGCTGCCAGTCACCTTCTTGGAGTCAGTAACAAGAACTGTAGCCTTGCCAGCCTTTACTCCTTTTACCGTAATTGTAGCCTTGTCAACAGTTACGGTGGCGGTCTTGACATCGCTTGATTTAGCGGTGTAAGTACCATCTCCACCTGCTACCTTTACATTCTGTGTGCCGCCAACGGCAACTGAAACGGTTGAAGGATTGAACTTGATGGCGGAAGTGTTGTCATCATCGTCAGAGCATGAAGCAAATGCCATTGCGAATACGGCACAAACGATTAATGTTGCAAACTTAAAGAAATTCATAGATTTCATTTTATTCTATAATTTTGTCGTTTAACTTATGCGCCACGGCATGAGTATGCGTCCATCTACAGCCTTGGCACGATTGTTTTTTCGAGTACTCTCATTCCCTTAAATGAAGAGCAATGTGAAATCTTGCCTGGGAAAAATATTTTTTTCGATTTTTATTCTATACGATGCAAAAATGACGGTGTTTCGGCATTGTACACCGATGTGACCGTATGCATTTTGAGCGACAGTTCGGCAGACTTTTTGCCACTGAACGACAGCCAATTGAGTTTTATCTTCAGTTCTTTAGGATGTTCCTTCCATAGTGAGTTGAGGTCAAATGCTATTAGTGCATCCCCCATTCTTCCGTTGGTGTCACCTTGGGCATTGTGGCGCAAGTCGAACTCATATACATTATCTTTGTTCACACCGCTCACAAGATTAATGACATGCTTGGTAGTTCCTCCCCACAATGTGCGTATGCGGAGCGTAACATATCCGTCCTCGGCAACAGAAACCCAGTCACGGACAATTTCAATAGGGTCATTTCCAAATGCTTTCGCATTTTTTTCTTCTGATCCTTGCGTCATTACTGGCTGTTTGGTACGGATGCTGTCAATCCAATTTACATACACACTCTGTTGGTTGCCTCCGTAGCTTCGTTCTTCTATTGTATAGTTCACCAAAGCCCTCACTTTCTTGTCTCCAAACGGTGAGGCTTTCATATTGGTAGGTACAAGCGACGTTGATTCATCAAGTTGCATGAAGAAGCCGTCAGGCGCAGAAGGATACACCGTTACAAGGGCAGTTGGGCGCTGTAACACCTCATTGTTATCATTGTCATCGCATGAGTTCAGCGTGAGCGAACTGGCTATCAGACCTATTGCCAGAATTGTTTTCTTTGTTATTCTCATATTTCTTGCTTTTTACTTCTACTTATTAAATCATCAAAAAGCAAGAATCTTGCCTGTAAAAAGAGTTTTTTATGAGATTTATCCTTGCTCCAACAAGTTCTTCCAAGTATTTCTTACGTTCAAATATCATATTAGGGTACAATTTTTGATACTAGTATCATATTTTACACCGCAAAGATAACGTTTTTTATCTCGAAATACAGCATAAACAATGGAAAACTGCGTTTATCAAGTAAAAACAGCTAAACGTAGCATCGTAAACTACACAAAAATGCTTTTTAGAACAAAAGGGTATGACATGTAATCACACCCTACGTTCAAGGGAGTCGTTTCAACCGTACCCCTTTATGGATTTCGTCCTATAACTTCCATTCACCACATTATGGGGTCGTTTAAAAGCGTCCCTTCCAACCCTTATTTCGTGATTCCTGATGTGGTCGGAAGTTAAATGCGTTAAATATTCACCTTTTCGTATCTAATCAGAATCCATATAGTCACTTTTCTACCGTTTAGAGTGTATAGCGCTGATAATCAACTGATAATAGATACGTTAATGATAGGTATGGGGTGAGTGCCCCGTCTCCCTGGTCACATACTAACAAAGTAACGTTTAACGTTTTTGTTTTCGTATGCGGCAGGGGAGGGGGAAGGGGAGAAGCTCGTCTTTGCGGCTAACTCTTTCCGAGCTCTTAGTCTTCTCGGATTATCCAGTCGCTAATCGTGCGCTGGGTACTATCGTAGTTTACACCTATCTTGAACAGGCGCTTGCCATCGGCGGAATAGGGAATCAAATAGCCCTTTTCGTCTATCTGCCGGATCGCTTCCTCTGCAGAGCCATCATACTTGAGCTCAAAAACAAAAACGGCATCGGGCATATACACCACGGCTTCGGCCCTGCCTACCGCACTATCCTCCTCGACGCGCATGTGGGCGCCCATCAGGTTGAAGACGAGATAGAACACGGTCTGGAAATCGCGCTTGCTCTTGTTGCTCAGACGATTGGAGATGCTGGCAAGGTAGGCCTTCAGGCGAACCATCGCCCCCTCAACGTCTGCATCATAAAGCTTTTCCAGGAAATCACCCACCAGACTGTTATTGTCCAGAGATATAGGCGAAAGATAGTTGGGCGCAAGGCTCTTGAGCATGCCTATCTTTACCTCTCGGTTAGGATACTCCAACGTATAGCGATGCAGTATCGGGTTGTACTTTTTGATGGTGAGGTAGCCGCTCTGATAGAGCAGCGGGAGTGCTGAAGTCATCATTTCGGGCGAAACATCAAAGTCATCCACGTCACATGACTCCTTCTCAATATCCATCACGTTGACATGATATTTCTGCAACGTCTTGATAAGATAAGTTGGCGTACCCGAGCCAAACCAGTAAGGAGCAATCTTGCGTGCATTCAGCGCCTTCACCAAGCTGAACGGATTGAAGACATCCTCTGAATTCTCGCTGAAATGATAGCCGTCATAGAATCGCGTCAACTCTGCCAGGCATTCCTCATACGTCATGCCAAGGGCTTCGCCCAATGCCTCAAC
>ULUD01059024.1_pt1 | contig 16378 bp, 9 predicted proteins | sample 1958191 | NCBI WGS metagenome assembly ULUD01 (sample SAMEA4835751, study PRJEB28245) | human gut metagenome | biome: gut microbiome; material: fecal sample | place: Denmark | collected 2008 | reverse complement strand
ATAAGATCTTCAGGCTTGTACCATGCCGCAATGCCCGATACTACCTGCCTGCCGCCAAAACCATCGTCAAGCTGTAAGCAAAGAAGCTTCTTGGACTTCTTTACCTTCTCGCAGTCCTTAACAAGAGCAACTCTCAGATCTACCTTTGCAAAATCATCTATGGTTATCTCGTCAGCTATAGGCGCAGGCTCAAATCCATCGTCAGCCTTTTCCTCAGGCTCTGCATTGCTGCCTATTATCTTGTTAAGCTCCTCTATCTCCTTGTTAACGTCAATTCTTGGGAAAATGATCTCACCCCTGTGAACTGTAACGTCAGCAGGAAGTACCCCAAACTTGCCAGCGTTCTCGTATGTGATATCGCTCTCAGCCGCACCTATCTGTTCCCATACCTTTGGCATTGTTGTAGGCATAAAGTTGCTGAGAAGCGTTGATACTATCCTGATAGTTTCAAGCAGATTGTAAAGAACTGTCGCAAGTCTTGCCTTTTTGCTCTCGTCCTTGCCAAGTACCCATGGAGCTGTCTCGTCAATGTACTTGTTAGCCCTGGATACTACCTTGAATATCTCAGCCAAAGCATTGTTTATCTGAGTCTTGTCCATGAACTCGTCGACCTTTGCTCTAAGCTCTTCAGCTTCAGCAATAAGCTCAGCGTCAAAATCGCCAGCCTCTCTGTCAGCAGGAAGCGTGCCGCCAAAATATTTGTCAGCCATAGCTACAGTTCTTGAAACAAGATTGCCAAGACCATTTGCAAGGTCAGAGTTTATTCTGTTTATCATTATCTCGTTTGAGAATGAACTGTCTGCACCCAAAGCCATTTCACGAAGAATGTGGTATCTGATAGCGTCAGCACCATATCTCTCGCCAAGAATGAACGGGTCAACAACGTTGCCCAAAGACTTGGACATCTTCTGTCCGTTGAATGTTATCCAGCCATGTACAGCAAGATGCTTAGGCAGTGGAAGATCAAGCGCCATAAGCATTGCAGGCCAAATGATAGCGTGGAATCTCATAATATCCTTTGCTACCATGTGAACGTCAGCAGGCCAGAACTTGTCAAAATCATTGTACTGCTCGTTCCAGAAACCAAGTGCAGAAATATAGTTTGAAAGTGCGTCTATCCAAACGTAAACAACGTGCTTGTCATCAAATGTAACAGGAATACCCCACTTGAAAGTAGTTCTTGATACACAAAGATCCTCAAGACCGGGCTTGATAAAGTTGTTTACAAGCTCAGTGGCTCTTGTCTTTGGCTGGAGATAATCTGTCTCAGTGAGAAGCTTCTCTATCCTCTCAGCAAATGACGACATCTTGAAGAAGTAAGCCTCCTCCTTAGCCTCTGTTACCTCTCTGTGACACTCAGGGCAGCAGCCGTTCTCATCAAGCTGTGACTCAGTCCAGAAGCTCTCGCAAGGTGTGCAGTATTTACCCTTGTATTCGCCCTTGTAAATGTAGCCCTTGTCATAAAGAGCCTTGAAGATCTTCTGAACAGTTTCAATGTGATAATCGTCAGTAGTTCTGATGTATCTGTCATAGCTGATGTTCATGTAGCTCCAAAGCTTTTTGAAAGTCTTGACTACCTCATCAACATATTCCTTAGGCGTAACACCCTTTTCAGCAGCCTTCTGTTCGATTTTCAGACCATGCTCGTCAGTGCCTGTGAGGAACATGACATCATAGCCCTGCATACGTCTGTATCTGGCAATAGAATCGCAGGCAACAGTGGTGTAGCAGTGACCGATATGAGGATTACCGGAAGGGTAATATATCGGGGTAGTGATATAAAACGGTTTTTTCTCCATATAAAGGACCTCCGTAAAAGAATTTGCATAAGCAGCATTTCTTATATTATACTACTTTACAGTGGTTTCGTCAAGCGGTAAAGCGATTTAAGTGAGGAGTGAGGAATGAGGAGTGAGGAGTGAGGAATGAGGAGTGAGGAATGAGGAATGGGCAAAGCCTACCAGAGTTGTACACCCAGCACCGAGCGTAGCGAACACTTAAACGCAGGCTCAAGCCCGGCGTTAGAGGGCTTGCAGGGTCAAGGGACAGAGTCCCTTGTGGGTTCTTAGGGCAAAGCCCTGAGCGGAGTATGAGGCAGAGCCTCATTCGGCGTAAGCCGACAAGGTGCAGATTAAAGTGTAAAAAGCACACGAGAGCCATATATCAAACAAATCCCATATCGGAGTACAAAATCTGCACCGCCCACCCTCGCCCTGAGCAAATGTAAATCCGCAAAGAGCGTAGCGATTTTGCGGCACAACAAACTTCCCCTAACAATATGTAGGGGCTGGCGCCCTCGACAGCCCACCCCCCCTTGACATTTCGCATTATTGTTTATCTCACAACCCTTGATAACCCCACAAACATCGGTAGGGGCGAACATCGTTCGCCCGTGCTCAGAACTTGCATAAATTCTGAATCATAGAGGACACCACCCGATTTGTGCTGATTTAACAAATAATTCATACAACTTTCGTATAAAAATGCTATAATAGAAGGGTTAAAGTATAAATTCTAAGAAAAAGTAACTCTAAGGTGGGAATCGTAAAATGGAAGAAGTAAGAGAAAATAAAATGGGAACGCAGCCCATAGGCGATCTGCTGTTCAAAATGTCCCTGCCGATCATGATATCCATGCTCGTGCAGGCGCTCTATAATATCGTCGACAGCATATTCGTTGCCAAAATAAGCGAGGACGCACTCACTGCCGTGTCACTGGCTTTCCCTGTGCAAAATCTTATGATAGCCCTCGGTGCAGGCACTGGTGTCGGTATCAACGCACTGCTGTCAAAATCACTTGGCGAAAAGAATTTCAAGCTGGCTAACAGCGCCGCCAATAACGGCATTTTCCTCTGCCTTGTGAACTTCGCTATCTTCGTGGTTTTCGGTGCATTTTTCACCGGGATCTTCTATCGCTCACAAACCTCAAGCAAAATAATCATCGAATATGGCGACCAGTACCTAACCGTTATCAGCCTGCTAAGTATCGGTCTTTTCTGTCAGATGACCATGGAAAAACTCTTGCAGGCAACAGGTAAAACTATCTATTCAATGTATACTCAGGGAATAGGCGCAGTGATAAATATTATCCTCGACCCTTGCTTTATCTTTGGCGTGGGCTTCTTCCCTAAGTGGGGCGTAACAGGTGCGGCTGTGGCTACCTGTATCGGTCAGTTCACCGCTGCAGCCTTCGGACTTTTCTTCAATATGAAGTTCAACAAAGAGATAACCATAAACCTTGTGAAGTATAGACCGCAGGCGAAAATAATCAAGAAGATCTACGCTGTCGGCCTGCCGTCCATCATAATGCAGTCTATCTCTTCTATCATGACATACGGCATGAATAAAATACTTATCGGCTTCTCAAACCCCGCCGCCGCAGTTTTCGGTGTGTATTTCAAGCTTCAGAGCTTCGTTTTCATGCCTGTTTTCGGACTTAATAACGGTCTTATCCCTATCGTTGCCTATAACTATGGTGCAAGAAAGAAAAAGCGTATCACAGGTGCAATAAAATACGCCATGATATATTCTGTGTCTATCATGATAGTCGGCACTATCATAATGCAGATTTTCCCTGCACAGCTTCTGAAACTCTTTGACGCAAGCGATAATATGCTAAGCATAGGCGTAACAGCCCTGCGTATAATCAGCACACACTTCTTCTTCGCAGGCTTTGATATAATCATAATTTCATCATTGCAGGCTCTTGGCAGGGGACTTTCCTCTATGCTCGTTTCATTTACAAGACAGCTTGTTGTGCTTCTTCCTGTGGCGTATCTTCTTTCCCTTACAGGCAAGCTTGATGCTATTTGGTGGGCGTTCCCGATAGCCGAAATATTCTCGATCATGGCGTCATTGTTCTTCCTTAGAAGAGCCTACAACGCTGAAATAAAACCAATGGCAGACTAACTAGGAGGAATTTTTATGCGGCTTATTTTTATCAGACACGGCGACCCCGATTACGTTCATGATACCCTTACAGAAAAGGGCAAGCGTGAAGCAGAGCTTCTTGCACAGCGTGTAAAGAATTGGGACGTTTCAAAGTTCTACGTTTCTCCCCTTGGCAGAGCGCAGCTCACAGCGGAATATTCCCTGAAGCTCCGTGGGGATACCGCTGAAACTCTCCCATGGCTGAGAGAATTTAACGGCATAATACCCACCTCTGACGGAGGACATCGTATCCCATGGGATATGTACCCCACCGAGTGGGCGGATAAAGAGATATACTATGACCGCAATAACTGGTTCAAATCCGATTATATGCAAACAGGCAATGTTGAAGAACAGCTTAAATGGGTGCATGAGGGTATTGATAAGCTTCTTGCCGACCATGGTTATATCCACGAGAACGGTATGTTCCGCATTGAAAAGCACAGCGATGAAACCCTTGTGTTCTTCTGTCACTTCGGCGTATCAATGGTGATGATAGGACATATCCTTGGTATTTCCACCATGAATATGTGGCATGGCTTCAATATGCAGCCTACATCTGTGACAGTCCTCGGCTGTGAGGAGCGTGAGGGCGACTATGGCTTTTTCAGATGCCACGTCATGGGCTGTACAAAGCACCTTGCAGGCGGCAATGAACCTATCTCCAACGCAGGCTACTTCACCGACGTTTTTCAGGATTAAATAAACCCGTAAGGGTGACTTTTTCGCTCGCATATTATTGCATACAAAAATATCCTCTATCCGCTCTGTTATTTCAGGGCGGTTATTTTATTGTGCGAAACCTTAGTTTAAGATAATATAACAGTTAAAGAAAACGTTTTCTTCTAAATATGACTATCATTAGATAACAACATATTCATAATTTGTGAAAAAGCACAACAAAAGCTTCGTGTTTTCGTTGATTTTTTAGCTTGCTTTATGTAAACTAAATGCTTTTACCCCCTTGACTTTATTTTGAAAAGGGCTTATAATATCCCATAGCTTAAAAGAGTATGGGTTTCATATTTTTATATGTGCCTAAGAGAGCATGAAGATTAGAAGAATAAAAGGAGAGTGAAAGAATATGTTCCAGCTTCAATGGATATGGCACAATCTGAAAGGCTACCGAAAATTCTATGTAACAGCCCTTGTGCTGTCTATCGTATGCAACGCCTTGTATCTTACCACACCTTATTTCAGCAAAGAGCTTGTGGATAAGTTTCTTTCAAGCAAGGACGCACTTTTTAATCTTGAGCATGAAAGAAAGCTGTTCTGGCTGCTGCTTGCAGGCATGGTGGGCTTTACCCTGCTTAGAACTATCTGTCAGTACACCTGCAACATGACCTATGAATTATCATCTCAGGGCATGATATACAGAATAAGGACACACCTTTTCAGACGTATCGAAAATCAGGATATGGAGTTTTATGACCGCAACCGAACAGGCGACCTTATGACAAGGCTCACAGGCGACCTTGATATGGTGCGTCATGCAGTGGCATTCGTTTTTAAAGGTATGCTTGAATCATGTTCGCTGTTTATAGCCTCATCAGTTTATTTCTTTATGGTAAGCTGGAAAATGGCACTTCTTCTGCTGGCTGTTACACCGTTCATATTCGGCGTGGTGGTGCTTCTTGATAAAAAGGCAAAGCCGGTCTACGTTGACCTCCGTGAGAAGCTGTCCCAAATGAATACCGACGCTCAGGAGAACATCTCAGGCAACAGAGTTGTAAAAGCCTTCGCCCGTGAGGACTATGAGATGGAAAAGTTCCAAAAAGCCAATAAAGAGTATTCTGATGCCAACAAAAAAGCGTCACTGCTGTGGCTTAAATTCTTCCCTTATATGGAAGCTTTCGCAAACGCCTTGTCAGTTGTAATGCTCCTTGGCGGTGGATTTTTCCTTATAAAAGGGGAAATAACAATGGGCGAGTATGTTGCTATCTCAGGACTTATCTGGGGCATCGCAAACCCTGTCAGAAACCTTGGTATCTATGTGAACGATATGCAAAGGTTCATGGCTTCCGCAATGAAGGTCATCGAGATATACTATGCAAGACCTATCATCACCGACCGTGAAGACGCAGTTGACCAGACAGAAAGGCTTCACGGAGATGTCGAGTTCAAGGACGTTACCTTTAAGTTTGGCAAGCATATAGTCCTTGACAACGTGAACTTTAAGATAAAAGCAGGTCAGACAGTTGCCATAATGGGCGAAACAGGTTCAGGCAAGACCTCGCTTATAAATCTCATACCAAGATTTTACGATACCAACTCTGGAGAAGTCCTTGTGGACGGTGTGAATGTAAGAAAGCGTAAGCTCTCACAGCTCCGCTCACAAATAGGTATGGCAACTCAGGACGTCCTGCTTTTCTCTGATACCATAGACGGCAATATCGCATACGGCGACTCTGATATGTCCGAAGAGGACGTTAAGCACTATGCAAAGCTTGCGGCGGCAAACGAGTTCGTTGAGAAAATGCCTGACGGCTATGAAACTATCGTGGGCGAGCGTGGCGTAGGTCTTTCAGGCGGACAAAAGCAAAGACTTTCCCTTGCAAGAGCCTTAGCCATAAAGCCTGCCATTCTTATCCTTGACGATACCACCTCCGCCGTGGATATGGAAACAGAAAAGTATATTCAAGACAGCCTTAGAAACCTCGATTTCCCATGTACAAAGATAATAATAGCCCAGCGTATCTCCTCCACAAAGGACGCTGATATGATAATAATCCTCGATGACGGCAAGATAACCGAAATGGGTACTCATGATGAGCTTATCGCCAAAAAGGGATACTATTACGAGGTGTTCAAGCTGCAGAACGATGGCTTCGGAAAGGAGGCGGTCTAAATGGCAAGAAACCGTTATGACGTTGACGAAGTCCTTGAAACCCCATTCGACTTCGCCCACCTGAAACGCTCCTTTGTGTATATCAAAAAATATAAGGGCAAAATGATAACCGCCCTTGTGCTGAGCGTGTTCGCCGCAATATCAGGACTTCTCGGACCGCTCATCACACAGTATGCTCTTGATAATACCATACCTCAGAAAAATATGGGACAGCTCGTCCTGCTCACCCTCGCATTTGTCGGCACTATAGCCGTGTCCATAACATTCTCCACTATCCGTTCAAGGATAATGACAGTTGTTGGTCAGGATATAATCTTCGATATCCGTACCGACCTTTTCAAGCATTTGCAGGAGCTTCCATTTGAGTATTACGATAACCGCCCACACGGCAAGATCCTCATCAGAGTTGTAAACTATGTAAACTCCGTGTCGGATATGCTCTCAAATGGTATCATCAATGTTATACTCGAGTGCCTTAATATGCTTTTCATCATGATTTTCATGTTCTTTGTGAATGTGAAGCTGTCATTGGTGGTGCTTTCGGGTCTGCCGATATTTGCAGTCATAATGATGATGATAAAGAAAAGACAGCGTAAAGCATGGCAGGACGTTTCAAATAAATCCTCAAACCTTAACGCCTATTTGCAGGAAAACATCACAGGCGCAAGAGTGACCCAGATATTCACCCGTGAGGAAGAAAACGCCCAGATATTCGACAGACTTTCCGAGAAATATCGTAAAAGCTGGATAAACGCCGTGAAATATTCTAACCTTGTTTGGCCTGCTACCGACAACGTTTCTACCCTTGTGAGAGCCGCAATATTCGTGGTGGGTCTGCTGGTTCTGACCCCTGCGGCAGTGAGCCTTGGAACTATCGTTGCCATGACAAGCTATGCTTCAAGCTTCTGGCAGCCTATCATGAACCTGTCAAACATCTTCAATAACTTCATCAACAATATCGCCTACCTTGAGCGTATCTTTGAAACCCTTGACGAGCCTGCCACTATCGCAGACAAGCCGAACGCTCAGGATATCGGTGATATCACAGGCGAGGTAAAATTTGATGACGTTACATTCAGCTATGAGCAGGGCAAAACAGTTTTGGAGCATATCTCCTTTGACGTTAAGCCGGGCGAAAGCGTTGCCCTCGTTGGACCAACAGGCGCAGGAAAATCTACAGTAGTTTCTCTCCTGTCAAGATTTTATGACCTGGACAGCGGTAAAATAACCATAGACGGCAAGGATATAAGTCAGGCGACCTTGCATTCACTCCGCTCACAAATGGGCATAATGCTTCAGGACAGCTTTATTTTCAGCGGCACTATTTACGATAATATCCGTTACGGCAGACTTGACGCAACGGAAGAAGAAATAAGAGAAGCCGCAAAGATAGTCTGCGCAGACGAGTTCATCAGCGAAATGAAAGACGGCTATATGACCGAAGTCAACGAGCGTGGCTCAAAGCTTTCAGGCGGACAGAAACAGCTCATCTCCTTTGCAAGAACGCTCCTCTCCGACCCGAAAATACTTGTCCTTGACGAAGCAACTTCATCAATAGACGCACGAACAGAAAAGCTCCTTCAGCAGGGACTTCAAAGACTTCTTGTTGGCAGAACTTCATTTATTATCGCACATAGACTTTCCACTATCAAAAACTGCGATAAGATAATGTATATCGACAACAAAGGCATTGCCGAGTGCGGCACTCATGACCAGCTTATCGCAAAGAAAGGCGAATATTACAAGCTTTATACCGCACAGCATATGGACGAATAAAATAGCATAAAAACACGGGCGAACACTGCACCCTGCAAATGTGGCTATCCACATCTGTAGGGGCGAACAGTTCGCCCGTTTGTTATTTCACCCTGTTATCACGTTGTTTATCTTTACTTTATCACTATCTTATCCAGCGTTTCCCCCACCTTGTCGTGGATAACAAGGTCGCAGGAGCCGTCCATGGAAGTCTTGTCCCGATTTATCAGCACAAGATTATCCCCCTGAAAATATCTCACCATTCCTGCCGCAGGATAAACTGTCAGAGAAGTGCCTGCAATAATAAGCGTGTCGCACTGAGATATCTCTCTCACCGCCTCCGTCACAGTTTTATCATCAAGCCCCTCCTCATAAAGCACAACATCAGGCTTGATTATTCCGCCGCAGGTGCATTTCGGAATGCCTGTGCTGTTTAAAATATCCTCCGCAGTGTAGAATTTTCCGCAGTCCATGCAGTAGTTGCGGTGTACGCTTCCGTGAAGCTCCAGCACCTTTTTGCTTCCTGCCGCCGTGTGAAGTCCGTCAATATTCTGCGTGATAACTGAAGAAAGTATGCCTGCCCTCTCCATTTCCGCCAGCTTGTAATGCGCCTTGTTAGGCTTTGCCGTCAGACAAAGCATTTTGTCACGGTAAAAATCATAAAATGCCTTTGTGTGTCGCATAAAAAACGTGTGGCTGAGTATCTGCTCAGGGGGATAATCATATTTCTGATTGTAAAGTCCGTCCACCGACCGAAAATCAGGTATGCCGCTCTCTGTTGATACCCCTGCTCCCCCGAAAAATACTATCCTGTGTGACTTGTCTATTATCTGCTGCAGCTCCATTTTTATCACTCCTATGAAAAATGCGGTCTATACCGAAGCACAGACCGCATTGATTATTCACGATATTAGTCGATCTTAACGATCCAGCCAAACTCGTCTGGTATCTTGCCCCACTGAATGCCTGTCATTGTATCATAAAGCATCTGTGAAACAGGGCCGATCTTGTTGTTGTTTATCTCCATTACCTTGTCGCCCCACTTAAGATGACCAACAGGTGAGATAACAGCAGCAGTACCTGTGCCGAATACCTCGTCAAGCTTGCCGTTGTCGTAAGCCTCAGCGATCTCCTCAATAGAGATCTTTCTCTCGCTTACTTTGTAGCCCTTCTTCTTGCATATCTCGATAGCAGACTTTCTTGTGATACCAGGGAGAACAGAGCCAAGAAGCTGTGGTGTAACAACTTCGCCGTCAATAACGAAGAAGATGTTCATTGAACCAACTTCCTCAACATACTTTCTCTCAACACCATCAAGCCAAAGTACCTGCTCGTAATCCTGCTCGTGAGCTTCTTCCTGACCTGCAAGCGAGATAGCGTAGTTAGCGGCTGTCTTAGCAAAGCCTGTACCGCCTCTTACGGCTCTTACATACTTGTTCTCAACATAGATCTTAACAGGGTTAAGACCGGTTGAATAGTAAGCGCCTGAAGGTGAAAGAATAATGATGAACAGATAGTGGTCAGCAGGCTTAACACCTACATATGGGTCAACTGCGATGATAAATGGTCTGATGTAAAGGGAAGCGCCCTCAGTGTGAGGTACCCAGTCCTGCTCCATTTTAACAAGAGTTTTCAGAGCGTAGAGCATATCCTCTTCGTTTATCTTAGGAATTACCATTCTCTCAGCAGAGTTGTTCATTCTCTTAAAGTTCTCCTGCGGTCTGAAAAGCTGAACAGAGCCGTCAGCAGTACGGTAAGCCTTAAGACCCTCGAATATCTCCTGACCGTAGTGCAGGCACATAGCAGCAGGGGAGAGTGAAAGGTCGCCGTAAGGCACGATCCTAGCGTCATGCCAACCCTGACCTGCGTCATAATTCATAACAAACATATGGTCAGTAAAAATGTGACCGAAACCAAGCTTTGTCTCGTCAGCTGGTTTTTCCTTTGGAGTAGTGGTACGTTCGATCTTGATATCTAACATACAGATCCTTCTTTCTTAAATTAATGATCGGCTCGCCAAGCGAACCTTTACCACATATATTATAATACTTATTGTGATCTTTTTCAAGAGGTTTTGCAAAAAAAATTCATTGCTACAGGAAAAATATGCAGGATAACATTTTGAAAACTGCATTTTTATACAACTGTATGAAAACTGTTGAGAAATCGTCATAAAATTGTCTTTATATTGTAGGAAATACTCCTTGAAAAAAAGGTGATAGTGTTGTATAATAGGGTAAAATAAATGTGAAACTAGTATATTATAATAAGGTTATATAAGGAAAGGTAATGTTATGAACGATAGAGAAAGAAAGGATAATGAGCTTGGTATAGATCTTGATATGAAAGGTCTTACCCTCGACAGCGATGAAGCCGCAAAGCCGCAGGCGCAGAACCGCCCTATGAGCCATGAGGATATGGCAAGAATGATCGCTAAAAATATGGCAATGCATGACGGCGGCTTTGACGAGCCTATCACTCCCGTAAGAGGAGTTTCAGACTTTGGCGAGGAAACTATCAAGCCTAAAAAGCCCAAAACAACTGAAACACGCAGTAAAAATGCAAAGCCTGCATCAAAGCAGACTTCAAAGAGCGGCTCAAAGAATGGGAAAAAGAAGAAAAAGAAGTCTTCGTCAGGAAAGACTGTCGCAATAGCAATATGCTCAGTTGTTGGTGTTATGATAGTCGCCGCAGGTGGCTTCTATCTGTGGGGCATGAATTCGTATAAGGATAGATTTCTTGGAAATACATATATAAACGGCATCGAGGTCAGCGGAAAGACCAAGGCGGAAGCCTATAAGCTCGTAAGCGAGCAGGCTGTTATCCCAAAAGCCATCACCGTTACAAAGAAAGACGGCACAACATTTTCCATAAAGCTGTCTGAAATAGGCTATAACGATAATACTCAAAACCTTATCACACAGTATTATACTCAGCAAAACCACTATTCATGGTTTTCTTCTGCCATGAAGCGTACGGATTTCACTTTTGAATCTAAGTTCAAGTACGATAAGGCTAAGCTTGAAAAGGTGCTGAAAAGAAAGGTGCTTGACTCCCAAAGCACAAAAGATCCTGAGGACGCCTATATCAAAAAGGGCGACGACAACAGCTATGTTGTTGTGAAAGAGACCACGGGCGACGCTGTGGAGGAGAATAAGATAGACGAGCTTTATTCCTATGTGGAAAATCAGATTGACGACGGTAGCTTTGACGTTGATATCTCAAAGGCAGATTGCTATAAAAAGCCTGCCATAACAGCGGATATGCTTGAAGAGACCTGCAAGAAGCTCAATAACCTTAACAATATCGAAATAACATTTGATTTTATCTACACCACCGAAACTCTCACGGGTGATATTATCATGGATTGGATAACCTTTGACGAGGATAACGCCGAAGCCGGCTATACAGTTGATGAAGATAAGGCAATGGCATATGTTGAAGACCTTGCAGATAAGTATGATACCTATGGCAAGGACAGAGAGTTCAAGACCACAAAGCGTGGAACTATCACTATCTCCGAGGGTCAGGGCTGTTACGGCTGGTGGATAGACCAGCAAAAGACCTGCGACCTTATCGTAGACCTTGTTGAAAAGGGCGAGTCTGCCGAAACTGAGCCTGTCTACTATGTAAACCCTGACTCAGCCTATGAGTATACCTGCAATAAGGATTGGCGTACAGCCGATAAGGATTACGGCAACACTTATATCGAGGTAGACCTTACTGCACAGCATTTGTGGTATTATAAGGACGGCAAGCTCACAATGGAGTCTGATATAGTTTCAGGCTATCCAAGCAAGTCAAGAAATACCCCTGGCGGTGTTTATAAGCTTTGGTATAAGGAAAAGGGCAAGACCCTCAGAGGATCAGCAGACGGACAGTCTTACGCTTCCTATGTTGACTATTGGAACAACGTTTCCACTATCGGCATAGGACTTCACGACGCATCATGGCAGAACGGCAACTTTGGCGGTGAGCGTTATAAGTCAAGCACATGGGGCTCACACGGCTGTATAAATATGCCTTTAGATAAAGCAAAATACGTTTATGAAAAAATAGATATGGGTACTCCTGTATTTATGTATTGGTAAGAGATAATAGCAAGGCAATACGGACAACTCGTATTGCCTTTGCTTTTAGTTTCAGTTAGGAGAATTTATGTATATTACAGATGAAGACAACCCACGCCTGCCATTTCTGCGTGATAAAACTTCAAAGCTCACCACCTCGCCGGGCTGTTATATAATGAAAGACAAAATGAAGAAAATAATATATATCGGCAAGGCGAAAAATCTCCGCAACCGTGTGACATCTTATTTCAGAAAGTGTCAGGATCACCTGCCAAAGGTGTGGAAAATGGTGTCCCACGTCTATGACTATGACTTTATCGTCACCGACTCTGAGTTTGAAGCCCTGGTGCTGGAGTGTTCTCTTATAAAGCAGTATACCCCGAAGTATAATATCCTGCTGAAAGACGATAAGGGCTATAGCTATATCAGGGTCACAAATGAGGACTACCCACGTTTGCAAGCCGTATTGCAAAAATACGATGACGGAGCAGAGTATATAGGACCCTATACAAGCTCGTTCGCAGTAAAACAAGCCGTTATCGAAGCCAATAAAGTCTTTATGCTCCCTACCTGCACCCGAAAATTTCCGCAGGATTTCAGAAAACAGCGTCCCTGCCTTAATATGCACATAAAGCAGTGTATGGGCGTCTGCACAGGAAAATTCTCCAAAGAGGAGTATAATTCTATAGTCCGTCAGGCGGTGGACTATATCCGAAACGGCTCGTCAGATTCAGTTGAAAGACTCACCGAGGAGATGAACAAAGCCGCTGAGGAGCTTGACTTTGAGCTTGCCGCAAAGCTCCGTGACCGTATCCAAGCCATACAGAAAGCCGCTGAAAGTCAGAAGATAATTAATGATGATATTCGTGACACTGATATAATCGCCATTGCTCAAAATGGCGAAATGGCGTGTGCAAGCGTTATAATGTATCGTGGGGGCAGACTTTTTGATAAGGCTTCCTATTTCCTTGGGGAAAAAGACGACAGCATAAAAATGCGTGAAGATTTTCTCATGCAGTATTATTCCTCCAAAGACAGTATACCGAAAGATATCCTTCTTGACGAGGATATCACAAACGGCGAGATAATAGAGAAATTTCTCCGCCAGAAGTATGACCATGCCGTGAATATCTCTACTCCGAAAAGAGGACAGTTTCTCCGCCTTACCACCCTTGCCAAAAGCAACGCCACCGAGTATCTCTCCATAAAAGTCGGCAGAACGAGCCGTGAGATAACCGCCCTTGAGGAGCTTGCCAAAGCATTGGGACTTCCCAAGACCCCGAAATATATCGAGTGCTACGATATATCAAACCTCGCCTCTACAAATATGGTGGCAGGCATGGTGGTCTTTGAAAACGGCAGACCATGCAAGAAGTATTATAAAAAGTTTTCTATCAAAACAGTTGCAGAGCAAAATGACTATGCCTGTATGCAGGAGGTCATAGAACGTCGCTTTAGAAACTACTTTGAGAAAACAGACGAGGGCTTTTCCATTATGCCCGACCTTATCTTGCTCGACGGTGGAAACGGCCACGTCAATGCCGTTGAGCCTGTCTTAGAGCGAATGGGTGTGACCTGCCCATTGTTCGGACTTGTGAAAGACTCCAAGCACCGCACACGAGCCGTTGCCACAGGGGGCGGAGAAATAAGCCTTGCAAAGTGCAGAGCGGCGTTCAATCTTGTTACCGCCATTCAGGACGAAGTCCATAGAGTAGCCATAACCTATCAGGCGCAGAAGCATAAAAAGAATGCCCACCGACTTGAGATAACCAAAGTCAAAGGCATAGGCGATAAAAAAGCCGCAAAACTCATCACCGAGTATAAAACCAAAGAAGCTCTCAAAAAAGCCACAGTAGAGGAGCTTGCAAAGACCGCAGGTGTGAATATAGACACCGCAAGAGAGCTTAAAGAAATAATAGACGAAATGTAGTGATAGAATTGATAGAAAATACCAAAGACATAGACGAGCTTGAATTTATAAACAGCTTTTCCCACTCAGGCAAGCCCGTGAAAGACCTGTCCAGAATAAAAGCCTTGCTCTCCGATCTTGGCGACCCGCAGGACAGCCTTAAATTCGTTCATATCGCTGGCACCAATGGCAAAGGTTCAATGGCGCAGATGTTCAGCGAGGTCTTTCAGTGCGCAGGGCTGAAAACAGGTCTTTTCACCTCGCCTTATATAATAAGCTATACCGACAGGATAAAAATAAACGGCATTGATATCCCAAAGCCTGCCCTTGCGAAAATGGCAAAGCGTGTGAAAGCCGTCACCGATATGCACTGCGACCGTGAGAATTTCTCTCAGTTTGAAATAACCACCGCCATAGCTTTCCTCTATTTTGCTGAGGAAAACTGCGATATAGTCGTTCTTGAAACAGGTCTTGGGGGACTTTTAGACAGCACCAACGTTATAAAAACTCCTGTCCTAACAGTTATAGGCTCAGTTGATTTCGACCATACCGCCATTCTGGGCGACACCTTGGAGAAAATAGCCTATCAGAAAGCAGGCATTATAAAACCCCACTGCCCATGCGTTTTGAGTGCAGGCAACGACATGAAAGTTATCCGCACCGTCAGAGAGCAGGCGGTGAAAAATCTTTCTCAGCTCGTTATCCCCGACATCAATCAGCTCAAACTTATAAGCTGTGACGTTTTCGGCTCAAAGTTTGAGTTCAAAGGACAGCCCTATGAAGTCACAATGGGCGGCGCACATCAGGTGCTGAATGCCATGAGCGTCATAAGCGGCATACGCCTTATCAACGATACCCTGAAAATTCCCCAGGATAAAATTTTTGAGGGCATCAAAAAAGCCCAGCTCCAAGGCAGAGTGCAGATACTCAGCCGTGAGCCGCTTTTGATACTGGACGGCGCACACAATCCCGACGGCTTGTCAGCCTTGGCAGGCGTATTGGAGCATTGTGAAAAACGCCCATGCTACGCCGTTATGGGAATGTGCAGGGATAAAAACATCACCGAGGCAGTAAAGAAACTCATACCGTATGTAGACAAATTCTACACAGTTGACGGTTTCAGCGACAGAGCCGAAACTGCCTCTGACCTTGCCGACATCATAACCAACGCAGGCGGCAGGGCAGAGCAAAGTCCAAAGCCTGCCCTTGAAATGGCACGTCAGCTAATAAGCGAGAATCCTCACGGAGTGAATCTTATATGCGGTTCGCTTTTCCTATGTGCCCAGGTGCTTAATGAAATGAAAGATATATAACAGAAAGGGCGACCCACCCAAGGTCGCCCGATTTTTTTTACCTTTATTCCCTAATAGCCGCCCCGACCGCTTTCTTCCAACCACTTATCAGATCACTGCGTTTACTCTCGCTCATAGACGGAATAAACTCCCTGAACTTATCCGAAACGCCAACAAGCTCTTCCATACTGCCCCAAAGCCCACAGCCAAGCCCTGCAAGATATGCCGCACCTGTTGCGGTGGATTCCACGTTATAAGGCCTTATGACCGAATGACCCAATATATCAGCCTGAAATTCCATAAGGAAATCGTTGCTCGCCGCACCACCGTCAGCTTTTATGCTTCCGATAGCCCCAGCGTCCTCCTCCATCGCCCTGAGAACGTCATAGGTCTGATAGCACATAGCTTCCAATGTTGCCCTGACTATGTGGCATCTGTTTGTTCCTCTTGTAAGCCCTGTTATCATGCCCCTGGCTTCGGGCTTCCAGTATGGTGCGCCAAGTCCCACGAATGCAGGCACAAAGTAAACTCCCCCTGCGTCCTCAACGCTTCTTGCAAGCTCCTCGGTTTCTGCC
>ULUD01044620.1_pt1 | contig 16381 bp, 9 predicted proteins | sample 1958191 | NCBI WGS metagenome assembly ULUD01 (sample SAMEA4835751, study PRJEB28245) | human gut metagenome | biome: gut microbiome; material: fecal sample | place: Denmark | collected 2008 | reverse complement strand
AATATAGCTAAAACCCACATCTAATGTCATTTTATCCTTCAGGAATTTTGTTGTATTTCTGAAGGTAAAATTGTAACGGTCATATTTGCTATTTTGAATGATACCAGTTGCATTAGTAGTACCTACAGACAGATAAGTTTGATTCTTTTCATTACCAACAGATAAAGAAACGTTATTCTGAATATTAGTACCTGTATTGAAAAAATCTTTTGGCTCATAAGTTCCGAAAAGGGAAGACGCTTTATCTCCCCATGAAGCAAAGGAACCTGCGCGGTTTATATAAGAATTTTGGAATTCAGGCATTATAAAAGGATTGGAAAAAGTAGAATTATTAGAAATAATAATTCGTGCCTTACCTTCTTTTCCCTTCTTTGTAGTAATTAAAATTACACCAGACGCTGCATTAGAGCCATACAAGGCCGCAGCAGCAGGTCCACTTAATACAGACATGCTTTCAATATCTTCCGGATTGATATCAGATATACCCTCTCCTCTCGGTTGGGCTGAATATTGTCCGTTAGTGTCACCTTTATTTGTATTAAAAATAGGAACACCATCAATTACATATAAAGCATTATTGTCTGAAGATATAGATTTGGTACCACGCATAACTACACGCGTAGCCCCTCCAACACCGGATGAAGATGCATTGATATTAACACCAGCCACCTTTCCAGCCAGTGAGTTCATAAAATTGGCACTTTTTACAGTTGTCAATTCATCACCTTTTACTTCTTGCACATTATAGCTTAATGCTTTAGTTGCGCGCTTGATACCTAATGCAGTAACGACTACTTCGTCCAACACCTGCGTATCTTCTCCTAAAGTAACCTTCAAGGGTTGTGCACTAGTAAGCGTGATTGCTTGGGAGAAAATCAGTTTCATATACTTTCCCTAAATTCTATTCTTGTTTGATAAATAGATTAGATGTTCTATTTTTAAGATGTCAGACTAAATACAATTAAGTAAATTCAATGAATGAGAGAAAAAGTTAGTAAGATTGCGCATGAATATGCAGTAATCAACTTGTTTTTATTCATATATGCGGTATGAATATTCGATAAAAGACGTTTTTTCAGGAATGTTCCACACCGAGAATCACTTCGTTTCTCGGTGTGGAACATTTTGATTCTTTAAATGGAACCTAACAAATCATTTAAAGAATAATAATAACTTGCTTTATAGTAGTTGTTTTCTTCTAGTTAGTGCCGATAATACAAAGAACGGAATCTTTTCATTTGATTAATATTATCAATATTAGATATTATTCTATCACTACGCGGGCGATAAAAAGAATAAATTGCAATAATATCATCCTTTTTTTATTTGAATTACGTTTGGCTAAAGTGGAAATCCCTGCGGTTTTCGAAACACTCCTGATAACAAGATGCATATTCTAAATTATAGATAATCTGAATATGCGTTTTTTAATATTATACTCACTTTTATCCTATATCAATTATTGGTCCATTTTTCATTGTACATACAATTTGCATGCAAATGTATTAATCTAGAGATTAAAGTTAGTCAATAATTGAGCATTCCTTATTCTTTCCTCTTTTTCAAAGTATGCTAAATAGTGCTCGGTTACAGATAAGTTAGAGTGTCCCAAGCTTTCAGAAATATATGAGGTTTTCGCACCTCCACGTTTTAATACTGTAGCAAAAGAATGCCTTGCCGTGTAAGTCGTCAACTGAAAAATTCCAATGTCTTGGGCTATTTTTTTAAGTCTTCTGTTACATTTGGTTATAATACGCCGTACCAATCTAATCTTTTCAAAGGCATCTTCAGTTCCTCTAGCATATTTAAAAATATACGTTTGCGGGCTTAATCTTGGATTACCCCATTTTTGAATAATATTCCACATTTCAGGAGTAATGATTGCATGTATCTCTTTGTTATGTTTGGTAGTTCGAGATGTCTTAGAGCGTACAAAGCATATTTCTCCATCCATAATATTTGAATACTGAAGAAATAATAAATCCATAAAATTAATGCCATTACATAAATAAGAAAACACCCAGAGATCCCTAAATTCTTCTATATCTTTTGTTTCACATTGATAGGACATTACTTTTTTTATTTCAGAAAGAGTAAGTGCTAATTTACGTCCACACCCTTCAGGAATTTCATATTTATTCTTTCCAAAAGGAAAAGATGATTCTTTTATAATACCATCATGTACAGCACGATTTAAGACACACTTTAAAGCTCGGAAATAAATACTTATGCTTGAATAGCTTTTACCTTCTGATATCCAAAATTTTTCACAACGTTTAAGCCAATCAATTGTAATGTTTTCCAAAGGTATAGTGGAACCTCCGAAATCTTCTAAACTTTTTAAAGCACTTTGATAATTTAGGTAAGTGTTTGCTTGTTCATAGGCTTCCAGTTCTTTCATTTTTAAGCGAAAAGCACTGCGCAAAGTCATATCATTCATCTGCCTTCCTAACCTGACGCTTAATGTTTCAATACTAAATTCTCCTTTTGTTATCAGTTCATTAACTTGTTGCTTAATAGTTGAAAAACTACTCTCTATATCTGATCGAATTTCTGCCAATAACCGGCTTTTTACCTTTAATAACCTTGCCCAATCTTCTTTTGACACTTCCTTCCCAGTTGAGTAATATTTTTGCTTTCTTCTATATACCACTTGAACTTTAACAGGAAACTGTCCACTCTTTTTTGCTCTTCTGGTATCTAATATGGTTAAAACCGAAATTCCATCTTTTGAATATTTGAACATAAAATGAATATTTATATCTATACAATAGGTAAAGCATACATATATTGTATGCAAAATGTATGCAAATGTAATAAATCAGCCTGATTTTAATAAGTACATAAGATTCTATTTATCAAATATTTGAGTATTTATTTTTCAATTAGGAATCTTTCTATTCTATTTTTTTCGAAAAAAATCTTATCTTCGTTTAGTAAGGTTACAACATAAAATGTATTACTATTGAATAAGCGCTTATGGAATTTATTTTAAGTATAACCTTTAAATTTATTAATTATGAGAAACAGAGATACATGAAACCTTTGTGTGAAAACGGTAATCTCATTTACCGCCTCTAATTACAAATTCTCTAAAAACTATTTCTAATTAAAAAGAATAAGATGAAAGAAATTATAAAACACAAGTTTTCATACTTGTTATTCTTCCTTTTGTTGGTTTCGTGTTTTGCTTCAGCTTATGGGCAAGAACGAACGATCACTCTTAATCTATCGAAAGTACCCTTGAACACTGCTTTGAAAGAAATTGAGAAACAAACTTCAATGTCAGTAGTCTATAACACAAATGATGTCGATATAAATCGTGTCATATCTATCAAGGTAACAAAAGAATCTTTGAATAATGTAATGAATCAGTTATTCAGAGGAGTAAATGTCAGTTTTTCAATAGTAGATAATCATATTGTACTTTCTGCGAAGAGTAATAAAGAAGAGCAGCAGAAAAAAACACCAATTACTGCAAGTGGTACTGTTACTGATTCAAAAGGAGAACCATTGATTGGAGTTAGTATTTTGGTAAAAGGAACTTCAAATGGTACTATCACTGATATGGATGGAAATTTCAAAATACAAGCAGCTAAAGGTGATGTACTTGAAGTATCCTATATCGGTTATGCCTCCCAAACAATCACGCTTGCCAACGCACAACCTATAAAAGTAACCTTAGGAGAAGATACGCAAGTATTGGACGAAGTAGTTGTTACTGCATTGGGTATCAAGCGTGCAACTAAGGCGTTAAGTTATAATGTACAAGAGGTAAAAGGTGACGAATTGACAGCTGTAAAAGATGCCAATTTTATGAATTCACTATCAGGAAAGGTTGCCGGTGTTCAGATTAATAGTGGTGCAACCGGTGCTGGTGGTGCCACACGTGTTGTTATGCGTGGTATGAAATCTCTGACTAAAGATAACAATGCATTGTATGTAATTGACGGTGTACCTATTTTTAATACAGGAAAAAGCGGTGGCGAAGGATTATTTGGAGAGATGGGAGGATCAGATGCTGTTGCTGACTTAAATCCGGACGATATTGCTAGTATTAGTATGATGACCGGTCCTTCTGCGGCAGCATTATATGGTTCTGCTGCGGCAAACGGTGTTGTTTTAATTACTACTAAAAAAGGCCAAACAGAGAAAACTACCATAACAGTATCCAACAGTACTACTTTCTCTAAAGCATATATTATGCCGGATATGCAGAACCGTTATGGTACAAGTTCCGGATTATTCAGCTGGGGAGAATTGACAAACCGTCGATATAACCCATCTGACTTCTTTGAAACAGGCTCCAATGTTATCAATTCGGTAGCATTATCTACAGGAAATACCAAAAACCAGACCTATCTTTCTGCTTCTACAACTAACTCCGGTGGAATTCTTCCGAATAACTCCTATAACCGTTATAATTTTACGGCACGTAATACCACCCATTTCCTGAATGATAAACTTACTCTGGATATCGGTGCACAATATATCGTTCAGAACAACAAAAACATGGTTTCTCAAGGACAGTATTATAATCCTCTCCCATCACTGTATCTATTCCCTCGTGGAGACAACTTTGACGAAATTCGTCTGTATGAGCGTTATAATACTAACTACGGCTATATGGAACAATATTGGCCTTATGGTGATGCAAGTTTGTCATTACAAAATCCATATTGGATACAAAATCGCATCAACCGTACTTCCAACAAGAAACGTTATATGATGAACGCTTCTTTGAAATGGCAGGCTGCAGATTGGCTCAATGTTGTCGGTCGTGTCAATCTGGACAACTCCGACTACCGGAATAAAAACGAAAAATCTGCTTCTACATTAACAACATTCTGTGGTGTAAGCGGTGGTTTTGAAGATGCCATGCGTCAGGAACGTTCTTTATATGCCGATTTCCTGGCTAATATAGATAAAACATTTGGTGATTTTCATTTAACAGCCAATGTTGGTGCTTCCATATATCATACTTCAATGGATCAGTTATATATTGCAGGTGACCTGGTTATTCCTAACTTCTTCCAGATCAACAATATTAATTTCTCCGCCAACTATAAACCGGACCCTACCGGATATGAAGATGAAATTCAAAGTATTTTTGCCAGTGCTGAATTAAGTTGGAAAAATCAACTGTATCTAACCGTAACCGGACGTAATGACTGGGATTCAAAACTTGCATTCTCCAAACAGAAATCTTTCTTTTATCCGTCAGTCGGTTTATCGGCTTTATTATCAGAAATGGTTAAACTGCCCGAGGTGATCTCTTATGCTAAAATACGCGGTTCATATACAGTGGTAGCCTCTTCTTTCGATCGTTTCCTTACTAATCCGGGTTACGAATACAACAGCCAGACACATAACTGGGCGAATCCGACCGTTTACCCGATGGACAACATGAAACCTGAAAAGACTAAGTCCTGGGAAATCGGTTTGAACTTGAAATTCTGGGGAAACCGTTTCAATTTAGACGCAACTTACTATCGTTCTAACACACTGAACCAAACATTTAAGGTAGATATTCCCTCTTCTTCCGGATATAAACAAGCGATTGTACAAGCTGGTAACGTGCAAAACCAAGGTCTTGAATTGGCTTTAGGGTTCAACGATAAATGGGCAGGATTCGGATGGTCTTCTAATGCAACCTTCACTCTAAACCGTAACAAGGTGAAACGACTGGCAAGCGGCAGCGTGAATCCCGTGACAGGAGAAGCTATCCAAATGGATGAAATGAATGTGGGTTGGTTAGGTAAAGAGAATGTAGCTCCTCGCGTCATCCTGACAGAAGGAGGCTCCATGACTGATATCTATGTATACAACCAACTGACAAAAGACAATAACGGTAATATAAAAGTCGATCAGAATGGTAATCTGGGTATCACTTCATCAAACACTCCGGTAAAAGTAGGTAATCTGGATGCTGATTTCAACCTCGGATGGACCAATCATTTCACTTATAAAGGAATTGATTTAGGAGTTGTATTATCAGCCCGCGTAGGCGGATTAGCTTATTCGGCTACTCAAGGTATCTTAGATTATTATGGAGTATCCGGAACATCTGCAACAGCTCGTGATAATGGTGGTATACCTATTAATAACGGTAAAGTTAACGCCCAAAAGTATTACCAGACTATTGGTACGGGTGAAGGTGGCTACGGTCGTTATTATCTATATAGTGCAACCAATGTACGTTTGCAGGAATTGAGTCTAAACTATACACTTCCTAAAAGATGGTTTAAAAATGTGGCGAATGTTACTTTGGGTATTGTAGGACGTAATTTATGGATGATTTATTGTAAAGCCCCATTTGACCCGGAATTGTCTGCCTCTACCTCCAGTAACTATTATATGAATGTAGACTACTTTATGCAACCTAGCTTGCGTAACTTCGGTTTTAATGTGAAAGTTCAATTCTAAAAGAAAAAGCTAATGTTATGAGAAAATATTTAAGAAATATCACAGTCGGTGCCGCTCTGTTGTTACTGGCAGGAAGTTGTACCGATAAATTTGAGGAGTATAATACGAATCAATATCAAATTCATGATGCAGACCCTGCGACTTTGATGAAGTCTATGATTGAAACAATTGTGAATATTCAGCAGAATGACTCTCAAATGCAAGATCAGATGGTGGGACAGTTAGGTGGCTATCTATGCTGTTCTAACACATGGAGTGGTACAAACTTCAGCACATTCAATCAGAGTGATGCCTGGAATGCTACCCCCTGGAACACTCCGTTTGAAAAAATATATGGAAACTTTTTCCAAATACAGGAAGCAACTAATTCTACGGGACATTATTATGCTTTTGCGTGTATGATACGTGCAATAACGATGCTTCGCGTTGCGGATTGTTATGGACCGATGCCTTACAGCCAAGTAAAGAAGGGTAATTTCTATGTATCTTATGATACCCAGGAACAGGTCTATACCAGTATATTAAGTGATTTAGCCAATGCAGCTGATGTTTTGTACAACTATTATGTAGAAACAAATGGCAATGCCCCATTGGGGGCCAATGATCCGGTTTTTGATGGAAATTATTCAGGTTGGGCTAAGCTAGCCAATTCAATGCGCTTACGTGTTGCAATGCGAATCAGCGGAACATGGCCTGGCATTGCTCAAGAGGCAGCTGAAGCAGCAGTAACACATAAAGCAGGATTGATTGAAAGTAATTCGGATAATGCTATGCTTTCTTGTGGCACACAGAGTAATCCATATCAACTGGCAGCTGTAAGTTGGGGTGATCTGCGTGTGAATGCAAATATTGTAGATTATATGAATGCATATGGCGATCCACGTATGCCGAAGTTCTTTAATAAGTCTACCCTTGCCGGGAAAACAGATAAATATGTAGGTATGCGTACAGGAGATGCTGATTTTAAAAAGGCAGACGCTGCAGGATTTTCTATTCCCGCATATACGGCAACCTCTAAATTAATGGTTTTCTGCGCTGCAGAAACGGCTTTTTTACGTGCAGAAGGAAAATTGCGTGGTTGGAATGTCGGTTCTAAAACAGCAAAAGCCTATTACGAAGATGGTATTAATTTGTCAATGGAACAATATCAGGTTTCAGCCACTGAATACTTGAAGATTGACGAAGCTCCTGTCGTATCACATGAAAGTGATGCTGTGCAAAATGCTACTGCTACAATTACCAATACAGTGAGTGTGATGTGGGATGACAGTGAGGCTGATAACGTAAATGGAAAAAATTTCCAACGTGTCATTACTCAAAAATGGATCGCCAATTATCCATTAGGATTGGAAGCATGGGCTGAATATCGCCGTACAGGTTATCCGGAACTTTATCCTTGTATCGACAATCTATCAGATTGTGGAGTGAGTAGCCAACGCGGTATGCGTCGTCTAAGCTTCCCTTATACAGAGGCACAAAACAATAAAGCCAATTATGATCTGGGAGTAGCAGAACTAGGCGGTGCTGATAACGAAGCTACTGACTTAAAGTGGGCTAAAAAGAACTAATTTATATAATGCATAAAAAGGACTTTTATGAAGAAAATTTATTTATTATACATTGTACTCATATCACTGGCAACGACCTCATTGATCGGTTGCAGTGACTGGACGGAGTCGGAAGCAAAAACTTTTCCCGAATCGATCGTATCGGATGAATATTATGCGGCCTTGCGTGCCTATAAGCAGACAGATCACCAAGTTGCCTTTGGCTGGTTTGGTGGCTGGAGTGGTGAAGGTGCCTATATGAAAAGCTCTTTAGCCGGTATTCCTGATAGTGTAGATATTGTTTCTATTTGGGGAAATTGGTCGAACATTACAGAAGCTCAAAAAAAAGATCTGCAATTTTGCCAACAAGTTAAAGGAACTCGTTTTACCATGTGTTTTATTATCAGAAGTGTAGGCGATCAAATTACTCCGCAGAATATTCGTGAAAATTGGGAAAATATGGGATTTTCATCCGAAAAAGAAGCTGTGAATGATTTTTGGGAATGGCCTTCCGATGAATCAAATAAGGAAGCAATAGAAGCATCCATTCGCAAATATGCAAGCGCCATTGCCGATACAGTAAACAAATATGGTTACGACGGCTTTGATATCGATTATGAACCTAATTTCGGCAACCCCGGTAATATCGTAGACGAAGACGATAGAATGTTTGCATTTGTTGATGAACTAGGCAAATATTTCGGTCCGAAATCAGGAACAGGTAAATTATTAGTTATCGATGGCGAACCACAGAGCATAACAGGTAGACCTGAAGTCGGGTTATATTTTGACTATTTTATCATTCAGGCTTACAATAATAGTAGTCCTGGCAGTGATTCTAAACTCGATAAACGTCTTATCACAGGCGGCGTAGCAGGTGCAGGACTTGTTCAGACGTATAGCAGTGTCATGTCTGAAGAACAAATCACGAAGATGACCATCATGACCGAGAATTTCGAGGCTACTGATGCTGCTATGGACGGTGGATATGATTACACTGATCGTTATGGTAACAAAATGAAATCTCTCGAAGGAATGGCACGCTGGCAACCAAGTAACGGATTCCGTAAAGGTGGTGCAGGAACCTATCATATGGAAGCAGAGTATGGAACTTCACCAGAATATAAAAATATACGCCGTGCTATTCAAATTATGAACCCGTCATCACATTCATTACTTAAAAATTAATGTAAACTATGAAACGTATGAATTATATAAAAATTTTATGCTTCTCCGCAGTCATAACAGGCTTAGGAAGTATAGTAAGTTGTGGAGATGCAAAATACGATACTTTAGATACACATGCTTATATTGAAGAAGCTCTTTCCAGTACAAGTCAAAAAGTGACCGTACAGGCTACTGGAGAAAGTTTTACTACCCTAAATGTGCATCTTAGTAATCTTTCTTCTACAGACAATCATTATAAATTGGTTACAGATCAATCAGTACTGGACACTTATAACCATATTAATGGAACCGGATATATAATGTTGCCCAAAGATTATTATACGTTGCCGGAAACGATTACTGTAAAAGCAGGACAATATGCAGCCGATGCCCTCTCCATCGCTTTGAAAGCTTTCAGTCAGGAAATGATGAAATCGGGAGAATCATATGCACTGCCTGTAAAACTAGTATTGCAAGATGGAAGTATTTCACCGATGGAAAATACCGGAACCTTTGTTATTTTGGCAGAAAGTATTATCGAATTTTCAGCTCCAATGTTTGTTGGCGCTCCTAGTTTAAAAGCTAATAAATTCACAGAATCTCCCGAAACGTATTCACAATATACGATAGAGGTTCGTTTTCAGGTAGCCAACACAGCTGACCGTGACCGTGCAGTATTTAAGAACGGAGGAGATGATGCAAACTTCATCCTTTTACGTTTTGAGGATCCTCAAAGTGACAATGAAAATTATAAGGCACATTCATTAGTACAGATTGTAGGACGTAACCGGCTTTATTTGAATCCAAGTAATTCTTTCAAGCCAAACGAATGGCAACATTTAGCATTGGTCTGTGATGGTTCCAACTATCGACTTTACATAAACGGAGTTGATTCGGGTGTGTTGAGTATACCAACAGGAGCAACAACTTTCTCTGATGTAAATTGGTTCTGCTTAGGTGATGATTCTTATAGTAGATGGGGAAACTGTAAAATTTTGATGAGTGAAGCACGTATCTGGTCTGTAGTTCGTTCCGCTTCTCAAATTCAAAATAACATGACTCAAGTTAGCCCAAAATCTGTGGGTTTGGAAGCCTATTGGCGATTCAATGAAGGACAAGGCAATGTATTCGAAGATGCAACCGGCAAAGGCCATACTTTGACTACTTCTGCTACTCCTACCTGGATTGACGGTATTTTATCTACAGATAAATCTACCGAATGGAAATAGTAATAATTTAATCGTATGTACATATGAAAAATATATTTCAATCACTATCAATAGCAACTCTACTCGGCTTGTTTGTCCCGTTCATTTCGTCCTGTAGCGATGATGAAGAAGTTTTTAACGAATGGAATGCTACGTATGTGTCTCTACAGAGAAATGACTATTTATCGGGGAATGTAAAAAAGTTCAATCTGACTCATGATGCGAATGGAATCGGAGGAGATGAAATTAAGATGGCTTTTACTGTAAAAACACAGAAAGCAGTCTCTACAGATATGGTTATCGCATTAAGTGCAAAAAGTGAAACAGAAGGGCTTGATGCAAGCCAGATCGTTTTAAGTTCCTCACAGGTTACTCTCAAAGAAGGACAGATGACTTCTGAAGAAATCACTGCGACGGTTGATCCGACGATATTTGCCAGTATCATGGAAAAAACAAGTTTCTCTTTCAGTGTCTCAATCAGTAATGTAACTACCAATGATAAGAACACTGTTATTAGCAGTAGTTTAAGTACATTGCCTGTCATTATTAATAAAGCTGCCTATTGTAATCTAAAAAGCGGTATTCCTAGTAATAGCCAACTTATCAGTAATCGTGCCGGCTGGATTATTAATGTAGAAGAAGGAGTAGAAGGCGCACCCAATAATTTAATCGATGGCAAGACTGGAACTGACGTTGCTCTAAATAATAAAGGATTCTGGTTTACTGTTGATTTAGGAGAAGCTAAGGTTTTAACAGGTATCAAAACGAATCATTGGGCCAATGCATATGCTCCTAGAGAAGTGGAAATATTACAGTCTGAAAATGGTACGACATGGAAATCATTGAGTTCATTAGCAATCTCTCCGGGTGGTACACAGAATATTACGTTCATTTCTCCTATTACTACGCGATATCTGAAATATCAGATTATTACTATCTCTACAAACGGTCGTACGGATGTTACAGAATTTAATGTTTACGAACCCAAAAGTGAGTAAGTATTTATGAATAGATAACTATAAAAATATAGAATAGAGGCTATCAAACAGGCCTTAAGTTCATAAAATCACCCTCATTACAATGAACTGCACCCCAAAAGTTGAACACAAAACTTAAGGAGTGCAGTTCAGTCATGTAGTGAGGGTGATTTCTCGTTTTAAAGACTATCTAATCAAATCCCATTCCAATCAGTTTGCCACTACATATATGTGAAATGCCCCCAGAAAGTTATGTATCTAACTTTTGGGAGCACTTCACATCTTTATATAACGAACAAACCTTAATCTGTCAAGATCTAATTAGACAGCCTTTTAGAAACACTAACCTATCTCTTATTTCTTCATCACTCGGACAGTCCGTCCGTCTTTCTTATAAGAGAAATGATTGGTATGCATTAATACATTCAGTATCTCATCAGCAGTGCTATCAGTAGAGAATTCACCGGTAAACCGTTCTGATTTCAATGCTTCATCCTTATAGATAAATTTGATGTCGTACAACTTCTCCATAATATTGGTTATTTCCAATAAAGACTGTTGCTTAAATTCCAACTTGCCATTAATCCAGAGAAGCACATCTGTAGGTTGGTTATATTCAATTAACTCTGCTTGATAAGTATCCGTATTTACATTCAATGTCTGTCCCGGTTTCAACAAATAACCCTTCTCTTCCGTTCGCGGAGAATCTACCCGTACCAGTCCTTGAAGCAAGGTAGTCACTACCCTATTCTCATCTTGGCGTGCACGCACATTAAATTTCGTACCAAGCACACAAGTCTTGATTTGCTTACTATTTACTATAAATGGAGCATGTTTATCATGAGACACTTCAAAATAGGCTTCACCCGACAAATCGATTTGACGATCCGAACTCCATAAAGAATTATGATAAACTATTTTTGAAGATGCATTCAGCCATACCTTACTACCATCCGGCAACACAGTCTGCGCTCTCTGTCCGGCAGCAGTTATCACCTCATAATCCGAAAGCTTATTAGAAAGTAATCCCCAGGCAATTCCACCGGCAAAAACGAGTCCGGTAAGAAAAGCAGCCGCCACAGTAGCATAACGTCCCCAACGGATTGAAATACTTTTCCGCTTAGCCTTTTTCTCCTTTTCTCTGATAGCTGATTTAAATTGATCCAATGACGCCTCTGTATCTACAGTATTCATCACCGCTATACGCTCACCTACAAAGAGAGTGTAATAAAGTTGCTCCAAAGTTTTCCGGTTTTCCGGCCCTTCCTCGCACCAAGCTTCCACCCGAGCAGCTTCTTCATCATTACATTCACCTTGCAGGTAATTCACCAAGATAGTTTCATCCATGCTCTTTTATCTTTTTACAAAAAAAACTATAATACCTTTGTAGTAATACAGTTGTGAGCACAAATATACTAAAGAGAAAAAGAAAAAAATATTTTTTCTCGCATTTTTATTTCATTTATCTACTTCTTTCATTATTTTTGTCTTACATAAATTAAAAGAGAATGTCACAATCTCCGATATATTTGGATATTAATAATAATAAGTCCGTTATCACTGCCCTAAAAGCAGGAGAAGAAAAAGTTTTTGACGTCGTCTACAGACATTATTTCCGTAGGCTATGTGCTTTTTGTTCCCAGTATGTAGGTGAGCAGGAAGAAATAGAGGAGATTGTACAAGAAACGATGATGTGGCTGTGGGAAAATCGTTGCACTCTTATGGAAGAGTTGACACTCAAAACACTTCTTTTTACGATTGTCAAGAACAAAGCTCTCAACCGTCTTTCCCATTTTGAGATCAAACGAAAAGTTCATCAGGAAATCGTTGATAAATATGATAGTGAGTTCAATAACCCGGACTTCTATTTGAGTGATGAGCTTTTCCGTTTATATGAAGAAGCACTAAAAAAACTTCCGAAAGAATATCTCGAAGCTTACGAGATGAACCGCAATCAACATCTGACGCATAAAGAAATTGCCGAGAAGCTGAATGTATCTCCACAAACGATTAATTACAGGATTGGACAAGCCTTAAAGTTATTGCGAGTAGCTTTAAAAGACTATCTACCTTTATTCATACTTATTTTCGGACCTAATTTTTTCGAACAATCATGAAATCAAAATTTGTATTTAGTAGTTCAAGCCTGTTTATCGGACTTTTTCTTTTCTTCTTCACTGAAAACGTGTGTTCACAAGAATCCGCTGATAACTGGACTCTTAAACAAGCCCGTCAATGGACACAAAAACAAGAATGGGCAAACGGACTGAAGGCAATGCCTCATAAAACAACCGATTATCAGGAATTTGCGTCACAATATCATAAGAACCAGAAAGTGTGGGACAAGACTTTCCAATGGCTAGCTACCCACGACCTTGCGAATATGCCTGCCGGACGATATGAAGTGGATGGCGAACATTGTTACATCAATGTACAGGATGCAACAACACAAGATGTCAGTAAACGTAAAATCGAAGCACACCGCCATGGTATTGATCTGCAATATGTAGTGAAAGGCACCGAACGTTTCGGAATTACTTCAGCAGAATATGCAGAGCCTATCACTGAATACAAACCGGATGTTACTTTCTACAAAGCCAAGAAAATAAAATATGTAGATTCCACTCCGGATACATTCTTCATGTTCTTCCCCAAAAACTTTCATCAGGCATTGGTAAAGGCAGGGAAAGAACCGGAGGACATACGGGTCATTGTTGCTAAAATCGAATATATCCCATAAACAGAAACATGAGTGAACTTTTAGTCTATAAAGCCTCCGCAGGTTCGGGTAAGACATTTACCCTGGCAGTGGAATATATCAAACTGTTAATTCTCAATCCCCGCGCCTACCGGCAAATTCTCGCTGTCACCTTTACCAATAAGGCAACTGCAGAAATGAAAGAACGCATTCTTAGTCAGCTTTACGGCATACAGATAGGCGATAAAGATTCCGAAGCCTACCTCAACCGAATTAAAGAAGAGACAGGAAAAACCGAACAGGAGATACGGGAAGCGGCAGGCGTCGCCCTTAGCTATATGCTGCATGATTACAGCCGGTTCAGGGTAGAGACTATCGACTCATTTTTTCAATCTGTCATGCGCAATCTCGCACGGGAACTGGAACTTAGCCCGAATCTGAATATTGAGTTAAATAACACCGAAGTTCTTAGTGACGCTGTAGATAGCATGATTGAGAAACTAGGACCCACTTTTCCCGTTCTCGCATGGTTACTCGATTATATCAACGAACGAATTGCCGACGATAAACGTTGGAACGTGTCGGACGAAGTAAAAAGTTTCGGACGCAATATTTTCGATGAAGGTTATATTGAAAAGGGAGAAGGACTCCGGCAACGGTTACGAAACCCTGATACCATCAAAGAGTATCGCAAGCAACTGAAAGCGCTGGAAACGGAAATTCTGGAGCAAATGAAAGGATTCTACGACCAATTCGAAGGAGAACTGGATGGACACGCACTGACTGCTGATGATCTGAAAAACGGTTCACGCGGAATCGGAAGTTATTTTCGTAAACTTAATAATGGTATTTTAGGCAATGATATCCGTAATGCTACAGTAGAAAAATGTCTGGAAGACGCAAAGAACTGGGCAACCAAGACTTCTCCCCGCTACGCGGACATCATTAATTTAGCCAACTCTAGTCTCATGCAAATTCTGGAAGATGCTGAAAAGTTACGTTCCAAGAATAATTTGTTACTGAATAGTTGCCGATTATCCCTGCAACATCTCAACAAAGTGCAACTCCTCGCCAATATCGATGAAGAAGTACGTCAGTTGAATCACGACAACAATCGTTTTCTATTATCAGATACGAATGCCCTGCTCCATCAACTGGTGAAAGACGGTGACTCCTCTTTTGTATTCGAAAAGATAGGAACGAATATCCATAACGTCATGATAGATGAGTTTCAGGATACCAGCCGGATGCAATGGGGAAATTTCAAATTGCTCTTACTGGAAGGATTGTCTCAAGGAGCAGACAGTTTGATTGTAGGAGACGTTAAACAATCCATTTATCGTTGGCGAAATGGCGATTGGGGAATTCTCAACAGCCTGAATAATCACATCGAACATTTCCCGATCCGCGTCAAGACATTAGCTACCAACCGGAGAAGTGAAACCAATGTTATCCGGTTTAATAACCAAATCTTCACAGCTGCCGCCAACTATCTGAACGGAGTATATAAGCAACAGTTAGGCAAGGATTGTGAGGATCTGCAGAAAGCCTATGCCGACGTTTTGCAGGAATCTCCCCGAAGTACAGAAAAAGGATATGTAAAAGTCTCTTTTCTCGAACCCGACGAAGAACATGGTTATACCGAACAGACATTAATCAGTCTGGGAGAAGAAGTGCAACATCTCCTCACCTCCGGAGTACGACTGAATGATATAGCCATCCTGGTACGAAAAAATAAAAGTATTCCCCGAATCGCCGACTACTTCGATAAGGAGCTACACTATAAAGTGGTATCAGACGAAGCCTTCCGCCTTGACGCCTCTCTTGCCATTTGTATGATGCTGGATGCACTGCGATTCCTTTCCGATGAAAATAATAAAATAGCACGTGCCCAACTGGCCGTAGCCTATCAAAACGAGGTTTTACAGAAAGGACTGGATTGGAATACTCTCCTACTCCTCCCTGCCGAGAATTATCTTCCCGCCGCTTTTCTTGAAAAGACAAAGGAACTAAGGCTAATGCCTCTTTATGAGCTTTTAGAAGAACTTTTCAGCATATTCGAGATGAATCTTATCAAAGATCAGGATGCTTATTTATTCGCTTTCTTTGATGCGGTGACCGATTATCTGCAAAGCAACTCTTCCGAGCTAGACGGATTCATCCGGTATTGGGACGAAACATTATGCAGTAAAACAATTCCGAGTGGAGAAGTAGAAGGTATCCGGATTTTCTCCATACACAAATCCAAAGGATTGGAATTCCATACCGTACTCCTTCCTTTCTGCGACTGGAAGCTGGAGAATGAAACCAATAATCAGCTTGTATGGTGTGCCCCGCAAACAGCACCATTCAATGCAT
>ULUD01024785.1_pt1 | contig 16799 bp, 15 predicted proteins | sample 1958191 | NCBI WGS metagenome assembly ULUD01 (sample SAMEA4835751, study PRJEB28245) | human gut metagenome | biome: gut microbiome; material: fecal sample | place: Denmark | collected 2008 | reverse complement strand
ATCCGTGCTCTTCAGGCATGTGGTCTGGAAGTAACAAGCATTAAGGACGTAACTCCGGTTCCGCATAACGGATGCCGTCCGCCGAAACGTAGAAGAGTCTAATTAGGAGGTGCAAGTAAAGTGGCAGTAGATAGAGTTCCTGTACTTAAAAGATGTAGATCTCTTGACCTTGATCCGGTTTATTTAGGAATCGACAAGAAATCAACGAGAAAATTAACGAGAGCCAACAGAAAGATGAGCGAGTATGCACTCCAGCTGAGAGAGAAGCAGAAAGCAAAATTCATCTACGGTGTGTTAGAGAAACCGTTTAGAAATTACTATGCAAAAGCATCCAGAATGAATGGTCAGGTCGGTGCTAACCTGATGATCCTTCTGGAGTGCAGACTGGATAATGTATTATTCAGAATGGGCTTTGGCCGTACAAGAAAAGAGACACGTCAGATCGTAGATCACAAGCACGTTCTCGTAAACGGCAAGAGCGTAAACATCCCGTCCTACTTAGTTAAGGCTGGCGATGTAATCGAGATCAAAGAGAAGTACAAATCTTCACAGAGATATAAAGATATCGTTGAGGTAACCGGCGGAAGAATGGTACCGGCATGGCTGGAAGTTGACGCTGAGAACCTGAAAGGTACTGTTAAAGAGTTACCGAGCAGAGACGAAATTGACGTTCCTGTAAACGAAGTGCTTATCGTCGAGCTGTACTCCAAATAATAAGAAGTATTACTATTATGTTAGTCCAGAATCTCCCATGTATCTGCTTTGGCAGCTGCTTGGGAGATTCCGAGACTACAAGAGTATGGCAGACCCTCAAAAATGTTCCCAAAAGGAGGGGCTATCGTGTTCGATTTTGAAAAACCAAAAATTGAAATTGCTGAGATTTCCGAAGACAAAAGATATGGCAAATTTGTGGTTGAACCGCTGGAAAGAGGCTATGGTACCACATTAGGCAATTCTTTAAGAAGAATTATGCTTTCCTCTTTGCCTGGTGCAGCAGTAAGTCAAGTGAAAATCGACGGCGTTTTGCATGAGTTCAGTTCTATCCCTGGTGTAAAAGAGGATGTAACTGAAATTATCATGAACATCAAGAGTCTGGCGATCAAAAACAGCAGCGAGACGAATGAGCCGAAGACGGCTTATATCGAGTTCGAGGGCGAAGGCGTCATCACAGCAGCTGACATTCACGCTGATTCTGACATTGAGATTTTGAATCCGGACCAGGTCATCGCTACATTAAGCGGCGGCGCGGACAGCAAATTCTACATGGAGCTGACGATCACGAAGGGCCGCGGCTACATCAGCGCAGATAAGAACAAGAGTGAAGATCTTCCGATCGGAGTTCTGGCTGTTGATTCTATCTACACACCGGTGGAGCGTGTCAATATGACCGTTGAGAACACCCGTGTGGGTCAGGTGACAGATTATGATAAGCTGACATTAGATGTATACACAAATGGAACGCTGGCACCAGACGAAGCTGTCAGCCTGGCAGCAAAGGTTCTGAGCGAGCATCTGAACCTCTTCATTGACCTTTCCGAGAATGCCAAGACCGCAGAGGTTATGGTAGAGAAGGAAGACAACGAGAAAGAGAAAGTGCTTGAGATGAACATCGACGAGCTGGAGTTATCCGTTCGTTCTTACAACTGTTTAAAGAGAGCCGGAATCAATACAGTGGAGGAGCTGTGCAACCGCACACCGGAAGATATGATGAAAGTCAGAAATCTGGGCCGCAAATCCCTGGAAGAGGTTCTTGCAAAACTGAAAGAATTAGGCCTGCAGCTCAACCCGAGCGAAGAGGCTTAAGATACCGCGTGGGTGGACGTGCTTTGCAGTGCGTCCCTTTCATGCAGATACGGGGACGGGTAAGTCCGAATGGCACAGGTCCCTGCATAACCATCAAACAATTATATTTTATATAGCAGACATTCAGTAAGTCCAAAGCGCATGAGTGTCGGCTTCCGCAAATGGAGGAGAAAGAATCATGGCAGGATATAGAAAACTTGGAAGAACTTCCAGTCAGAGAAAAGCAATGCTGCGCAGCCTGGTAACCGCACTGTTATTCAACGGCAAGATCGTTACCACTGAGGCAAGAGCAAAAGAAGTGAAGAAGATCGCTGAGGGTCTGATCGCTCTGGCAGTAAAAGAGAAAGATAACTTCGAGACCGTTAAAGTTACCGCTAAGGTAGCTCGCAAAGACGAGAACGGCAAGAGAGTAAAAGAAGTTGTTGACGGCAAGAAAGTTACCGTTTACGACGAAGTAGAGAAAGAGATCAAGAAAGATAAAGCTTCCAGACTTCACGCTAGAAGACAGATGCTGAAGGTTCTCTACGATGTAACAGACGTTCCGACTGCAAGAGCAGGCAAGAAGAAAAACACTAAGAAGGTAGATATGCCGGCTAAGCTGTTTGATGAGCTTGCACCGAAGTACGCTAACCGCAATGGTGGTTACAGCCGTATCGTTAAGATCGGTCAGCGTAAGGGCGATGGCGCTATGGAAGTTCTGTTAGAGCTGGTATAATTTAGATAGATTCGTTTGTTTAAGTTGTATCAAATCTTCGTTCTTTTACGCAAGTTTTGAATCGTAAGATGATTTTATACCCCCGGTTTGGGAGACAGAGAAATCTGTCTTCTGAACCGGGTTTTTTGACGTTAGAAAGGAATTTTTCAGGTTTTCCATTTACCTTGAGAAAAAGTCAGGGTTTTAATAACACTTGAATGAAAAAAATAGAAAGAATGGCGCAAAAATAGCAGACTGAATTTTACGGTTTTCCGCATACTAGGATTAAACGATTTTATCGAACAAGTTCTTGGATTCAAACAGAGTGTACATCTGCATTTCGTTGAGATTCGCCGCAGTGCGGAATCTACGGAACGGGGGAGGTACATAGGAGTAGAAGGAGGAAAAACCGTGCGAAAAAACTCTGGTATGTGGAAAACAAAAAGTCGGAAGGAAAAACTTCGCCGTGTTCTGCTGATAATCTTTGGTGCGGGGGTCATTGCGCTTGCCGGCGTGTCTTATCAATATGTGAAGAACGCGGTTCCCGACCGCATCAATGTGGTGGTGGATCGGCAGGAGCAAGTTCGCTTTGGGCTGCCGTTTCGGGCATTGCTGGAAAGTGAGAGCGAGGAGGTGCTTCTAAACGGCAGCTCTAAAATTCCGTCCGACCAGATCCATCTGCAGCTCAACCAGCCCTTTTCCATCTATTCTGAACAGGAGGGAACGTACCGTTTAAGTCTCAAACTCTTTGGAATATGGAAATTAAAGGATATCGAGGTAGATGTGTCGGACGTCCAGTATGCGGTTCCCTGTGGGCTGCCGGTGGGTATTTACATGAAATCCGATGGACTGATGGTGATCGGAACCGGAAAGGTGACGGCACAGACGGGGGAAGTGATGGATCCGGCGGACGGAATCCTGCGTTCTGGAGACTATATCGAGGCAATCAACGGGACGCCGGCGACGGACAAGAAAGATATGATACGGGCGGTCAAGGAAGCGGGAAATATGGCTCTGACACTTTCAGTGCGCCGCGAGGGAGAGACGATGGATGTACAGATGACGCCGGTACAGACGCAGGAGGGAGACTATAAGCTGGGGCTGTGGATCCGCGACGATACGCAGGGCATCGGTACGATGACCTATGTATGTGCTAACGGCGCGTTTGGAGCGCTGGGACACGGTATCAGCGACGGAGACACGGGACTTCTGGTGCAGACCTCCGGCGGCGAACTATACGATACGGAGATTCTGGGCGTGGAGAAGGGAAGTTTCGGAAAGCCGGGCGTGATGTCGGGCGTTATTTACTATGGAAATCAGTCGCGGCTGGGAAGTGTGGAGGCTAATACGGATCAGGGCATTTTCGGGACGGCAAATCCGCGCTTTTTAAGCCGGGTAAAGAACCCTGCAATTCCGATCGGTTATCGTCAGGACGTCAAAAAAGGCCGTGCCTGCATCCGCAGCAGCGTGTCCGGGGAATTGAAAGACTACGAGATTGAGATTCAGAAAATAGACCACTCCTCCAACCGCCACAACAAGGACATGGTCATCCGCGTAACCGATCCGGAACTTCTGTCCCTGACCGGCGGGATCGTCCAGGGCATGAGCGGCAGCCCCATCATCCAGAACGGAAAACTCATCGGAGCAGTCACGCACGTTTTTATTCAGGATTCGACGCGTGGGTATGGGATTCTGGTGGAGAATATGCTGGGACATTGAATCTGGATGCAAAGTAACTGTTTATAGGTGGGAATTTTCTGGACTGAAAATTCCATATGATACAGTTCTGGCAGCAGATTTTGCCGATTTGGAATGCGCAGAATCGGCAAAATCCTGTTGCTGGGCACACGTGTCTGAACAGTAATATGCAAAGTGCAAAGTTTTGGCTCTCTTTATTGACAGAATATAAAAAAGCGTATATAATGGAGCAAATTACATATATTTGGCAAAACAGTTGAAAAGCTGCGACGCAAAGCTATAGGGCCTGTAAAATGGCAGCCAGTTGCATTAACACGGTAACAGAGTATGTTATAGTTGTATGGCTATGGTGTATCTCTGTTTTTTTGTTGGAATTTATCGAAACCCGATCTGCAAAGATGGAATTTCCATGTTCGGAAACCGGTCATGGAGGTTTTATAATTGCGTGTATTTTGTCTATCTTTCGACTGGAATCGGTAAAACGCGGTGATAAGGGATCGTCAGATAAACGTATGGCGGCTGGGCGGCAGAAGGTTTATAGCGGAATCTTAACAGATACGGTCAGCTACAATATATGCTTATATATAATTTGCATTTTGCGTAATTTATTTTGCATCAAAAAGAATTGATAGACAGAATAAGTGTCAAGTGTCGAATTGCGCGATCAAAACGAGTTGAAACTTGTTAAAAAAAGAATTTATAATTATCTTAATCATCACAGGTGCCGAGGAGGAGAATTTTATGGCAGAAATGAAGATTGCGATCGCAGAGGATAATCGTCAGGCATTGGATATGCTTGGAAATATACTGGAAAGTGATAAGGAGATTCAGGTGGTCGGAAAAGCGGAAAACGGAACCGATGCCTATAATATGATCGTAAAGACAAAGCCGGATATTGTATTTCTGGATGTAGTGATGCCGGGAATGGATGGAATTTCGGTTATGGAGCGCATCAAGACAAATCAGGACTGTTCAGCTGACACTTCCTTTGTTATGATTACAGCTGCGAGCAGCGAGAATCTGACTGCGGATGCTTTTCGGATGGGCGCCTGTTATTACATAGTAAAGCCATTTTCGAAGGAGGCGGTCTTAGACAAGGTGCATCGCCTGAAGAATTACAGGAACCGCGCTTCGACCCTGGCGGGCAGCCGGAAGGTGGAACCGTATATGGTGTCGGCGGAGTATGAAAGACAGAATCTGGAGAGCGATGTGACGCAGATTCTGCATGAGATTGGGATTCCGGCTCATATTAAGGGATATCAGTACCTGCGGGATGCGATTATTTTGTCAGTCAGTGATAAAGAAATGCTCGGTTCTGTGACGAAAATCCTGTACCCGACCATCGCCAAGAAGCGCCAGACCACTTCAAGCCGTGTCGAGCGGGCAATCCGCCACGCGATTGAGGTCGCATGGAGCCGCGGCAAGATGGACACGATCAATGTCTATTTGGATATACCGTCAGCACAGGGAAAGGAAAGCCGACCAATTCGGAATTTATCGCATTGATTGTTGATAAGATTTGCCTGGATTATAAGCGGGTTGTATAAAATCGTGCGGTGCTTTTTGGAGCCGAAAGTGCTGTAAGCCTTTTTAACACGATTGTAACACATTTATGAAAGTGACTGATTGCATGGGTAAATGTGTGTATGATAAGATAAAGGGGAAATAAAAGATGCAGGACTGAAAAACTGCCCCTGTATAAAACAGCTGGACAGAGAGGTCAGGAAAGCAGCTAAAAGAACGGAGAATTGCCTATGAAAAAAAAAGTACCGGCGTACAATGGAACCCTGCGGGATCACACGATTATGTGTCCGTATTGTATCAGTGAATGTTCAGGAATCCGCATCTTTGGAAAGCGTATCAAATCGATCGCCTTCTCAACGGATGTGGCAATCATCAAAAATATCAACGCGGATGCGATCATCGCAGTTTATCCGTTTACTCCGCAGGCAGCTATCTCACAGTCGATCATCAGCATCTCGGATGTGCCGGTGTTTGTCGGGGTCGGCGGCGGTCTGACCGGAGGAAAGCGTTCCGTCCGTCTGGCGCTTCAGGCAGAACATCAGGGAGCCTACGGTGTAGTGGTCAACGCGCCGATCGCGGATGAGGTCATCACGGAGATCAAGCAGGTGGTCGATATTCCGGTCATTGCGACGATTGCTTCGGTTCACACGGATGTCCGCCGCAAACTGGAGGCGGGAGCCGATATTTTAAATGTATCAGGCGCTGCCGCCACCGCATCGATGGTAGCCGAGATCCGGAAGGAGTATCCGGACGTTGCCATTATCGCGACCGGAGGACCGACGAACGAATCGATTTTGGAGACGATCGAGGCAGGAGCCAATGCGATCACGTACACGCCGCCGTCCAACGGCGAGCTGTTTGCGCGGACGATGAGGAAATACAGGGAGATCAATCCCTGATTATACAAAAGGCGGGGCCGAAGAGAAAACATAATTTTCTTTTCGGCTCCGCTTTTTATTTTTGTTTCATAGGAAATTGCGTCCTATGAAACAAAAAAACGCTCCGCGAGGATGCGCACTCGCGCGAAGCAGAAACATGTCGCAAGCGACCGCGCTCGGCGCGAGAATGTGCCAAGGCACATTCTTTTTCATGCGGTAAAATTTATAATTCATCCGGTACTATGCAAAATATCCAATTCAGAAAATACAGTCTGCAAATCGGAACTATTTGTCATATATTTCCCGATTTTTTTCTCTGTCGCCTACTTTCTAATTCCCTGATTCTATTGTATAATAATTTTAATAGGGTGCCAGATCGCGAGCGGGCACGGTTGGGAGGTAGTAGCTATGAAGAATATTCTGTTTATTGCATCGGAGGCGGTTCCATTTATCAAAACAGGAGGTTTGGCAGACGTTGTCGGATCCCTTCCAAAATGTTTTGATAAGCAGTATTTTGATGTGCGTGTCATGATCCCGAAGTATCTGTGCATCAAAGAGTCATTCCGCAATGAAATGAAGTATGTGAACCATTTTTATATGGATTATCTGGGACAGAACCGGTATGTGGGCATCCTGGAATATGAATATGAGGGCGTGACCTTCTATTTTATTGATAATGAGAGTTATTTCTGGGGTGACCGTCCGTATGGGGACTGGTATTATGATCTGGAGAAGTTTTCCTTCTTCTGCAAGGCGGCTCTCTCATCTCTGCCGGTGATCGGCTTCAAGCCGGATGTCATCCACTGCCACGACTGGCAGACGGGACTTATCCCGGTGCATCTCAAGGACAAATTCCACGGCGGCGAGTTCTTCCGGGATATCAAGTCCGTCATGACGATCCACAACCTGAAATTCCAGGGTGTGTGGGATGTGAAGACAATCCAGCATTTCTCTGAGCTGCCGGACTACTACTTTACACCGGATAAGCTGGAAGCTTACAAAGACGGCAATATGTTAAAAGGCGGCATCGTATACGCGGATGCGATCACGACGGTCAGCAACACCTACGCGGAGGAGATCAAGACTCCGTTCTACGGCGAGGGACTGGACGGTCTGATGCGTGCGAGAAGCAACAGTCTGCGCGGTATCTTAAATGGTATCGATTACGATGAATTTAATCCGGAGACAGATAAACGGATCGTACAAAATTATAACGCAAAGACATTCCGCAAGGAGAAATCCAAGAATAAAAAGGCGCTGCAGGCGGAGCTGGGACTGGCGCAGGACGAGAAAAAGTTCATGATCGGTATCGTCTCCCGTCTGACCGACCAGAAGGGACTAGACCTGGTACAGTGTGTGATGGATGAGATCTGTACGGAAGATGTACAGCTGGTTGTGCTGGGAACCGGAGATGAACGGTATGAAAATATGTTCCGCCACTATGACTGGAAGTACAATGATCGTGTTTCCGCTAATATTTATTATTCGGAAGATATGTCGCATAAGGTATATGCAGCCTGTGACGCATTCCTGATGCCGTCGCTGTTTGAACCATGTGGGCTGAGCCAGCTCATGGCGCTTCGCTACGGAACCGTGCCGATCGTGCGTGAGACGGGTGGTCTCAAGGATACTGTATGGCCATACAATGAATACGATGGAACCGGAACAGGATTTTCATTTGCTAACTACAATGCACATGAGATGCTCGACTGCATCCGCTATGCAAAATACATCTATTATAATAAGAAGCGTGAGTGGAACAAGATCGTAGACCGTGGCATGGCGGCTGATTTTTCCTGGCAGACATCGGCTGGAAAATATCAGGAATTGTATGACTGGCTGATAGGATATTAATGACGGACCGAGTGATTTAGGACAGTGGTATATGTGTGGAAGAAAACAGAGGAATTAAGATAGTACAGGAGAGAAACATGACTTTTTTTCAGGAATTGACATCAAACCAGACGCTGATGACCGGCGTGACCGGGTGGGTGGTCGCCCAGGTGCTCAAGACGATTCTGGACATCGGGCTGAACCATTCGTTCAACCCGGAGCGTCTGGTTGGCTCCGGCGGTATGCCGAGTTCCCACTCATCCACTGTATGTTCGCTGGCAACGGCGGCGGCGCTGCGGTACGGAGTGGGAAGCTTTGAATTTTCCATCAGCTTTATTCTGGCGATGATTGTTATGTATGACGCGATCGGTGTCCGGCAGGAGACAGGAAAGCAGGCAAGAGTTCTGAACCGCCTGCTTTTCGAGGATTTTCTCAAGCTGGACGGCGTGGTGTTACAGGAAAAATTGAAGGAATACGTGGGGCATACGCCGATACAGGTAGCAGCAGGCGCGATTTTAGGCATTTTGATTGCATTTATTCTCGATCCGATGTTCATATAACGAACATCGGATCTTTTCATTTTGGCTGATAGATGGTATAAATATAGGGATAACGTGTATCTAAGCGTTAAATGAAACTGAGGAAATGAGAACAGAACAATGGAACAGAGAAGAGACATAGAAAATACCAAACCTGCCTGCCGGTTAATTCTGGCGAGTGCGTCTCCGCGCCGCAGGGAGCTTTTGGAGCGGATTGGGCTGAAACCGGAGATTCATCCGAGCACTTTGGAGGAAAATCCGCTCTGTACGGAACCGGCGCAGGTTGTGATGGAACTGGCGGGACAGAAGGCGCGCGATGTGATGGCGCAGGTGCGTGAGGAGGCACGGACGACGGGAATCCCATTTTCCGGGATTATCATTGGTTCCGATACCGTTGTCAGTGTGGATGACGAGATTTTAGGAAAACCGGCGGATCGGGATGAGGCGCTTGAGATGATCGGACGGATCCAGGGGCGCAGCCACCGTGTATACACGGGCGTGGCGATCCTGACTGAGGATCGGGAGAGCTGCTTTGCGGTTGAGACGCGGGTGGATGTATATCCGATGAGCGATGCGGAGATCGAGGCGTATGTAGACTGCGGCGAGTCGATGGACAAGGCGGGCGCATACGGCATTCAGGGAAGCTTTGCCGCGCATATCCGCGGAATCGACGGTTCTTACACGAATGTGATGGGGCTGCCGGTCGGAAGACTCTATCAGGAATTGAAGCGGATCTGCCCGGAGAAGATAGAGGATCTGTTCAAGCATACGGTCTGAGGTGGATGGCTGATGGAAAGGAAGTTACTGTTCACGGGTAGGCACTTTTGGAACCGAAAGTGCCGTAAGAAAACGTGGTGGCAGCAGGAATTTGCCGTATTTAAATGCGAAGCCACGGCAAATTCCGTTACTGGGCACGTATGCGTGAACAGTAATAAATCAGCCGCTCAGAGAGAATATGTGACAGGAATTGCTAAAATATGCAGGAGAAAGGGAGTATCCATGCAGAAACAGAAAAGGAAGACAAACCATATCCACCGGGCGGCGTGTGCCCTGCTTGCGGGGCTGGCGCTCAGCCTGGGGCTTTTGACTGGATGCAGCTCGGACGGCAGCACGATCGTGGTGGGAAAGAAGAATGAAAAAGGTTATTCCCGCGCGGAAGTGATGGTGATCGCCATGACGGAGAAAAAACGCTATGAGGAGGTCTGTACGGATCAGATCTGGGGCGTTTCAGTTGGAGAAAAGGGCGATGATTTTGAAACGTATCTAAAAAAACAGATCCGTTCGTTTATGGATGAGCTGAAAATCATGAACCTGCTGGCAGCCGACCGGGGGATTTCCCTGACTTCAGAGGAACGGGCGGCGATGGACCGGGCAGGAGCCGAGTATTTTGGGCGTCTGCCGCAGTCGGCGATTGACTCGATGGGCGTAACGGAGGCGGACGTCCAGCATATCTATGAGGATTATGGTCTGGCGGAGAAGCTGGCGGGACAGCTCACGGACAATGTGGCGCTGGAGGTCAGCGACAGTGAGGCAAAGGTGATCCATGTCAGTCAGATAAAGACATCGGATGAGAGCGAGGCAGACGCCTTCCAGCGGGCGGCATCGCAGGAAGATGCCGATTTCCAGTCCTGTGCCGAGGAGGCGGGGCTGACGGTGAGTGACCGGGTGCTGGGGCGCGGCGATGAGTCGGATGCCTATGAGAAAGAGGCATTTTCCCTTGCCGAGGGCGCAGTCAGCCAGGTGATCCATGCGGACGACGCGTACTATGTGCTCAAATGTACGGACGATTACGACGAGGACGAGACGGCGGCGCGCAAGGAGCGTATCTACGAGGAGCGGAAAAAACGCGCCTTTCAGGAGATCTACGACCGGTTCAGCAATACGATCTCCGTTTCTTACAGCAGCGGGCTCTGGGACAGTCTGGATCTGACCTCCGAGTTCGAGAAAAATGACGCGGATTTCTTTGAGATTTACGCGGAATATGCGATCAAATAGGTAGTCTGTACCTGGGGCGGGTAGACAAAAAGTAAACTTATTTTTAAAAAAGGATAACAATTCGGAACAACCGCTTGACTACCGGGGAAAATTCTTCTACAATGAACGGTAATGTCCGGTCAGGCGGACATACTGTGGAGGAAAAATACATGAATATCATAAAAGCGGTCAATCTTGTATTTGATTATATAAGACGCGATGAAGAGGGGCAGGTAGAGGAAGTAAAGCGCGCCCTGGATCATGTGAATCTGGAGATTGAGAAAGGTAGCTTTGTGGCGATCCTGGGACACAATGGTTCCGGCAAGTCCACATTTGCCAAGCAGATCAATGGCATTTTGAGCCCGACCGACGGTACGCTTTTTGTATCGGAGATGGATACAAGGGACGAGGCGCATCTGTGGGATATCCGCAAAAATGCGGGCATGGTCTTTCAGAACCCGGATAACCAGATCATAGGAAATATAGTGGAAGAGGACGTCGGATTCGGTCCGGAAAATATCGGAGTTCCGACCGAGGAGATCTGGAAGCGAGTGGATGAGAGCTTAAAGGCAGTCGGGATGACGATGTACCGCAAGCAGTCCCCGAACCATCTGTCCGGCGGACAGAAGCAGCGTGTGGCGATCGCGGGCGTCATGGCGATGAAACCAGAATGTATCGTGCTCGATGAGCCGACGGCGATGCTCGATCCGAACGGACGCAAGGAGGTTATCCGCACCGTCCATGAGTTAAACCGGGCGGAAGGAATCACGATGGTGCTGATCACCCATTATATGGAAGAGGTGGTCGATGCAGACCGCGTGATCGTCATGGATGACGGTCATATCGTGATGGACGGCACGCCGAAGGAGATTTTCTCCCGCGTGGAGGAACTAAAACAATACCGGATGGATGTGCCGCAGGTGACGGAGCTTGCGTGGGAGCTGCAGAAAAAGGGAATTCCGCTTCCAGATGGAATCCTTCGTAAATCGGAGCTTCTGGATGCACTGGTACCGCTTTTGAAAGAGGAATAGAGATGGCAATACAGGTAGAAGATTTGTGCTACACCTACGGCGAGGGCACGGCGTTAGAGCGTCAGGCATTAAAGCACGTAAGTTTTGAGATTCAGGACGGCGAATTTGTCGGTTTGATTGGTCATACCGGATCGGGAAAATCGACCCTGATCCAGCATTTAAACGGTCTGATCAAGCCGACCAGCGGCGACATTAAGTATCAGGGTGTCAGCATTTACAGCCAGGGTTATAAATTAAAGGATCTGCGGAGTAAAGTGGGGCTGGTGTTCCAGTATCCGGAGTACCAGCTCTTTGAGGCAGATATTTTTACAGACGTCTGTTTCGGACCGAAAAATCTGGGGCTTCCGCAGGAAGAGGTGGAAAAACGTGCCCGCCATGCCTTAAAGCTGGTCGGTATGGATGAAAAATTTTATAAGCAGTCCCCGTTTGAACTTTCCGGCGGACAGAAACGCCGCGTCGCGATCGCAGGTGTATTGGCGATGCGTCCGGAGATGATGATCCTCGACGAGCCGACGGCGGGACTCGATCCGCAGGGGCGCGATGAGATTTTAGGTCAGATCGAGCGCCTGAACCGGGAGCACGGGCTGACGATTTTGGTGGTTTCCCACAGCATGGAGGACATGGCGCGTTACGTGGACCGCATCATGGTCATGAACGACGGCGTGAAGATGTTTGACGATACGCCGAAGGAGGTATTCCGCCATTACAAGGAGTTAGAGGCGATCGGTCTTGCCGCGCCGCAGATCACTTATGTGGTGCAGGGACTTCGGGAGCGCGGGATTCCGATCGACGACGCGATCACGACGGTAGAAGAAGCGCGGGAGGCGATTCTGGCGCTGTATAACAAGCGGAGGGAGAAACAATGATACGGGATATCACAATCGGACAGTATTATCCGGTCGAATCAGTGGTTCACCGGCTGGATCCGCGTACCAAGCTGTTTGGAACGCTGATCTACATTATTTCATTATTTTTCGCGGATAACCTGCTCTGCTATGCGGTAGCGACCGTATTTCTGGCGATGGCGGTCCGTGCCTCACGCGTACCATTTAAATTTATCGTGCGGGGACTCAAGGCGATCGTGTTCCTGTTACTTATCAGTATCAGCTTTAACCTGTTTCTGACAAATGGACGGGTGATTTTCCAGATAGGGTTTTTAAAAGTGACGCATGAGGGCTTGCGGCTGGCAGTTTTCATGGGTCTGCGCCTGATGTATCTGGTGATTGGTTCCTCTGTCATGACGCTGACGACGACCCCGAACCAGCTGACGGACGGTTTGGAGAAAAGCCTTGGATGTCTGAACCGCATCCATGTGCCGGTGCATGAGATCTCCATGATGATGTCGATCGCGCTGCGCTTTATCCCAATCCTGATTGAGGAGACGGATAAGATCATGAAGGCACAGATGGCGAGAGGCGCTGATTTTGAATCTGGTAATCTCGTACAGCGGGCAAAGAGCATGATCCCGATTCTGGTACCGCTTTTCGTATCGGCGTTCCGCCGCGCGACGGATCTGGCGATGGCGATGGAGGCGCGCTGCTACCGGGGCGGAAGTGGGCGGACCAAGATGAAGCCGCTGCATTATGAGGCAAGAGACAGGGTTACTTACCTGATCCTTCTGGTTTATTTAGGAATCGTGATCGCGCTTCGAATTTTGTTTTAAAAGAGTGATTGCTTGAATGTGCCAGAGCGCATCTTTTATTCAAAAGGCGCATTTGAAAAAGATAGTTTAAAAGTTTAGAAGTTAGAGGATAGATACCATGAGACGAATTAAACTGGTGGTCTCCTACGATGGAACCGCCTACTGCGGGTGGCAGCTTCAGCCTAACGGAGTGACCATCGAGGAGGTGCTGAATCAGGCACTTTCTTCTCTTTTAAAAGAGGATATCCAGGTCATCGGGGCGAGCCGGACGGATTCGGGTGTCCATGCGATGGGAAATGTGGCTGTTTTCGATACCGAGAGCCGGATTCCGGGTGATAAGATCTGCTTTGCGCTCAACCAGCGCCTGCCGGACGATGTGCGGATCCAGGCGTCGGAGGAGGTGCCGCTTACCTTCCATCCACGCAAGGCAAACTGCGTGAAAACGTATGAATACAAGATTTTGAACCGCAAGATCGATATGCCGCTGCAGCGCTTATACAGCCATTTCTGCTATTTTAATCTGGATTTAGAGAAAATGCAGAAGGCGGCATCCTATCTCATCGGCGAGCACGATTTCAAGAGTTTCTGTACGGTGCGGACGCAGGCGGAGGAGACGGTGCGGACGATCTACAGCCTGACCGTGACGAAGGCAGACGACCTGATTACGATCCGCATCAGCGGCAGCGGTTTCCTCTACAACATGGTCCGGATCATCGCCGGGACGCTGGTTAAGATCGGTATGGGCGTTTACCCGCCGGAGAAGATGGAGGAGATTCTGGAGGAGAAAAACCGGGCGGCAGCAGGTCCTACGATCCCGGCACGCGGGCTGACGCTCGTAAGTCTGGAGTACGAAAAAGAGCTGGCACCGTACCTGGAGGGCGAAAATAAGCACTGGCACTATGTGCTCGATCAGAGAAATGTCCCGGAGGAGGGGCTTGCCTACCTCACGATCAAGCGCTGTGAGCCGGAAGAGCTTGACGGTGTGCTCCGTCGCGTGATCCATCAGGCATACCGAAATGGTGCGAAACAGGTATTTGTGCGGGATACGTTTGGAGAAGAGGGGAGCATCTACGGATATTACCGGCTGAGACGGCAGCCGGAGGTGGAAGAAGGCTGGCTGGAAGCCATCTACGAGGGTGAACATCAGTAAGTATGAGTAGAACATTTGATTATCTGGTCTGTTTCAGCGTCTATTCGCTGATTATCCTGATCATAGGAAAATCATCGTTCGGTGAGAGCGATTCGATTGGAAAATTTTTTATCGGAGAACGGAAATGCGGGTTCTGGCGGCTGTTTTGCACCTTCGTCGGAACCTGGGTGTCCGCTGCGACCATTCTGGGATATACGGGCAATGTTTTTGAAAATGGAACCTCAGTGATCGCTGTGACAGTTATCCCGTGGTTCATCGGCGCGGGGCTCTTGTATCTTATCAGCGGGCGTATCTATGACTGCGACCTGCTCACGATCCCGCAGTTCATCGGGGATCGCTATCATTCCCGCCTCCTGCGGACCTGCTGTGCCCTGCTGCTCTCGAGCGGTTACGTTTTTTATCTGGTGATCCAGATCAAGGGATTTGGAATCGCGGCGGCGACGCTCTTAAATATTGATTATAAAGTTGCAATTTTTCTGGTTTATCTGTTTATTCTGTATTCTACCTTTGGAGGATTCAATTCGGTTACCAAGACGGACGGCGGCAACCTCATCATGCTCACGATCAGCATAGTGGTTGTCTATTTTGTCGTGGTCGGAGGAATAGAGGGAAGCGGATTTCTGACAAACGCGGAGGTGTTTAACCGAAATGCGGCTGGCAGCGGGACGGGCAGTTTTGGAAATCTGATGAAGGATTACAGCCTTACCATGTATCTCACGATGTTTTTTGGCTGGGGTATGGGGCTGGCAACGAATCCTCAGTATCTGATCCGGATTGTGGCGGCAAAGAGCTGTGAGACGGCGCGGAAAGTCTTGATCTGGTCGCTGGTGTTCTTGACATTTTTTTATTTTTGCCTGACCCAGATCGGTCTGGGACTTCGGATTCTGTTTCCTTATCTGCACTCTTACTTCGGTTCAGACGATATTTTTGTCTACGCGATTAATTATTTGATCCGCTCGCGGTTCAGCGGATTTTTCCTGATCAGCGTGATCGGCGCGTGCATGTCGACGGCGAACTCGCAGCTGCTTCTGATTGGCTCGATGATGTCCTACGATGTGGTGGCGCAGTATGGAAAATGGAAGAAAACAGAGGACCACATCCTGGGGCTGACGCAGCTCTTTATCTTTCTTGGCGGAACACTGGCGCTTCTGCTCTCCTTAAATCCACCGTCCAACAGCCTGTTTTTCGGCGCGGATATCTGGGGATTGTTTTCAGCAATTCTGACACCGCTTCTCTACGGTACGCTTTATTATAAGCGGGCGACGAGGACGGGCGCATGGGCGGCATTTGTGACAGGGGTAGCCGGGACGGTGCTGCTTCAGCCGCGTGAGCTGCCGGTTTACTGGGGATTTCCGGTGACGCTGTGTTCGACCCTGGTTTTTGTCCTTGTCCCGGTGCTGGAGAGTATATGGAAAAAACGTGCTTGCTAAAGGCGGGCATTTGGAAACATGAAGGTGGCAGACAACAGCGAGAAGGAGGCGAAAACGAGCGATGAATAAATGGCTGAAACGTCTTTCAAATTGGTTTTTACAAATTGAAAATGAGGTCATGGTTCCATTTGTGCTGGTCGGAATCCTGGTAATCGGCAGTTTCAGTATGATTTCCTATTATAATGGCTACACGATGCAGAAAAACAGTGAGCTTGAGCTGGCTGATACGCTGTTTGAGGATGTAAACCGCGATTTGCACTTCCTGGAAAAGCGTCTGCCGGAGGAGGAGATCGCGGAAAAATACCGGAATTTTGAGCGCGGGCGGATCCGGATTCTGAACCGTGACGGTGAGGAGATCACGGCCGGAAGCCGTTGGAAAAATACATCGGTTCTGGCAGTCAGCGAGGGGGAAAATCCATTTGGCTGGCGGCTGGAGTACCGGATAAATGAGAGAATATTCGGGGACCGCATCTTAGAGCAGCAGAGCTATCTGGTAGTCGGCGCGATCGCGGCGCTGATTCTCATCTGCCAGGCAAGTATTTTCATTTCCCACAGTATCACGCGCCCCATCCGCCGGATGAGCCATACCTGTAAAGAAATCGA
>ULUD01062417.1_pt1 | contig 17014 bp, 12 predicted proteins | sample 1958191 | NCBI WGS metagenome assembly ULUD01 (sample SAMEA4835751, study PRJEB28245) | human gut metagenome | biome: gut microbiome; material: fecal sample | place: Denmark | collected 2008 | reverse complement strand
GAAACTCCATTATTTTTTTATTAAATTTTCATCACTCCATCTGGTTACTCTAACATTTTGATATGCTTGTAACACTTCTGAATATTTTCTATATTCATCTTCCCATACAATTGAAGGAATTTTATCATATGCATCAAAAACTTTTTCTGCTTCTGCCAAAAATATTATCTGTTCTTGTGGACTCATAAGTTTATATCTTTTTGAAAATCTATATAACTTATCTAGCATTTGGTTTGCTTGTATAAAACCCCAAAAGTCTTTAATTTTTATTCCAGCCATTCTAATTTGCAAGATAGCTGACCCAACCAAAGCAAATACTAAAAACACTAGTAAGTAAATTATTGTTAATGCTTCCATTTCACTCTTCCTTTTTCTTAAGTTTCCTTAATTGTATCATTATTTATTTTTTTGTGCAATACTATTTTGCATAGAATATTTAATTTGCATTGTGCTTGGTTCAATTTTATTAAATGCCTTTTGTATTTCCATTATTACTAATGGTAATATTGATATTCCAAAAGTATACATCCATTGTACTTGTGTTAATGGTACAAGTTTAAATACTTCTGCTACAGATGGAATTACAACCACTACAATTTGTAATATAACACCTAAGATAAATGCACCCATTAAATATTTATTTTCGAACAAGCCCACTTTGAATATTGACTCCTCACTTTTTATATTAAAACTATGTACTAGTTCTAATAAGCCTAAACTTACAAATGCCATTGTTCTTCCTACTTCTATGTCATACAAATAATTTCCTACACTAAATGCTACTAAAGTTAAAATTCCTAACATCGTTCCTTCTGTAATTATTCTTTGCCATAAACCATCTGCAAAAATTCCTTTTCTACTGTCTCTTGGCTTTTTATCCATAATATCCGCTTCTGGCTTTTCTAATCCTAATGCAATTGCAGGAAGTGAATCAGTTACTAGGTTTATCCATAAAAGTTGAATAGCTAAAAGTGGAGATTTTAAGCCTAATATCAAGCCTAAAAATATTGTTACAATTTCCCCAATATTTGTTGCAATTAAAAAATGTACTGCCTTTTTTATATTATCAAATATATTTCTTCCTTGTTTAACAGCTTCAACAATTGTAACAAAATTATCGTCTGTTAAAACCATATCTGCTGCATTTTTAGCAACATCTGTACCGTTTTTACCCATTGCAATTCCAATATCGGCATTTTTCAAGGCTGGTGCGTCATTTACTCCATCTCCCGTCATTGCAACTACTGCACCTGTTGACTGATATGCTTTAACTATTCTAACTTTGTGTTCTGGTGTCACTCTTGCAAAAACAGAATAATTCATAATATTTCTTTGCAATACTGCTTGTGGTATTTTATCCAGTTCTTCACCTGTAATTGCTAAGTCACTACCTCTTAATATTCCCAAATCTTTTGCAATTGCTTTTGCTGTTATTATATGGTCTCCTGTAATCATTACAGTTTTTATTCCTGCCTTTTTACAAGTTGCAACAGCCTCTTTCACACCTTCTCTTGGTGGATCTATCATTCCTATTAATCCAATAAAGATTAAATTCTTTTCTACTGTTTCTGTGTCTATTCTACTTGGTAAATTTGGTATATCTAAATATGCTATTGCTAATACTCTTAAAGCCTCGTCTGCCATTTTATTATTTTGATTTTCTATTAGCTTTGTTTTTGAATAGTCTAATGTAGTTACATTTCCATTGTCATATACTTTATTACATCTTTTTAATAATACATCTGGTGCACCTTTTGTTATAACTCTATATCCATTTGGCATTTTATGAATTGTTGTCATCATCTTTCTACTTGAATCAAATGGAATATCTTTTACACGTCTCATTACATTATATAACTCATTTTTGTTTTGGCCCTCATCTAAAGCTTTGTTGACTATTGCCTTTTCAGTTGGTTCTCCTGTTAGTTCTATTTTTCCATTTTCTCTTGATATTTCCACATTTGTACACATTGTAGCCATTCCCATTAGCCATTTTATGTACTCTTTATCATTAGTTTCTCCATTTATATTTGCTATTTTAGTAACTTGCATTTTATTTTGCGTTAAAGTTCCTGTTTTGTCTGAGCATATAACACTACTGCTACCTAAAGTTTCAACTGCTGGTAATTTTCTAATTATGCTGTTTTTCTTTGCCATTTTTGTTACACCAATTGATAACATAATCGTTACTATTGCAGGTAACCCTTCTGGTATTGCTGCTACTGCTAAACCTACTGAAGTCATAAACATTTCTATTGGCTCAATTTTCTTTAAAAGTCCAATTACAAATATCAATAGGCAAATTCCTAAACATGCAATTCCTAATGATTTTCCTACTTCTCCTAACTTCTTTTGAATTGGTGTCTCAGGTGCTTCATTTGTAATAATCATTTTTGCGATTTTACCTACTTTTGTATTCATACCTATATCTGTTACAATTGCTTCTCCATGTCCATTAACTACTATTGTAGTTGAAAATGCCATATTTACCATGTCTCCTAAAGCGGTTTTTTCTTTTAATATGCTGTTAGCTTCTTTTAAAACTGGTACAGTTTCACCTGTTAGACTAGACTCCTCTATTTTTAAGTTAGAACTTGAAATCAATCTGCAATCTGCTGGTACATAATTTCCCGCTTCTAATAGTACAATATCTCCCGGAACTATTTGCTCACTTTTTATTGTAGATATTTTGCCATTTCTTTTTACTCTACAAGTTGGAGCCGTCATTTTCTTAAGTGCCTCTAATGATTTTTCTGCTTTTGCTTCTTGTACTAGTCCCATAATAGCATTGAATACTACAATTGCTATTATTATAATGGAATCAAAATAATCATTGCTTCCTTCTAGTCTTGCTACCACTGCTGAAATAATCGAGGCAATTATTAATATAATTATCATAAAATCATTAAATTGTTTTATGAATTTTATAACTATACTCTCTCTCTTCTTTTCTTCTAGCTTATTCAGTCCAAACTTGTTTTGCTTGTCCTCTACTTGCTTTTCATTTAAGCCAAACTCAATATTAGTTTGCATTTGTTTTTCTACTTCTTTTGTAGACAATGTGTACCACATAATTATCCTCCTTTGTTTTAAGTTAGTTAATTATATGATGCTTGTACTCGGTTTATGAAAAAAATGTAAATACTTTTTTTGTATTTACATTTATTTCTATAATTTTATTTACAGTCTTCCACTTTTTCTATGTTTTCTTCTAATAGCTCTGGCTTTTTTAGGTATTTGTTAAATAACTTTACAGAGTTTGCAAAATAGTATCCATCACAAATTCTTTCATCACATACAAATGCAAGTGATATACATTTTTCTTCTTTAAAAGTATCATCATCATATATGTAGCTTTTTTTCTTTTTCCCCATTGCTAAAAATATTCCTGTAGTTCCAAAGTCATATAAATGGTGATATATTGCATCAATTCCAAGTGATGCAACATTTGTTAAAAATGCACTTGTATGGAATGGGCTTGCTTTTATTACAGCTTTAGGTAACATTCCATGTTTATCTAAAAACATTATAGTATTTATAGCAAACTTTAAAAGAAAATTTGGTATTATTGACAATGTTGTAGCTAATATGTCTGTTTCGTTATTTTTCTTAACACTTTTATTTTCATTAATAACATTCCCTAGTTTTTCTTTTATTTCAAAAATATTTTCTTTACCGGTAAATGGTAATTTTATTGTGGTTTCTATTCCATCGTCAATTAAACTCTTTTTTATGGCTAGTGAAATAAATATTTCATTTCTAGCAAAAGTTCTTCCATTCATAACAAATCTATTAAGCCTTGGTCTTTGTGCCATAAGCCTTACTAATGCTGAATATACTATGTCCATGTATGAAATTTTAATGTTTTCTTCAGCTTTTTTATCAATATAATTATCAATTTCTTTTATAGGCATATCATAAGTATAATAAACCTGTGAGTCACTCCTTGTCCTCATTACTTGCGGAATAATCTTAAAAAATGGCGAAATATCCCTTAACTTTCTTCCGTCTGATCTGTATCCAAACATAAATGTCCTCCCTATTTTCGTTTATTATTATATACCGTAATCAGACAAATTTCAACAAAAACTTTTAATTATAAAATTTGATTATTATTCTTTCATTCTACCATTTTTTCATGTATCAATTCCGTAGTTCTTATTATTTTTTCATTAACTTTTAACTAATATTCCTATAACTCCTAAGTTTTGCAACTCTATTGTCATTGTTCCAGTCGATGAATCAAATTCATTAGGTTCTATAATATAAATTTCATCCTTTTCTGTATTAGCATTTATATATACTAGTAAAATATCTTCTTGTGCCATCTCCTTTATTGATTCACTGCTTATATTTAATTTTACACTTCCATTCACATTATATTTTCTATCATTCTCGGCATTTGTCAAGTAAATCTCTTCTAAGCTATTAAGTTCATATTGATTTATGTCTATTTTATTTCCCTTGTTAGTTGTCATTTCTTCATTTGTATTCACGTTCATTTGTTGTAATAATTCTTGAATTGTAGTAATTTGATTTAAATCATTAGTTTTTTCAATAGCTTCTCCATGTTTATATACGTTTTTATTTATTTGTCGTGTTACAATTAATTTTTCATTTGTTGTCAATGGACTTTCTATTATAGATAGTTCTGGAATTTGACCATGCACACTCATTTCAGCACCTTTATGATCTGAATTATATTCACTCTGCGATTTATAAGTTGCTGCTGAACAGTGTGCTAATTGTGCTCCATTACTTAAAGCTGTATCTATCATATCTTCACTTGTTGTACTAATATATTCTCCTTCTTTTGATAAATACCAATATATTGGTAATTTGATAGTTGTTATTGTATAGGTTTGACCACTTACTATATTATCTTTAGCTAGCACTTTCTGTTCTTTTGTTATACAATACTTTATTGTATCTATTGAATCTTCTCTCAAAACAGTTCCATTGGTTTCATTTCCATCTATTTTATATTTATCTACATTATATGAACTTCCTACCCAGTCTTTCCATGTCATATTTCCTTCCATTTTATATTTTTTAGTACCAATTGTAAATTCACTACTTCCATTTTTGTCTGAATTATTTATATTATTTTCTATCCAATTGCTTAATTCATTTATTCCTTTTTGATCATTTTCCACAGCTTGATCCATTTTATTTTGAGCTTCTTTTGCCTTTTCTATTATACCGCTATTTCCAAATAGAGCATTTATACTTACTCCTGCTAAAATTAAAAGTACCACAATTGTAACTACCAAAGCTATTAATGTAATACCTCTATCGTTTTTCCACTGTTTCAAGTTTAATTTCATTTTGTTTTTCCTCCTCTTTTTTAATTTAAAATCCATATTTATTTTTCCCTCCTTTTGCTATTTTAATCTTAAGATTAGGCACATTACAAAAAATTGTATACATCCAAAAGACAGACACTAAATATTTTCATATTTAATATCTGTCTTTAATACGCTTAACCAAGCTAATTTCTTAGCTTGGTTGTTATTTGTTAATGTTGTGGCGCTTTCTCTACTTTCACAAAGGTTTTAGCTTTTTTCATATTCTGTGCCTCTTTCTTACTTTTCTTTTGGATTTTTACTTTTATTATAATAATATAAGTTACGATATTTTTCAAGAGTTTTATTGAATTTTACCGTTTATTTTTCTATTGCATTTTGCCGTGTTTTGATATAAAATATTAGCAAATTTATATAGATGGGAGAAATATTATGGAGCCAAAAGTTTTAATTGTCGGAACAGATATAAATGCCTATTATATGGCAAGATGTTATCATGAAATTTATCATAAAAAAGTTGATTTGATTGGTAGAGTTGCAATGAGCTTTACCTCACTTAGCACTATTACTAATGTTAATATTATACCTAATTTAATTGAAGGAGACACATTTGTTAATTCTTTAATTGAATATGCAGAAAAGCAAAATTTAAATAAAGATGAAAAGATTTTGCTAATTGGAACTAATGACTGTTATGTTAGTCTTATTGCAGAAAATAAAGATGCTTTAAGTAAATATTATGTTTTCAATTATTCTTCAAAAGAGCTTATGGATACACTTTTGGTGAAAGAAACATTTTATGATATATACAAAGATAGTGGACTTGATTTTCCATGCACATATATTTACCCTTGTGATGGTTCAGGTTCTATTGAAAGTGTAAAAGCACATTTTCAAAATTATCCTTTGATTATAAAGCCTAGTGATGGTGTTACTTATCACGAAATTGATGGACTAGCTAAGGTGTATAAACTATATGATGAGCAACAATTAGAAGATACTATTAAAAAGATCGAAAATGCAGGTTATAAAGGAAATTTAATCATTCAAGAATTCATTCCTGGTGATGATACTGCACTACATGATTGTTTATTTTATTGTGGTAAAGACAAAAAAGCAAAACTTGCTACTTTTGCACAAATAGGACTTCAAGAACATACTCCTACTGGAATTGGAAATTGTACTGTACTTGTTAATGGTTATTCAGAATATGGTTATCCAGAAGAGTTAATTTACAAACTAAAAGACTTTTTGGAATCTATTGGATACCAAGGATTTGCTGAATTTGACTTAAAATATGATATACGTGATAAAAAGTATAAAGTTTTTGAGGTTAATCCAAGGCAGTCTAGAAGTGGTTATTACTTCTGTGCTTGTGGTCATAACTTAGTTAAATTGTTAATTGATGATTTGTTTTACAATAGCTTAGATAATAACAAATTTGAACTTGTAAAAAACAATGTAGTTTTAAGTTTTGTTCCTAAGTCAGTTATCAAAAAATATGTAACAAGTGATAATTTAAAAGCTGAAATCGATAGAATTGGCAATATTGTTAGACCTCTTCGTTATGCTGAAGATATGCCATTTAGTAGAAGAAAATATCTTTTTATGAGAGATAGAAATTATGTTAAAAAATACAGAAAATATACTTTTTAATTTGAGAGGATAGTTTTATGAAACGTTATTTATTAAAGGATTATATTGATATCTTAAAAAAAGAAAATTTAGTGGAAGATGTTTGCTTATGTGATAGTATATTAAATACTTCAATTGAAAAGCTAGAACATAATTCAAAAGAAGTTGCTAATAACACTTTATATATTTGTAAAGGTTTAAATTATAAACCTGAATACTTAAATGAAGCAATTGTAAGAGGTGCTACTGCATATATTTCAGAACCTGAAAATGTAACAGACCCAGATTTTCCACATATTGTTGTAAATGATATAAGAAAAGCTTTAGCTGCCGTTTCTTGTATGTATTATGATTTTCCAGCTGATAAAATAAATATGATTGGTCTTACTGGTACAAAAGGAAAGTCAACAACTGCTTATTACATAAAAAGTATTTTAGATGATTACATGAAAGAACACAATTTACCAGATACTGCAATTGTTTCTTCAATTGATACTTATGATGGTAAAGAATGTAAAGAATCATTAATTACAAGTCCTGAATCTATTGATTTACAAGAACATATTGCAAATGCTGTTGATTGTAAAATGCAAAATTTAGTTATGGAAGTTAGTAGTCAAGCATTAAAGTTGGACAGAGTTCATGATGTTTTATATAAAGTTGGAGTATTTCTAAATATTTCAGAAGACCATATTAGTACAATTGAGCATCCAAATTTTGAAGACTATTTTGCTTCTAAATTAAAGTTTTTCAGCCAAGTTGAAAATGCTTGTGTAAATTTAGACTCAGACTATATTGACCGTATTTTAGAAAATGCCCAAAAATCTAAAAAGATTATTACATTTAGCACCAAAAACGAAAAAGCTGATGTATTTGCTTATGATATTAAAAAATTAACTCACACATCAATTTCTTTTAGAGTTAAAACATCTAAATTTGATGAAGAAATATTACTAACAATGCCAGGATTATTTAATGTAGAAAATGCCTTAGCTGCAATTGCTACTGCAATGGTTCTAGACATTCCATTTAAAAACATTTACAATGGTTTAAAAGTTGCTAGAGCAAGTGGTAGAATGGAAGCACATGTTAGTAAAGATGGAAACATTATTGTTATTGTTGATTATGCGCATAATAAATTAAGTTTCCAAAAGTTGTACGAGTCTACTAAGCAAGAATATCCTGATAAAAATATAATTACAGTATTTGGTTGCCCTGGCGGAAAAGCTCAGCTTCGTAGAAGGGATTTGGGTACACTCTCTGGTATTCATTCAAAAATTAGTTATTTAACAGCTGAGGATCCCGGTCCAGAAGAGGCTGTTGATATTTGTAAAGAAATTGCTGAGTACGTTGCTAAAGAACATGGAAACTACAAAATTATTGAAGACCGTGGAGAAGCTATAAAAGAAGCTATTTTAGATAATCCAAATAGTGTTGTTTTAATTACTGGAAAAGGTAATGAAACTAGACAAAAAATCGGCAAAAAATTTATGCCTTGTTTGACAGATACTCAATATGCATTAGAAGCATTAGAAGAATACGATAAAAAAATAGGATAATACCAAAAAAAAGAATGCCATTTAAATGACATTCTTTTTTCTTATTTTAATTTAATTGATAATAACTTACTTATTCCGTTTTCTTCCATAGTTACACCATATACTGAATCTCCTGCTTCCATTGTTCCTTTTCTGTGTGTTATTACTAAGAATTGTGTTTGTTTGCAGAATTTCTTTAAATACTCTGCAAATCTGTATACATTAACATCATCTAATGCTGCTTCAATTTCGTCTAGTATGCAGAATGGTGCTGGATTTATTTTTAATATTGCAAATAATAGCGCTATGGCTGTAAATGCCTTTTCCCCACCTGATAATAACATCATGTTTTGAAGTTTTTTGCCTGGTGGTTGAACTCTAATATCAATTCCACATTCTAAAATATTTTCTTCATTTTCTAATATTAACTCTGCTTTTCCACCATTAAATAATTCTGTAAATACTTCATTAAAGTTTTTATTTATAAGCTCAAACTTTTCTTTAAATTGATTTTGCATTGTTGTTGTCATATCGCCTATAATTTTTCTTAGTTTAGATGCTGTATTTTCCAAATCTAAGCGTTGTTCAGACATGAAGTCATATCTTTCCTTAGTTTTTTTATATTCTTCAATAGAATCGATATTTATGCTTCCTAAGTCTTTTATTTTATTACGCAAACTATTTACTTGTTTTTGTGCTGTTGCTACATTATTAGGCTTTTGATATTCTTCTGTACTATTTGGTGTTAGTTCATATTCATTCCATAAACTTTCAACTACTTGTTGTAAATCTTGCTCTAATTTTGTTTTCTTAACATCAAGTTTTATAATTTGCTCTTTCAAACTTTCTAATGTAGAAAATTGACTTTGAATTTCATTTTCTGTATTTACTAATTTTTCATTTTTAGCAATTCTTTCTTGTTTTAGCTCTTCAACTTTAGTTCCACTATTGGTTACTTCTTGTTTGATTTGTTCTATTTGATTATTATACTCTGTAATAGTTTGTTCTAATTTAGTATTTTCTTCAGTTATTGCCAATATATTTTGATTTTTGTTTTCAATACTTTGCTCATTATTTTTAATATCTTGTGAAATTCTTTCAACCATTTCTTCAATTGAGCTTTCGCTTTCATCAAAAGATGTAACAGATATTTTTAAATTTGTAATATCAAAATTCAAATCATCAATATATTTTTGATTATCTTTGTTATTTAGTGCAAATTCCTCTATTACCTTGTTTAACTCTTCTATTTGTTGTGTTAGTTCTTGTATTTCCGCTTCTTTTTGCTCTTTTAAAAGTCTATTTTCCTCTTTTTGTTTCTCTGTTTGTGTAACTTCTTCTTTTAATTTAGCTAGCCTATTTTCCAAACGAGTAATATTTTCTTCAACTGCAACCATTTTTTGTTTTTCTGTTGCATATACTATTTCAATTTCTTGTAATTCTTTTTCAAGTTTGGCAGTCTCTTCAATGCTATCTCCAATAGATGATGCATACTCTTCTTTTTCTGCTGTTTTGTCAGCAATTTGCTTTTCTAGTTTTTTAAGTTCTTTTTCTAAGTCTTCAATTTCTCTACTTCTTCCTAAAATATTTACTGTTTTAGTTTGTACACTTCCTCCTGAAATAGAACCACTAGAACTTATAATGTCACCTTTTAGAGTTACTATTCTAAATGAATATTTATCTTTTTTAGCAAGTGCAATAGCTGTATCCATATCTTCAACAACTACTGTTCGTCCTAATAAGCTTAAAATTATTTGCTCATATTCTTTTTTACATTTTACTAAATCTGAGGCAATTCCAATTACTCCATCCATTTTTGTTAGTTTGTCTAACTTTTTGCCTTGAACAGAAGCTATTGGTAAAAATGATGCTCTTCCTAAACTGTTTGTCCTTAAATATTCAATCATTTTTTTAGCATCTTGTTCTGTTGATGTTACAACATTTTGTAGTGATTGTCCTAAGCACATTTCAATTGCTGTTTCATATTCTTTTTCAACTGAAATTAAGTTTGCTAAAACACCATGAATTCCTTTATTTAAATTTGAGTCTTTATCACATGCTACTAATAAAGATTTAACTGTTTTATTATATCCTTCTTTTTCTTTTTCAGTTTCAATTAAGAATTGATGTCTTGCTTGTTTCATTCTTTGTGTATATGTAAGTTTTGAAATTTCTTCTTCATATTGTTTTAGTTTTTGCATATTTTGTTCTTTTGCTTGAACACTCTTCTCTAGATTTTCTACTGCAATATTTCTTTTTGATTCTATATCATAAAATCCTTTTGAAATTTCATTTTTACCATATCTTGTAGAATCTAGCTCAGATATAACTGAATCAATTTCATTTTTTAATTGCTTTTTACGTTTTTCTAAGTTCTCATAATTAACATCTTGTGTATTTATTTCTGCTGCCAATTCATATTTTTTGTCTATATTATCTTGAACAATTTGCTTCTTGCCTTCTATTTCTAATTCTTTAGCAGATAATTTTTTTGATAATTCTGCAAGTTCTGCCTCTTTTTCTGCTAACTCTTTCTCAAATTTTTCTTTATTTGATGTTAAATTTGTTTTCTTTTCTAATTTTTGTTTTTGTTCCTCTTTTAGTTCCTCTATTCTGCTTTTTACTTCTAATATTTCAGCTTCAAGTCTTTGCTTATTTGCACTATTATTTTGTATTCTTTCATTTGATATTCCTATTTCAGAGTTTATTTTTTCTATTTTATTTGAACTTTCAAACCCTATATTTTGCATATTTTCAATTTGAGCTGTAATATCATCTACAACTTGTCTTAATTCTTCTTTAGAAGCTTGTAGTGCTTCCATTTTGCTATCTTCCGCTTCTTTCTGAGAAGTAATAATATCTTCGTCTTTCACAAGTTGTTCTAGCTTTTCTTTATATGTATTGATGTTATATATAAATAAACCAACCTCAATAGATTTAAGTTCTTCTCTTAAATCTAAAAATTGTTTTGCTTTATCTGATTGCAATTTCAAAGGCTCAATATTTGCTTCAATTTCTGCTAATATATCATTTATGCGAAGTAAATTTAATTTCGTTTGCTCTAGCTTTTTCTCTGATTCTTGCTTTCTAGTTCTATATTTAACTATTCCAGCTGCCTCTTCAAAAATGTGTCTTCTATCTTCTGATTTATTACTTAAAATTTCGTCAATTTTACCTTGTCCTATTATACTATAACCATCTTTCCCAATACCAGTATCCATAAATAGTTCTAAAATATCTTTTAAACGGCAAGGAACCTTGTTTATAAAATAACCTGTTTCACCGCTACGATATATTTTTCTTGTAACTGTTACCTCTGAGTATTCAATAGGAAGTTTGTTATCATTGTTATCAATTACAATTGATACTTCTGCAAAGCCTAATGATTTTCTTGCTTGTGTTCCTGCAAAAATGATATCTTCAGATTTTGCGCCTCTTAAAGACTTCATGCTTTGCTCTCCTAATACCCAACGGATTGCATCTGATATATTACTTTTTCCAGAACCATTTGGCCCAATTACTGTTGTAATTCCGGGTTTAAATTCTAATACTGTTTTATCTGCAAAAGACTTAAATCCTTGCATTTCTATTCTTTTTAAATACATTTGTTACTTCACCTTTTCTTAAGTTTTGTTATCTTTGTTTTTCATCTACCAATATTTTATTTAGATATACCGGTATATTACCACTATTAGTCTTTCCAATTAGTATTTGACTTGCATTTATGCCTTCCATTTTCATTGCTGTCTTCAAGGTTTCATATTCTGCTTCTCTTTCTTCAAGGCTCTTCTCTGATGATAACATTCTTCTCGCTAAGTCACCTAGTCTAGCAGCTTTTATTTGCCTTTTCAACAATTGAACTTGTCTCATTTCTTCGTCACTTGGACTTTTAAAGCTCATTTCACATATAGCCAAAGCTCTACCATATTCTTTTCTCTCAATAAAGTTCTGAGTCACTATGGTAACAGCCTGTATTGAATCTGCTCCACCTAATTCAATTAACCCCTTTATTGCTTTTGATGGACTTTTAATAATATACTCATCAGCTTTTTCTCTTAGTGCTGTATGTATTTGTATTAAGATTTGTCTTCTTTGTCCATCTAATGTTAAGCCAAACTTGCTTCCTTTAGAGCTTTCAACCTTTCTTCTTGCTTCTGCTTCAACCGCCTCATTTGCACATTGAATATCTATTTCTCCATTTGCAAGATCTTCAATAATTTTCTCAATATCTGCCGAAATATTATTTCTAATATTATCCATTAGTGTTTGTTGTTGTATTCTCGCTATCTTATTTCTAATATATCCTTCAGCACTTCCTACACCATATATTTTTGTAGGTATTTTTGCCGATAATTCTTTTAATTCTTCAATACTTTCTGCCCTGTATGCTTTTTTCATAAGATCATCTTCTATTAGTCTTCTATAAGCATTTATTACTTTTTCTAGTTCTACTCTTTTTGGGTTTTTGGGTAAGTTTCCCATATTTTTTAGTCTGCCTATTAATAAATTCATTTTTTGTATAGCATTTTCAAACTCTTTTTCACTCAACTCTCCTTTTGAAGTTTCAGACTGAGCTTCTTTAATTTGCTCACCAAAAATCTTTTGATACTTTTTAAGCATACCTTGAATTTCTTTTCTCGACGTAGATATTTCTTTACTTTTTTTCTGTATAATTTCAGGTTCTGTCTTAGTTTTTTTGTTTCCAGTTTCTTTTTGTTTAGGTTGTTTTTCTTGTTCAATTTGTCTTTTTAACTTTTCTACTTCCTCGATTGGTATTTTAAAACCTGTTGCTATACTTTCTAAACTAAACCCATATTTAATTAATTCTTTAACTTCTAATACTTGTTCTTTGTCCATATATTCTCCTTTTCTATTATATATGTCTTCTTTCGTATATTATAAAAGTTAAATCTCTGTAATTACGTACAACAAAATTACAGTATAATTGTATCATAAATCTGTTCGTATTTAAATAGTTTAGGCGATTTTTTTAGCAATTTTTGACAAAATTGACCATTTTTCTATATAATAAAAAACTACTACTAGTCAGCCTAGTAGCAGTTATATTCTATTTACTCAATCTCTCTAATATTTGATTACATTTATTTACAACCTCTTTAACATCTATATTCTTTATCTCTCTGTTTTCCATTAGTATATTTCCTTTTACAATTGTAGTATCTACATTTCTTCCAGATGTATTATACACTAAATTTGCTATTTCATTTAAATTTGGAAGCATTGTAATATTATCTAATTTTTCTTCTATATTAACTAGAATTATATCTGCATCTTTTCCAACTTCAATACTACCTATTTTATTATCTAGTTGTAATAATTTAGCTCCATTAATTGTTGCCATTTTAACTGCATCTTTAGCTGTAATTCTTTCTTCATTTTCATGTATTCCACCTTGCGCTAAGCATGCAACTCTCATAGCTTCAAACATATCCATATTACTGCCTGAACCTTGTCCATCTGTACCAAGTGCCACATTTAAACCTTGTTTTAAATATTTAGTAGTATCAGCTATTTTACAACCTAATCTTAAATTTGATATAGGATTGTGTGCGATTCCACAGTCCATTGTTTTTAAAATTTCGATATCTTCATCTGTTAATTTTACGCAATGTGCTAGTATTGTATGTACATCACTAAAATAATCCTTTAATACTTGTATTGCAGGTCTACCATGCTTATTTTTTATATCTTCTATTTCATCAATACTTTCCAAAAAATGTGTATGTATTGGTAAGTTATATTCTTTTGCTAAGTCTGCACAAGCCTCTAGTGCTTTATCTGAGCAAGTATATAAAGAATGTGGTGCAACTGAATATGTAATTAAATCATTACTTTCATCTCTTGATTCATAAAAATTTCTAAACTCATTTATTCTTTCTTGTAAATCTCCACTCATATCAACAATTGGTCTTGTGATTACTGCTCTTGCTCCAGATTTTACAGCTGCCTCTCTAATTTGTTCTGGCATAAAATATTGATCATTTACACAAGTAGTTCCTGTACTAATCATTTCAATATATGAGAGCATACTAGCCCAATATATGTCTTCCCTTGTTAGTTTATCTTCTATTGGCCAAATTTTATCATTTAGCCATTCATATAGTTTGCATCCTTCTGTAGTTTCTCTAAATATACTCATTGGTATATGAGCGTGTGTGTTTATTAGTCCTGGCATAACAATATGATTTTGTGCATTAATAATCTTATCAACTTGCTCTTCTATTTTATCCTCTATTTTGATTATTTTTCCATTATCTATTAAGACATCTTTTTTTTCAGTTATTACATCATTATCTTTAAAAATCAACACTTTTCCATTTTTAATTAAAATACTATTCATTATTTTCCCTCTTTCTTTGAAAATTATATCATAATATATATTTTTGTACAATAAAAAACGAATTACAAGAATTTATACACAGTGCAAACTGCTATAAATTCTAGTGATTCGCATATTTATCTTCTACAGAAAATTCTCCTACTAGGAGAATTTTCCTAGAATATAAAAAATAGTATAGTCTATAACTATACCATTCTTTATATTATTTTTTCTTAAGCAACATGCTCTCTTATGTATTCGACAACATCACCAACTGTAACTATTTTTTCTGCATCAGCATCTGGAATTTCCATATCAAATTCCTCCTCTAATGCCATAATTAGTTCAACTATATCTAATGAATCAGCTCCTAAATCATCTATAAAAGATGCTTCTGTAGTAACTGCTGTATCAGCAACTCCTAATTGCTCTATAATTGTTTCTTTTACTTTTTCAAAAACTTCCTCTGAACTCATGATAATTAAGTCACCTCCTTTATATTCTACTTATACTTCTTTACCTAAAAGATAATACAAGTATCAATAATTGTCAAGCACTTTTTTAAAATATTTTATTTTTATTGTTTTTGCTCCTCTAGCTCTTTTGTAAATTGCTCTTTTAGTTTTTCAACTGCTTTGTTTTTTACAAATTGTTCTGCTTGTTTTATTGTAAATTCAAATACTTTTGCATCACTACTTCCATGTGCTTTTACAACAGGTTGTTTTACCCCCAAGAATAAAGCTCCACCATATTCTTTATAATCTACGCTTTTAGCAAATCTTTTAATCGCTGGCATGCTTGGAAGTGCTGCTATTTTAGATATTAAGTTCTTCTTTAAGCTTTCCGATAGTGTTCTTTTTACAAATTTTCCTAATCCTTCAACTGCTTTCAAGAAGTTATTTCCTGTAAACCCATCTGTTACAACAATATCAACATTTCCTGAAAAGGCATCTCTTCCTTCTACATTTCCGATAAAGTTAACTCCTAACTCTTTGCTTTGTTCCTTTAAAAGTTTATATGACTCTTTCATTAACTCATTACCTTTTGTCTCTTCTGTTCCGATATTTAATAGCCCTACTTTTGGCTCTTTTACTCCAATTGTAGTTTCTAAATAAATACTAGCCATTTGTGCAAATTGTAGAAGATTAATTGGCTTGCAGTTTGTATTTGCTCCACAGTCCATTAAAACCAATCTACTTTTATATGCTGGCAAAATCCCTGCTAATGCTGGTCTATCTACACCTTTTATTCTTCCAACTAAAAGGGTTGCTCCTGTAAGTAAGGCTCCTGAATTTCCAGCTGAGATAAACACATCTCCTTTACCTTCTTTTAGTAAGTTAAAGCCTACAACCATTGAGGAATCTTTTTTGTGTTTTATAGCTACTGTAGGAGTATCTTCCATTTCTATCATTTCTGTTGTATGATGTACTTTTATTCTTGGAGATACCTCTGATATATCATCTTTCCCGTAAAATTCCTTTACTTTTTGATTTATAACATCTGTATTACCTACTAATAAAATATCTGCTTCAATTTGATTTATTGCCCTTACAGCGCCTTTTATTGTTGCATCAGGGGCATTATCTCCACCCATTGCATCTAATATTATTACCATTTTAAATTTCTCCTTTTGCATTTTTGTAACTTGCTACACTTTCTTGTGTATTGTTAAAATATATGAATGCTTTTATATTTTATAACTTATATTTACTAAAGTCAAGAAAAAGCGGATTTCTCAGAGTAAAAAAATAAACCTATAATATCTATAGGTCTATTTTTGTTTATCGTATAGTCTAAAACTATGCTAATTCTACTGTAGCGCCAACTTCTTCAAATTTAGCTTTTAATTCTTCAGCTTCTTCTTTAGCTACGTTCTCTTTAACTGTTTTTGGAGCTCCGTCAACTAAATCTTTAGCTTCTTTTAATCCTAATCCTGTAGCATCTCTAACTACTTTGATTACTTGGATTTTGTTTGCTCCAGCTTCTTTTAATACTACGTTGAATGAAGATTTTTCTTCAGCTGCTGCTGCTCCTGCTCCAGCTACTGGTGCTGCAACTGCTGCTGCAGATACTCCATATTTTTCTTCAATTCCTTTTACTAATTCTGCTAATTCAACAACTGTTAAAGTGTCGATAGTCTCTAATAATTCATCAATTTTTGCCATTTTAAAATGACCTCCTTCTTTATTTTAATT